>Ga0247609_10006905_pt1 | contig 10884 bp, 6 predicted proteins | sample 172DNAGHGlowgp2_FD_193487 | JGI IMG/M metagenome (GOLD analysis project Ga0247609, IMG submission 193487) | Sheep rumen microbial communities from Palmerston North, Manawatu-Wanganui, New Zealand - 1728 DNA GHGlow gp2 | ecosystem: Host-associated > Mammals > Digestive system > Stomach > Rumen ...
GTTTAGAACGCGAAAGCCTCACTAAATTCTTCGCGGCTTAGCGCCTTAGCGTGGGGCAAGTTGGCGGCAGCCTTCGTTTAATTAGTGAAATTGGCTTCGCCGAGCTAAAGGTTCGTGGACCGTTAAGAATGCGGATGCCTCACTAAATTCTTCGCGGCTTAGCGCCTTAGCGTGGGGCAAGTTGGCGGCAGCCTTCGTTTAATTAGTGTAATTGGCTTCGCCGAGCTAAAGGTTCGTGGACCGTTAAGAATGCGGATGCCTCACTAAATTCTTCGCGGCTTAGCGCCTTAGCGTGGGGCAAGTTGGCGGCAGCCTTCGTTTAATTAGTGAAATTGGCTTCGCCGAGCTAAAGGTTCGTAGACCGTTAAGCGCGGCAGCCATCAGAAAATCAGATAAATCCGTAGTTTTTTATGAGCCGTGCGGATGCCCCTAAAACCTAAAGCCTGCTCTCACAGCGAGCAATCCTTTTTTCACGTGAATTATCGTGAATTGATCATATAATTAATGTTTAATTCATGGTAATTACATGTGAAAAAATAAAACCTAGGGCCTGGGGCAAGAACGCGGATGTTAGATTAGTTCAATCCGCGTAATTCGTAGTTTTTAAAAAAGTACGAGCGGTTATAGCGTCGCCAGTTGATAGAAAATGAATGATATGAGCCATGCCACGCCCGTGGTGTAGAAGATCTCAAACACCATCCACTTGGTGCCCGCCTCACGCTTGATGGCGGTAAGTGCCGCAATGCAGGGGAAGTAGAGCAGGATGAACAGCATGAATGAGTAGGCCACAACCGGATTAAACACATGGCTGCCATCGGGTTTGGTGGCTGTTTGTAGTTTCTCCTTGAGGGGCGCGGATTCCTCGTCGGCATCGGCTTCGCCAGTGTAGAGCACGCCCATCGTTGAGACGACAATCTCCTTGGCGGCAGCGCCGGTGAGCACGCTCACGCCCATCTGCCAGTTAAAGCCAAGTGGTGCCACAACAGGCTCGATGGCTTTACCCATCTGTCCCATAAAGGAATTCTCGATTTGCTCTTGTGGCGTTTGTCCCTCGTGGCGGGGGAAATAGCCCAATGCCCACACGATGATGGATGCCGCGAGGATGATGGTACCCATCTTTTGCAGGTACTGTTTACCCTTGCTCCACATGTGGATGGTGGCATTGCGCGCCGTGGGCTTGCGGTAAGGCGGCAATTCCATCACAAACTGGGTCTTGTCGTGCTTCAACAGTGTCTTGCTCAACACAATAGCCGTGATGCCAGCCACAATGATCCCCACCAGATAGATGCTCATGAGAATGAGGCCCTGCTTGGCGGTGAAAAACGCCGCAACGAGTAGCAGATAGGACGGCAGGCGCGCCGAACACGACATGAACGGGATGGTGAGGATGGTTACCAGGCGGTCGCGGCGGTTCTCAAGTGTGCGAGTCGCCATGATGGCAGGCACACCGCAGCCAAAGCCGATCAGGTAAGGGATAAACGACTTGCCGTGCAATCCCACGCGGTGCATGACGCGGTCCACGATGAAAGCCGCGCGCGCCATGTAGCCGCTATCCTCAAGCAGCGAGATGAAGAAGAACAGAATCAGGATTTGTGGCAGGAACACGAGCACGCCGCCCACGCCGCCGATGATGCCGTCAACAATCAGGTCGCGCAGGATGCCGTCGGGCATCACGCTGCCGATCCATTCGCCCAGCCAGCCAATGCCGCTTTCGATCCATTCCTGTGGGTAAGCTCCCAAGGTGAAGGTCGCCTCAAACATGAGCCACATCAGCACCAGCAGGATGGGCAGAGCCAGCCAGCGGTTGGTGAGCAGGCGGTCGAGTGAATAGCCGGGCTTGGTTTCGTCGGTGGCGCGGTCGGGGTTGGGCGTGAGCGCCTCGGCAAGCGCGCCGCGCACAAAGCCATATTTCAAATCGGTGATGATGCTCACGATGTCATCGTTGTAGTTGCGCTCGATGCGTTGGCGCAGGTTGGCAGCGGCATCCTTCACCTCTTGGGCGTTGTCTTGTCCTTCCAACAAGGCCAATGCATGTTTGTCGTTCTCGATGATCTTGAGCACGGTGTAACGGTCAAGATCGGGACACTTGTCGCCCAGTTCTTTCAAGCCGTCCTCGATGAGGGTGCCGTAGTTCACATTGTGGTGATGGGTTTCCTGTTCGCTCTCGTCGATGGCGTCCATGGCTGCTTGCAGCACATCGTCCACGCCGTGACCGTTGTAGGCAGTGAGCGGCACCATGCGCGCGCCCAACAGTCGTCCCAGCATCTCGGTGTCGAGTTTGTCGCCGCTTTTCTCCAGCTCGTCCCACATGTTCAGGGCGATGACCATGGGAATGTTCATGTCCATCACTTGGGTGGTGAGATAGAGGTTGCGCTCCAGGTTGCCGGCATCCACGATGTTGATGATGGCATCGGGGTGATGGTCACGGATGTAGGTGCGCACATACATCTCCTCGGGCGAATACTCGGTGAGCGAGTAGGTGCCGGGCAGGTCAACGAGCTGCACGCGGCGTCCGCCCACGTTGAACCAACCCTCCTTGCTGTCAACGGTCACGCCGCCATAGTTGCCCACTTTCTCCTTAGCGCCAGTGGCGTTGTTAAAGAGTGAGGTCTTGCCGCAGTTGGGGTTGCCCACGAGGACGACACGCAGCACATCGTCGGCCATCGGGTCAACGCCGGCAACCGAGGTCTCAACCGTGCCGTTATAGGCATCCTCCATATCGCAGAAAGCGGCATCCTTGTCGGTGACCTCAACTTGGGCCGCCTCGCTGTGGCGCAGCGAGATGTGTGAGCCCATGATCATATATTCGACGGGATCTTGCAGCGGAGCGTTCTTGAGGACGGTGACTTTTGCGCCGCGCACAAAGCCCATCTCGAGCAAGCGCTGGCGGAAGGCTCCGTCACCCATGACACGCACCACTTGCACGGTCATGCCCACGGGTTCGTTATCCAGCAGGCGGGTGACCTTATTATTATTATTGTTTATATCTTGTTTCTTAGCCATGTTATGTGCATCTATAATATTCCAATCTGCAAAATTACTGTCATCAAAGTACTAATGCAATCCCATCTTTTTGGTGTTTTGTGTCTTTTTTCTCCCCATTTTTGGGGAGATTAGATGGCAAAACAGCGGTTGAACGTTAACGAGTGTTAAATGTGAGAAGGTGATTAAACTTTTTGGTTTCTCATCAGTCTTTATATTGACTTCAATGAAGATTAAAGGCTTCAAACGAAATAAACTGACTTTTTCTTAATAATAAAACACTTCAACCGTGTGTCAAACTGCTGGTGAAGCATGACAAGACACAGAACATATAGGTCCCGATTGACAAAACGTCTCGGGACTTTTGTTTTTTTGTGCCAATCTTGTCACATTTTCAGATAAAAATCTCTGGTCAAGGCGATGTATTCGCTGGTGAAACTGCCATCGCGGTGAGCAATGGTCAAGTACTCCTCACGGTAAGGCATCTCGCGCCGTGACAGCTGCCACAATGTCCGCTTGGCGGCAGCCCCCTCGACGGGGACGACACGGGTGATGGTTTTCGCTGGCAGCGAGGCAAAAGTGGCCGCCTCGATGATGGCGCCCTCGGCCTCGGTGGGTGAGATCAAGGCCAGCATGCCGCTGTCGGTCAGCCGTTGTGCTGCTCCCTCGATGAGTTGGCGATAGGAGAGTGACCCCGTGTGACGAGCCAGCGTGCGAGCCGCATCGGGTGGCAGCAGGCTGTCGGTGAAATAGGGTGGGTTGGAGACAATCAGGTCATAGCTGTCAGTGCTGGTCATGTGGTTGAAATCTGTCATCATGGCTGTCAGCCTCTCGCTCCATGGCGATGCGGCGAAGTTGAGAGTCGCTTCCTCGATGGCACCCGGGTCGATGTCGATGCCGTCGATATGCGCCTCACCATTGCGTTGAGCGACCATGAGGGCAATCACGCCGCAACCGGTACCCACGTCAAGCACGCGCTGTGCGCCCTCGACAGGGCACCATGCGCCCAGCAGCACACCGTCGGTGCCCACTTTCATCGCTGTGCGGTCGTTCAAAACAGCGAATTGTTTAAATCTGAATGTCTTTTCTCTTCCCATATTTGTCGGCAAAGGTAGCCATTTTGTCGATACTTTTGGGGTGGTTTTTTTGTTTTTATTTACATAATGGCATGGTATTTGCAAATAACACGTGCATGCTATATTGTTAAAAATGTTGCATTTAGCATTTTTTCACTATCAAAAAAAGCTATTGTATCACATTACTTTATAACTTGCAGCGTTTTTGAATGATTTTTAAACATATCTTAAACTTTTCAAATACAATTTGGTCTAAAAGACAAACGAATATTAACGAATTTTTTAAACGTAATAGATTATGAAGTACCGTGTTTTAACATTGTTGGGCCTGATGGCGCTGAGTGTAGCCACCATTGTTCAAGCCCAGGACTATGACGACATTTATTATGATGCTTCATCGTCCAAATCGACTGAGGGCAAGACCACTAAGGTCGTGAAGCCCGCTAAGACCATCGCCGTTTATGGCGAGGTGCCCGAGACCTATAAGGTGGCTGCTAACAGCAACTATCGTGTCGAGCGCGACGTTGATGAGTACAACCGCCGTGGGGAGTATGAACCAAACTATGAGGTGGACCTTAATGGCGATACCATCTATGAGGAGGCCTTTGCCAACACTCGCCGCATTGAGCGATTCTACAATCCAGACATCGTCATTCTGAGTGACGATGAAGACCTGGTGGAACTCTATTATGACGAGTCACCGAGCATCAACCTCATCATCGGGTCAGATACCTATTATGGTTCTTCCTATGGTTGGGCTACTTCCTATTACCCCTGGTATAGTTGGGGATCCTATTATCCCTGGAGAGTTGGATGGTATGACCCATGGTATACCTTCAGCTATGGCTGGTATCGTCCTGTCTACTGGGGCGGCTACTATTGGGGCTGGGGTATCCACAACTGGCATTATTCCCACTGGTGGCCCGGTTTCTATGGCTGGGATAACTGGCACTATAGGCCACACCACTATGCTGACTGGGGACATCGTCCGAGGCCTGACCGCGTTCATGGCGCTAGCGGCGGATCCACTCACAGGAATGTTGGCCTTGCCGATAACCGTAATACCCGTGGCCGTGTAGGTGGTGGTCGCAGTGCTGCTGGCTCACGTGGTGATAACCTGGGCCGCACCTCAGCACCGAGCCGCAGCCGTGGCGGAATTGGCACCTCTCGCTCCTCTAGCGGTAATTTGGGCTCGCGTAGCAGCAGTGGCGTTTCACGCAGTAGCAGCGTATCGCGCTCCAGTGGTGTATCTCGCTCCAGCAGCGTATCACGTTCTAGCAGCAGCCCCAGCAGCGTGTCACGTTCCAGCGGCAGCTACAGCAGCGGTTCACGCTCAAGCGGCAGCTACAGCAGCGGTTCACGCTCCAGTGGCGGCTATAGCAGTGGCAGCAGTAGCAGCAGTCGTAGCTCTGGTGGCGGCGGTGGCAGTCACGGCGGTTCATCGGGTGGAGGTGGACATCGTCGCTAAACCTTGCCTCATCAACACAAACACACACGTATCATTCAGTATTAGTTGAACTAATCTAAACATTTTGAACTATGAAGAAGAAAGTTTTTGCTCTCCTGTTGTGCGGACTTCCTCTCTTGATGAGCGCTCAGGATGCCTTTGATGTCCTCCAGATGTCCCAAACAGACCTGCGCGGAACAGCACGATTCCAGTCGATGGCTGGGGCCTTCGGAGCCCTTGGAGGCGATCTGTCGACGCTCTCCCAGAACCCTGCCGGTATCGGTGTCTATCGCAATAGCGACCTGGGTATCACCCTCGGCCTTGACTTCAATAGTGCCAAGGCTGGCATCACCACCACAAAAGAGACCAAGTTTAATGTCAACAATGTGGGTTATGTGGGTGCCATACGTCTGGACAGCGAGTCGGTGCCCAACCTGAACTTCGGATTCACTTACAACCGCATCAAGTCGTTTAACCGCCGCTATATGGGTGGTGTGGGTAATCTCGAGTCCTCAATGAGCAACTATGTTGCAAGTGAGTTTGTCAATAACAACCCGAGCGGCCCTTTTACTGATCAAGACTTGTATTGGACCGACGATTTCAATCCTTATTTTGACGGTTATGCGCCCTGGGCAGCAGTTACCATGTTTGACATGCCCACGAGGAATGGAGGTTATGTGGGCATCATCAATGCCTATGGCGACAAGATGATTGGATTGTTTGAAGACGGAATAACTTCAGGTTTTGCCAATTATGAGGTTGAAGAGCGCGGCCATGCCGACGAGTACAATATCGCCTTTGGCGGCAACATCGCCAACCAGTTGTATTTTGGCCTTGATTTTGGTATCCTTGACTTGGACTACAGGAGTTTCCAGTGCTATGAGGAGTCACTGACCAACCCCTATATCATGGCCGATGACAATGACCTGTTCTTGAGTGAATTGACCGACGTGAACACTTCTGCCGATTGGGGCTTGTACAACTACCTGCATAGCGAGGGTACCGGCATCAATTTCAAGTTAGGCCTCATCTGGAAGCCCACCCAGGCCTTGCGCATCGGTGCCGCCTTCCACACGCCCACCTATTATGACATGCGCGACACCTACTATGTGAGCACCTCGCTCATAGGCTATCAGGACGGCAACCGCCTCTACACTGCCGAAAAGGGCAGTAATGGCGAATTGGGTACATTCGATGGCTATGATTACACGAGCAACTACACCATTAAGACGCCCTGGCGTTTCATGGGCAGCCTGGCCGGTGTGGTTGGTAAGAGTGGCATCATCAGCTTGGACTACGAGTATGTGGCCAACCAGACGATGCGCATCGGCAACGACCGTGGCAACGAGTACTATGATGTGACTGACCATGTGAAGACTTATTTCAAGCCCTCTCACATCATCCGCGTGGGTGGCGAGTATCGCCTCAATCCCAACTGGAGCCTGCGTGCAGGTTACAGCTACAAGACCACTCAGGTCGAGGACGGCGTTGACAAGTATGAATACAACATCGCTACTGTTGGCACCAATCCCACCTACCAGTATGACAACACTGTTCAGCACATCACCTGTGGCTTGGGCTATCATCACAAGTCATTCTATGCCGACATGGCCTATGTTCACCAGATCCGCAATAGCGTGTACAACGCCTTCTCACCCTATGAGGACGAGTTAGGCTATGTGCCCAACGTGAGCGCCGATGTGAAGGACAACAACAACCGCTTATCCCTTACACTGGGAATGAGATTCTAGGACAAACGTATCATATACCCAGAGATTACGTTTATAAAATTCATTAAAATGATCTGGCAGTTCGAGATTTCTCGTGCTGCCAGATCTGTTTATTGTAACTGTATTAATCGTTGAGGGCTATCCTGGGAACAGGTTGTCCAGCGCGTTTTGAAAAGCGACCAGTTGTTCCCTGATGTTCTTGAGTTGCTCGATGGCGTCAAAGCGCTTGTCAACACCATCGCGATTGTGGCGAATCTGGGCTTGGGCGGCATCCAGTTTCAGCCCTTTTTCTTTCACTAGATAATAGACCTTGCTGATGGTCTCGATGTCGCTGGGCGTGTAGTAACGGATGTTTTTCTTGTTGCGACGGGGCTTGATGATGGTAAACTGCGATTCCCAGTAACGTAGTGTCGATTCAGGGATTCCCAGAATCTCTGAAACATCACCTATTTTATAGAATTTTTTATCCAGATTTTGCATGGTGTTGCACAAATGAATAGAATTAAGTAACTTTGCAGGTTGATAACAACACGGCAAAGATAAACAAATAGTTTAGACTTCGCAATAAAAATCGAACATTTATAACAAATTAAGAATAATATTATGCTTACTGCAAAAGAAATCCGCGAGACATTCAAGCGTTACTTCGAGGAGCATGGCCACCACATTGTGCCGTCGGCTCCCATGGTCATCAAGGACGATCCCACACTCATGTTTACCAATGCTGGTATGAACCAATTCAAGGACATTATCCTGGGCAATAAGGACGCCCAGTGGCGCCGTGTTGCCGATTCACAGAAGTGCCTGCGCGTGAGCGGCAAGCACAATGACCTGGAAGAGGTGGGCCACGACACCTATCATCACACGATGTTTGAGATGCTGGGCAACTGGTCGTTTGGTGACTACTTCAAGCACGAGGCGATCGATTGGGCATGGGACTTGCTGGTCAACGTGTATAAACTTGACCCCACTTGCCTGTATGCGACGGTGTTTGAGGGTGACAAGAATGATGGCTTGTCTCGTGATGACGAGGCTGCGGGTTTCTGGGAGGCCCATCTGCCCAAGGATCACATCCTGAATGGCAACCGTCACGATAACTTCTGGGAAATGGGTGATACGGGCCCCTGCGGACCTTGCAGCGAGGTGCACATCGACCTGCGCAGCAATGAGGAGAAAGCAGCTGTGCCCGGTGCGTCGCTGGTCAACAAGGACAATCCTCAGGTGATTGAGATTTGGAACCTCGTTTTCATGCAGTATAACCGCAAGGCCGACGGCTCGCTCGAGCAGTTGCCCAACCGCGTGATTGACACGGGTATGGGTCTGGAACGCTTGTGCATGGCCTTGCAGGGCAAGAAATCCAACTATGACACCGACGTCTTCCAGCCCCTCATTGGCAAGCTGGGTGAGATGTGTGGCAAGAAATATGGCGAGAACAAGGATGTGGATGTTGCCATGCGTGTAGTTGCCGACCACGTGCGCACCATCGCTTTCTCGATAGCCGACGGGCAGTTGCCCAGCAATGCCAAGGCGGGTTACGTCATCCGCCGCATCCTGCGCCGTGCCGTGCGCTATGGATACACCTTCTTGGGATTTAAGGATGCTTTCATGTATCGCCTGATTGACACGCTCATCGAGAGCATGGGTGAAGCCTATCCTGAGATTAAGGCACAGGCTGACCTCATCAAGCACGTGACCAAGGAGGAGGAAGAAGCCTTCCTGCGCACACTGGAGACGGGTATGAAACTCATCGAGAAAGTCATTGCCGACACTAAGGCCGCTGGCAAGACCGTGGTCGATGGCAAGGAGGCGTTTACGCTCTACGACACCTTTGGTTTCCCCTTGGATCTCACCGAACTCATCCTGCGTGAGAACGGCATGACCGTCAACGAGGAGGAATTCAACGTCGAGATGCAGAAACAAAAACAGCGCGCCCGCAATGCGGCTGCTGTCGAGGCCACCGACTGGGTTGAACTCAAGGATGGCGTGACCGAGTTTGTGGGCTATGACCTCACCGAGTGTGACGTGAACATCCTGCGTTATCGCAAGGTGACTCAAAAGAATAAGTCATTCTACCAGATTGTGCTTGACCGCACGCCCTTCTATGCCGAGATGGGTGGTCAGGTCGGCGATCGTGGCACGCTCGCTTGTGGTGACGAGATCATCGAGGTGACCGATACCAAGCGCGAGAATAACCTGCCGGTGCACATTACTGCCAAATTGCCTAGCGACGTGAACGCAACCTTGCATGCAGCCATCAATCTGGAGGCACGCCACGCCACCGAGTGCAATCACACTGCGACCCACTTGCTCCATGCTGCCCTGCGCCAAGTGCTGGGCACCCATGTCGAGCAGAAGGGTTCCTACGTTGATCCCGTGTCGCTGCGCTTCGACTTCTCACACTTCCGCAAGGTGACCCCCGAGGAGATCCGTCAGGTCGAGCATCTGGCTAACCAGATGATTCGTGACGCGATGCCGCGCGAGGAGCACCGCGAAATGCCTATTGAGGAGGCCAAGCAGATGGGTGCAATGGCACTCTTCGGCGAGAAATACGGCGACCGCGTCCGCGTCATCAAGTACGGCGACTCGGTTGAGTTGTGCGGTGGTACGCATGTGGCCAACTCGGGTAACATCGGTATGGTACGCATCGTCAGCGAGAGCAGTATCGCAGCCGGTATCCGCCGCATCGAGGCCGTTACAGGTGCTCGTGTCGAGGAGATGCTCGACACCGTCCAGGATACCCTGGGACACATCAAGGAGATGCTCAACAACGCCCCCGATGCTATCGCCGCTCTGCAGAAGTCGCTCGCCGAGAATGCTGACCTGAAGAAGCAGGTCGATGACTTCGTGAAGCAGCGCATCGCCATCCTCTCCAAGCAACTCCAGGACGAGGGTAAGGTGATGAATGGCATCAAGGTCATCATGCTCACGGGCAACCGTCTGCCAGATGTGGTCAAGGGTGTGGCTCTGGCTCTCAAGGCCGACTGTCCCACAGCTACCGCTTTCCTCGCTGCTACCGAGTATGAAGGAAAGCCGATGCTCACCGTGATGCTGAGCGAGGACCTCGTCAAGGCTGGCAATAACGCTGGCAACATCGTCCGTGGCGCTGCCAAGTGCATCCAGGGTGGTGGCGGTGGCCAGCCTCACTTTGCCCAGGCTGGCGGACGCAATCCTCAGGGATTGAATGATGCTATGGTAGCCATGCACGAGGCGTTGAAGTTCTAATGTTAGTAATCATTCTGCCGCACCTTCTTTGTCACTTGAGGGTGCGGTAGTGTTGTTTCATTAATTGTTAATCATTGGATATGGATTATCTGTTGCTTGTTGTTGGTTTGGGAATGCTTTTGCTGGCAGCCAACTACCTTGTTGATTCGTCGGTCGCCATTGCCCAGCGGGCCAAGATATCTAATTTCATCATTGGCTTGACCATTGTGGGTATCGGTACCAGTGCGCCTGAATTGTTTATCTCGGTGTCCTCGGCGCTTAAAGATAGCGGGGATATCGCCATGGGTAACGTGCTGGGCTCCAATATAGCCAACGTGTTGCTCATCTTGGGCGCCACAGCCATGATTATGCCGTTTTCCATCGAGCGGTTGCAGCGCCGTCGTGACATTCCTTTTCTCATCTTGGCATCGCTGTTTGTCATGCTCAT
>Ga0247609_10006908_pt1 | contig 10884 bp, 8 predicted proteins | sample 172DNAGHGlowgp2_FD_193487 | JGI IMG/M metagenome (GOLD analysis project Ga0247609, IMG submission 193487) | Sheep rumen microbial communities from Palmerston North, Manawatu-Wanganui, New Zealand - 1728 DNA GHGlow gp2 | ecosystem: Host-associated > Mammals > Digestive system > Stomach > Rumen ...
AAGGCGACAACAGACACGCTGTCGTTGTCGTTGGGCAGAGACAAGAGTGTCGCCGTGAGTCGCGTGCAAGAGGAGAAGATGACGGGGAAGAAAACATTGAGTGACAAGGTGACGGTGACACGCGGGTGGAAGATGACCGTGAAGAACAACAAGTCGGTTGCCATAGACTTGACGTTGAAAGACCAATTGCCCAAAAGCACTTATTCAGATGTCGTAGTGACAGAGGAGAACACGGACGGAGCGAGTGTGAACAAGTCGACAGGTGAGGTGGCGTGGAAGTTGCACCTGAACGCGGGAGAAAGCGTTTCGAAGAGTTTTTCTTATAAGGTCAAGTATCCGTCGTCAAGGAACATTGATGTTCAATAACATTTTGTTAAGAGATAAAAGAGAGCAAGCCTTCCTGAAAAGGAAGGCTTGCTTTGGTTTATAAAGGAGTTTATTGGAACAACAAGGTCCTTACCCTCAAGTAAGAATTAGGGGAGTGTGGTGTTCCGTTGTCTCCTCGGGTAAGACGGAGGGTAGTTTTATTAAGTGTTTCAATTTCAAAGATAACAGTGTTGGTGATTTGTTCTGTACCTAAAAGAAGTTGGTCTCCATGAATAATTAGTAAATTGCCAGAAACAGACCAAGTCCTCTGTGTCTTGCCGCGACTTCCCCAAAGAAGGTTTTCATAACAAGTATGGTCTTTGTTCAGTTTTAGCCACGCCCCAGAGCCTCTAACAGTACCGACACCCATCACATTGGTAGGTTCGGAACGAACGCAGTTCCCCATATTGTCATAGGTTCTGTTTTGATACTGTGACTCAACGAGAGTCCATTTCTTAGAACAAAGTGCTTGTTCAATAAGTGTAAGAGAATTAAGGGAAGTTTGGTTTGAAGTTGCTGACAGATAGTCCGAGATGATGGAACATCCAGTCAAAAGACATATCGTGGCAAGCAAGAAGCAAGAAACGAGAAAGAGTCTTTTCATAAACGGCAGATTAAGAAACGTTGTAGATGATGAATTTTGTGATAGGAGATGGAGCGTTTAGGTTTTTGGATGTTGGTGCGAAGCTGTTGTTTTTCCATTTTCCGCGTCCGTTGTAGCAGGAGTGGCAAGAAGTAGCCAAGAGGGTGGCAGCCAATGCAAATAGAGTCAAAAGAGTTTTCTTTTTCATGTGATAAAGTATAAAAAGGTTCATAAAATTACTGTTTTGCACCGTTGAGATTGTAAGACGTTCCGTTGGGAAGGAAGATGCTGAAGTGTCCGTCTTGAAGAAGTTTTCTCGGCATCCTTTCTTGATTATAATCTGATATGGTTTTTGGAACGGAGGATAATATTTTTTTTCGGGCATAGACTTTGATGCAAAGGTTTCTGTTGGTTTCTTCGGGAACGTTAAAGGTTTTGTATTCGTCGCCCAGGGAAATGTATTGCATAGAGCCTTGCGTGAAAGTGGTGTAAGGATAACCTTTGACTTCGACAGGTACAAAAGGTGTTCCTGTGGTTCGAAGAACAACGCAAAGAGTTTCGCCAGACTCAATTTTTGCCGTGATAGGCAAGGAGTGATAACCGTTGCCCAGATTGGAAGTGTCAGCCGTGGCAAGAGGAACGGCAACTCGAAGTTGAGGAAAATCAGAAGCCTTGTAGAGCGTGACGGAGCATGAAGCCCGGGCACCGTCCTTATTGGTAATCCAGAAGCCTACCCTGTTGATGTCAAGGGTGCTTGAAACGGGGATGAAGGATATTTGATTGAAGTCTTCGCAAGGTGTGTCATTGATGGAGAAAGTGCGTTGAGAGAGGTTCCCAAATCGATCCTTTTGTAGAATGGTGTCGTTGTCGCCTCGGGGAATCTCACCACTAAACGCTGTCGGCTTTCCAATCATAGAGGAGTAGTAAGAGAGATAGAAGTAGCCTTGGTCACCAAAGTCAGGTCCCCAAGAATTTTGTACCAGCCATGCACCCGAAGCGGCAGGCTTGGACGTGAGGTTGTCAAAATGGTTGAAAGAGTCATCCCACCCGACAATGACGACGGCATGGTCAAGAGAAAGGCCCGCACTTGAGGATGTCGGAATATAGGCGGAATGATTCGTGGCATCGAAGAAAGAAGAATTGGGTTCAACGAGTTTGATGCTGATGGGAATGTGAAGATGTCCATAAGTATGGATAAGAGACTTTATGGAGTCGATTGAGAGGTTCCCGAAAAAAGAGATGTCCGTAAAATAATGAGAAAAGGACGATTCGTCGTGGAGAGCGGGACCGATGCCGGCTGAAAAGTAAGCAGACGGGTAAAGAACGGTGCCGCCATAGTTCTCGGGAGTAGTGAAACCTCGGTTGTCGATAAGGTGTCGCACCGAGAAGGAGTCAGGTGTGGCTATAGACCCCGCATTGTATAATTTATAAGCATAGTTAAATTCGATAGCGGAGATGGCGGAGTAAGCCCAACAGGTGGCCGTTCCTTGTCCTTGGTCGCGCGTTGTCGGCACCTCGACAAGGTTTGGAACGCTGAAGGCGGAAGGGAGAGAAGAAGCGCGCAAGGAAGACGGGTTCGCCGGTTGCATTACCGAAGGGGTAAAATAAGGGCAGGGTAAAACTTCGGAAACAATGTCAGAAGCCCCGTGACGTGAAATCGCATAAGAAACGCCAGGTGTGATGAGCACAAGAGCAACGGTCAGCGTGATAAAATCACGGCGAGAAGAAAAGATTTTTTTTGTCATAAAGTTTCATGGTGTTATTGATGGTTAAATTTTTTTCCAATTAGTGACGGGCACAATCTTTCCAAGATCAGAACGATCTTGGCTTACTGAGTGGGCAAAAATACCCAAGACACGTTGGTTTTTTCGGAGAAGATTGACTATCTGATTGTTGGTGACGCGAAAACTTGGTTCCTCTTCCTTGAGATTTAGTGCAAGCCACGCAATGTATTCATGTTGAAAGTGTGTTCGATATTTCTCAATGAATTGATGCGTGTTGAAGATTTGGTTCTTTTTTTCGAAATAGGTTTTGATAATGAAATCAGCGTTGATGACAAAATTGGTATCCATGTAAAAGAAAAACGCCCAAACACAACGTGTTCAAGCGTGAAGTGAAAGAGAAAAAAATAAAAAAATCGTGTGGTAAAAGCCAAAAAGAGTGCTAATTACCCCCCCCTAAATATCCTAAGTGGTTGATTTACAGTAATTTGCAACGATATATCTTGAAAAAAGAAAGGCATAATGTCTAATTGTCAGTGTCAAAGATAAGGAAAGAAATGAATAATAAGGTGATTGTAACGAATTTTTCTTTTAAGTCTTCGGTGGCGACAAGGGTCGTCGTGGCGTTATCGGTATAGCAAAGGTTTTTGAAAAAGAGCGAATTTTATAAAATTTGTGAGAACGGCAAGGAAAACAGACCATGAAAAGAAACGAGAAAATGGGTATCGAGGCATCAGAAAAAGAAAAGGTCAGCAAACGAAGAAAACGGCTGACGAAGCGAAGGAACAAATGGAGGATGAGGCGTGGAAATTGCACCTGAACGCGGGAGAAAGCATTTCGAAAAGTTTTTCATATAAGGTTAAGTACCCGTCATCAAGGAATATTGACGTTCAGTAATGGTTGGCTTAACGATAAAAGAGCAAGCCTTCCTGAAAAGGAAGGCTTGCTTTGGTTTGAAAGGGAATTTAGGAGTTTTTCTTGGAGGGTATTAGTTGAGCGTGATGGTGAGCTCGGGGTCGGTGCAGGAGTCTTCTACGATAGTGAACGATTTAGAGACGGTTCCTTCGCAGTAATCGTCATTGGCAGCGACAGTTGCGGTAATGGTGGCGGAACCTGAGGCGACAGGTGTTACGACACCGCTGCTGTTTACGGTTGCTACGTCCTCATCGCTACTTTCCCATGTGATGGCGCCTGAACTTCCGTTTTTGTTGACAACTGGGGTGGAAGAAGTGCCTCCGCCCACGGTGAGGGTAGTTGACTCGTAATCCGTGGTGAATGTCGGGGTGATGGAGTTACATGAGATGGTGAAGTTGGCGGTAGCCGTTCCCGAACAGTAGGTGCTTGCGGCTGCAACTGTCGCTCTCACGGTGGCAGTACCTGCATGAACACCGGTTACGACACCTGTAGAATTGTTGACCGTGGCGCAACCAGAAGGGGAGGCAGTCGTAATGGCGTAGGTGACAGCACCGCTACCTGTGTTGCCGTCAATGGTTGGGGTTGAAGAATTACCGCCAATAGCCAGAGTTGTGCTGCTATATGACAATGTTGGAGTGATGGAGGTACAAGATGGATTGACAGCGATATTCGTAATACCAACATTACCTCCACTTGAAGTCAGATAAATCAAATAAGTTCCTGCTGTTGTAAGTGAGACATTAAATGTATTGGTTGAACCTTTGGTTGTGGGACATTTATGAGAAATAGCACTCCCATGATTTGTTTCTGATTTTGTTTTAGTTTCACCAACAAGCATTTTCTTGTTGTTGTCTTTTGATCCGGTTATTGTTGAATATTCAGTGTGGTTCGCTATTGCGGCTTCTTCTGTTGTTCTTGAACCAGCAGCTTTCCCATTTACTCCAATAACGTAGGATTCCAAAGAAGAACCTGCGGATGTGTTCTTCCATATGTTATAAAGAGTGTCCGTGATGGCATACGCTTGCCCCGTAATTGTACGGGCGGTTGTCGAGTTGCTTTTTACTGTAAATGTAACGGTTGTTGCACCTGAAACTTGCAATACAAAACCAGTAGTATATGGACGCCATCCAAAATCTCCACTCATAGATACTGTGCTGCGTTGAGCGAACCAAATCTTTCCATTGGTAGTTGCGGAATTGCTCAGTTCGTATTTTATTGTGCCATTTGTATAGGAACCGCTTGTTGGCATGGCTGTGTCTGCTCCCCATGCCGTGACGGAGCAGAGGAGAACGGTAAAAAAGGTTAATAAGATTTTTCTCATAATAATAGGTATTTAGTTGTTCATTTGTTTTGGAATTGTATCTCTTGAAGTTGAGGGTTATCGTCCTCAAGGACAAAATAGAAAAATGTGGTTGTTTCCCGTTTTTCGGAATAAAGTTCGTTTGTGTAAGTGTTTATTTTCTCTACTTTTTTTTCTAACGATGGTATCGTTCCATTGTCTGTCTTCCTAAGGATATTGATGAAATAACGCTTAACGTTCCCGTTTTTGTCCTCTTCCGGATTGTCTAACTTCACGAAGTCCTTTTTGTACTTCTTCGGATTCGTGTTGTGCGCTTTGAACTCAATGAGGCAAATCCGTTTGCCTTTCTCGTCATAAATGGCGAGGTCAAAGTTTCCGCTTTCGCCTTTGTCGTCATCCGAACTGCAGTTCTCGGGTTCGTCCGAAAAGTCATATCGACATCTTGTTGGGGTTTCAACGGAATAAAAAAGCGGCAGTTTGCTTTCCTTGCAATATTCATTGAATGCTTCGACGAAGGCGAAGCGCAGTTCCTGCTCGCTGATTCTTGTCTGGTTATCTCTCTTTATCGGAAATACCAAACGACAGTGCGTATCATCGTTAACCGTGAAACATTCCTCCCGCTTGACATTTGGTGATGACTCCTTGCGGCTATCGTATGCCTCCTTCAGTCGTGCGATAGTCGCTTTGAGAATATTATCAATATGTTCTTCCAATTCTTCCATTGTCATTTTTTCTCCTAATTAGTAGGTTATGGTAACTTTTTTCTCGTAATGAAAGATGTTATGGTGTTTGTCGCGAGGAGCGACAAGAAAAAAGGAAGGAATGGACGCAGTCATGCCCAAAGGAGTGGACATGACGCATCGTGCCACCGCAAGGGCGGTGACAAACATGAAATCAGACTAACAAGTCCGCGTCAGAATGTGGTGAGTGGAAGCGGGGATGCAGAAAAATCCCGCAGAAACCGAAATGAACGGCGGGCGCGGCGTGTGCACGCGCGAAGATGAATGAAAGCATAATTTTTTCTCCTAATGATAGTGTGTGTGGATGTTCGGATGAGGTCGGGAAGTCACCTTCGGGACGACACAGAACATCGCAGTGTTGCCGCAAATATAGTAGAATGTTTTGAAGATGAGCGTGTTTTTTTAGTTAAATTTGCGAGAAGGGCAAGGAAAACAAGTCTTGAAAAGAAACGAGAAAATGGGTATCGAGGCATCAGAAAAAGAAATGGTCAGCAAACGAAGAAAACGGCTGACGGAAGCGATGGAAAGGTACGGGGTGGCAGCAATGGTCATTCCGACAGCGGATGAGAACTTGAGCGAATATGTAGCGGAACATTGGAAGACGAGGCGCGCGTTGAGCGGCTTCACGGGCAGTGCGGGGACGCTCGCCGTGGTGAGCGCGGCAGGGTCGAAAGAAGGCGAGGAGGCGTGGGCGTTGTGGACAGACAGCCGATATTATCTGCAAGCGGAGGCACAGTTGGAGGGAACAGGCATAAAACTCATGAGAGATGGAGAGGAGGGCGTGCCGAGCGTATGGGCATGGCTGACGGAGAAGGTGAAAAGCGGGGGAAGGGTGAGCCTGCCATGGGCACTGATGAGCGTGAGGGAGTGGATGGAAGCGAAGCGAGGGTTGAAAGGCGTGGAGACGGAGACGGGGGCGTATGAACAAATGGTGGATGAGGCTTGGATGGAGAGACCGGAGAGACCGACGGGGAAGGTGGTGGAATATGACGTGAGGTATGCCGGCGAAAGTAGGGAGCAGAAGATGGAAAGGGCGCAGAAGCGATTGAGAGAAGAAGGCGCGGAAGCCTTGCTGACGGCGGCGACGGACGAGGTGGCGTGGCTGCTGAACCTAAGGGGAGGTGACGAGCCATACACACCCACGTTCGCGGGAATGGTGTTGCTGACACAAACGGGATGTACACTCTATACGAATCACGAAGTGCCAAGTGTGGTGGAAACGAAACGTGCGGAAGCGTTGAAAGAGGACTTGAGGACGTGGAACGGCGGAAAGATAGCCATGGACATCAATAAGACACCCGCCGCCCTGCGGGCAATGGTGAAGGCGGCGAACGTAAAAATGACGGGGTCGGTGGTAGGAGCGATGAAAGCAGTGAAGAATGAAACGGAAATTGAAGACACGAAACGGACAATGGAGACGGATGGTGTGGCATTGGTGCGACACTGGAAGTGGATGGAGGAGACGAAAGAGGAGATGACGGAAATGAGTGTGGCGGAGAAGTTGCACGAGTTGAGAAGAGAAGCGGGAGGAGCGATGTATAAGAGCGAGAGTTTCGAGACCATAGCGGCATGGAGGGAACATGGCGCCATCGTGCACTATAGCGCGACGGAAGAGACGAACTCCAAGATAGAAGGAGAGGGGTTGCTGCTGATAGACAGCGGAGGGCAGTATCTGACAGGAACGACGGACGTGACGCGAACGTATGTGAGAGGGGAAGTGGACGAGGAGACGAAAAGGGACTTCACCTTGGTGCTGAAAGGGCACATAGGCGTTGCGATGTCAAGGTTCCCGAAGGGAACGGCAGGAAGAGAGTTGGACGTGATAGCCAAGCAATACTTGTGGGCAGAAGGGAAGGATTACGGTCACGGAACGGGTCACGGCGTGGGGCATTACCTATGCGTGCATGAGGGACCGCAGCGAATAGGCAAGAAGGGGACGGTGACAATGGAGGCGGGAATGGTTACGAGCAACGAGCCGGGATATTACAAGGCAGGGCGATATGGCATAAGGCACGAGAATCTGACGCTGACGGTGGAGGACGAAAAAGAGGGATGGCTCAGAATGGAGACGCTGACGTTGTGCCCCTTTGACGCAAAGGGCATGGAGCCAGAAATGCTGACGAGGGAAGAAAAGGCATGGCTGAAGGCGTATCACGAAGAAATAATCAGGCGGCTGCAGCCAAGGCTGACGAAGGAAGAAGCGGCATGGCTGAAAGAGAAATGCGAACCTTTCCTATTCGGGCAGGAGTGAGAGAAGGCGATGTCGCCGCGTGACGTAGTGACAGAAAAGGACTTCGCCAAGAGCGGAGAGCGTGAGGGAGGCGCATGAAACAAAAAGCGAGGACGTGAAGAAGTAAGCCAAGAAGAAAAGCAACAGCCAAGAGGCGAAGGCAATCAGTTGGTTGGCGGAGACAAAACGGGAGCGGTCGGTCGGCGTGAAAACGAAATGGACGTAGCCATCGACAACGAACCAGGCGAAAATGGTCGGCGCAAGGATGAGTGAGAGCGGGAAGGAGAGGACGAGCGGCTTGCCACCGAGGAAGAGCGTGAGCGGATAAGCAAGAGCGATGACAACGAGTGTGATGACGACGCCAATGAGAAATTCGGCACGGAGGAGACGACGGACGGTGCGCCGGCGGATGTCACGCCACATCTCCGGGAAGAGAGCGGCATTGATGTTTTTGGCAAGGTAGCGCGGTATATTGATAATCTTGGAAGCGAGGTCAAGAATGGCAAGTTGGCGCATGCCAAAGAGCGCCCCCACGAGGAAATGGAGCGTGTTGAGCTTGAGCGACGAGAACCAGATGTCAATGAAGTAAGGCGTGGAGACACGGTAGCAGTTCCAAACATCGGAGAAAGAGGGACGGCGGAGGCGAATGCCGTCATGAAGGAGCATGTAGGCAAAGGCAAAGAGGCTGCCCACGAAGGTGGTGCCGATGACTATTGCCATGAAGGTGAGGTTGTCGTCAGGCTCGCGCACAAGGACGAACGTGAGGGGAACGGACAGCGCACGGACGGCAAGCGAGACGGAGGAAGAGACACGCATGCGCTTTGTAGCCTGAAAGTACCAAACGGGGTGGAGCAATTCGTTGACGATGACACACCAAGCGAGCAGGAACAAGAGGAGGTGGGAGTGGATGACGGGAACAAAAAGAGCAAGCGGCAAGAAGGCGAGGAAACAAGCGAGCACAAGCAAGAGTTGCGCCGTGAAAACCGTTGATACGACAGAAGAGAGAGCGGAGCGACGGGAGGCGAGGTCAGGCAGGTTCAGAGCGGAGACGACACGTTGGCTTGCCGGAAGGTGGAAGCCGTAGGTGCAGAGCATGGAGGGGTAGGTGGCGATGACGACAGCGAAGGCATAGAGACCATAGTTTTCGGCACCGAGGACGCGAATGACAAAGGGGTAGAGGATGAGCCCGATGAGCGAGCCGAAGACGTTGGCCGCCGATAGGAATCCGAAATTCTCAAGCACGCGAGAACGGTAGAGCCTAAGGAAGAGGCGTCGTATGTCAGTTCTTATAGTCATTGATGGCATCGACGTAGTGACGAGCGAGCGTGAGGTTGCGAGAAGCGTCTGTAAGCGTCTTGACCTGTCGCGCCGGAATGCCAGCCCAAAGCGTAAAAGGAGGAATGACGGTCCCAGCAAGGACTACCGCCCCAGCCGCCACGACGCTGCCCTTGCCAACGTGAACGTTGTCGAGCACCGTGGCGTGGATGCCGATGAGGCAGTCGTCATCGATTTGCGCCCCGTGGACGACGGCACAGTGACCAATGGTGACACGATTGCCAATGTGCGTCTCGGACAAGCCGAGGGAGCAGTGGAGAACGGCACCGTCTTGAACGTTGGAGTCGTCGCCAATGACAATCTTACCCACGTCGCCCCGTAGGACGGCGGAAAACCAAACGGAAGAGCGGTTGCCGATGGTGACATCGCCAATGACCGAGGCGTTGTCGGCAACGAAAGCCGAAGGGGCAACGCAAGGAGAACAGTCACGAAAGGTCCGGAGCATGGGAAGAAGAGAAATGGAAGATTACTTGCCGAGGTCAATGGGGAGTTCGTCTTCGCCAGAGTGGATGGTCGAGTGGAAGGGACGCCCGGCGGGCTCATCAACAAGTTTGAAACGCACGATGTTTTCAAGCGTAGGCGCATCAATTTTCTTGGCGATGATTTTCTTGTCAGCATCGAGCAGGTAGAGTCCCGGTGTGGAGGAGGTGTCGAAGAAAGTCCAGTAGTAAGATTCACGCTGAGGATCCCAAACGTTGATCCAGTCGTAAAGGTTGTTGTTTTTCATGAAATCGTCCCACTCCTTGGTGTCTTGCAACAGATAGACAGCCACGACTTGGAAACCCTTGTCGTGCCAGCGGGTGAAGATGTCGTGGACAAGGGGAGTCATCTTTTGGCAATGTCCACAGGTAGGCTCGTAGAAGAAGAGGAGCGTGAGAGGCGCCTTGACATCGTGGAGTTGGAGTTGTCGATTGTCACGCAGGCGGAGAGTAAGGTTGGCAGCGGTCATGCCGAGTTGGTTGAAGCGAACCTTGCGGTATTCGCTTTCGACATTGGATTGGAGCGTGGAGTCGGTCCAATAGGCAAGGTGGGTGAGGTAATAGCGTTCGGCAATTTGCGCAAAGAGCATATCCATGCCCATGATTTTGCTCTTGACAGAGTAGTCAATGATGCGGTTGGTCATGATGTCGAAGCAGACGCTGTCAGGTCGGGAACGCTCGATGAGGTCAATGGCGGCTGGCGTGATGCTGTCAGGGATTTGAACCAAGGTCTTGTTGAGGAACTGGTCAAGTTTGCGATGCAGTTGATTGAAACGCCAAGAACGCGGGTCAGCAAGATTGTAGTTGTCGAAGAAATGCTGCTTGGCATATTCGTAACGGCGAAGTCGCATGGCTTGGGTGGTGTCGGAATTCAGGAGTTCGGCAGGGAATTTGGGTTCGATGAGCGCCTTGACAAAGAGGCCGAGCGTGCGACCATCGAAGCGGCGAATGAGATCTTGCTGGTAGTCTTCAACTTGCTTGTTGAGCTGGTCAATCTGCTCGGTGAGTTTTTGTCGTTGTTTGGAGTTTTCGGGCAGTTCACGGCGTTTGTTGAGGAGTTCGGCTTGGACGGTACGTTTCTGCGTGATGAAGATACCAAAGTCGATGAACGCCTCGGATTGCGGGTCGCCATGGACGGAAAAAGATTCGATGGCGTTCTTGGTAGTGTCGGAAACGGAGAGTTCGAGATTCTGGTTTTCGCACAGCAAGAACTCG
>Ga0247609_10006912_pt1 | contig 10878 bp, 7 predicted proteins | sample 172DNAGHGlowgp2_FD_193487 | JGI IMG/M metagenome (GOLD analysis project Ga0247609, IMG submission 193487) | Sheep rumen microbial communities from Palmerston North, Manawatu-Wanganui, New Zealand - 1728 DNA GHGlow gp2 | ecosystem: Host-associated > Mammals > Digestive system > Stomach > Rumen ...
GCGTGTTGTCCATCACGCCCGTCTGTCCGGCACGCGTCACGGTCTGCTCCACCTGTGCGTCGAGCACCAGCGAGGAAGCCTCGGCGGTCGTGTCGTCGTGCTGGCAGGCGCAGATGAGCAAGAGGGCTGCAACCAGATTGCAGCACAGCCAACAGCTGCGCCACGCTCTTCCCTTATATGTCTCTTTCGTTTTCAATTTTCAATCTTCAATTTTCAATCTTCTATCACCACTTCGTGGTTAACGCCCACCTTCAGATGGAATGTCTTTTCCTTGCCCTGTTCCAGCACCGTCGTGCCGCTGACGGTGTGGGGGTGGGTGGTCTTCACCAACAGAACCTTGGTGACGGTGCCTAACACCTCAGTAACGGATTCGTCATAAAACTGTACCTTGATGGCGTTGAGGTGCTTGTAACCATCAGTAATGTCGCTGAGGTCTATAACTAAGTAGCCGTCGCTGTTGATGGAGCCAGATTTCTCAATCAGAGTACCACCGTCGCCACCTGTGCCAGTGCCTTCCTGCCTGTTCAACAGCACACGTACTTTCAGTTCTGGCGTACCAACGATGACTATCTTATCGTAGGCTGTGATGTCGGCGAAGGTCTTATACCACACTGTGCTAGTGCCGATGATGACATCGCCCTTGTGCAAAGGCTTGCCTACGCCGTCGATATAGTTGTATTCTCCGTCTTGGATGACATCGTTATTGGCCTCTGCTGACCCTGTCCACCCATTCCAGTTGTGGAAGAGGCTGGCATTGCATTCTGTCATGTCCATCCCCTCGTTATAGACCTCGTAGCTGACCGTTACCGTGGGCTCTGGGATGAGCAGGGGGCTGACGGATGACCTGACAGGGTTCTCGCCCTGTGCTGGCACATAGATAAACTTATTGTCGGGGATAATCTGGATGGTCTGGCCAGAGGCAGTCACCTGCTCTGCCCATGCCCCTGTGCTCAGCGTCAGTTTCCCGCTGGAGTAGAGGTCGCCCGTCACTTTGATGTCGCTCACCAGCATGTCGCGGGCGCTGCTGTTGGCGATGCTGTTGAAGACGAGTTTCGCTAGAGCGTGGTGGAATTGCAGGTTCATCACGTCGCCGGTCGTGCTGGCATATTGTCCGTAGAGCAGGTCGGTGGTGTTGTTGTTGGGGCAGCTGAAGGTGTACACGCCGTTGGTGATGTCGGGATCGGCGGCGTATGGCGCGTAGGCATAGAAGTCGTTGGGGCGTGTCTTGGGCCATATCAGCGTGTGTGCCAGAGCCCATTTCGTGTCGCTCCAGGTCACCTGCTCGTTGCTGATGCCCAGGCCTGCGCTGTACAGCCCGAAGCCGCTGGCCTGCAGGGCGGTGAGTGTCTCGCCGCTGCGGGTGATGCTGATGTCCTCCGTCTGCCACGGCTGCTCAGTCACGCCGATGGTGAGGCTTGTGGCGGCGGAGTCGGCGCTGTCGTCGGCGGTGCAGGCGGCAAGCAGCAGTGGCAAGGCTGCCACAAGGTAGCAGCACAGCCAACGGCAGGGGTGGAACTTTCGGTTATATGTCGTCATCGCTATTGCAATTCGTGTCATTCGTGTAATTCGTAGTCTTCAAAGCAGTCACTCCACGTCAGCCTCGTGGGTCTTTCCGCCCCAGGGATTCACCTCCCCGTCGAGCACCATCGGCACCGCCCAGTCTTCCACGTCGATGTCGAACTTCACCGTGGTCAGTCCCAGCAGCAGCCGCAGGGTATAGACCTTGTTCGGCTCGAAGCTCAGCGTCGCCGTCGATGTGGTGGTGATGTCGTTCGTTACCACCGAGAAGTACTTCGGCGTGTTCAGCGTCAGCCTGTCGTCGTAGGTGATGACGTGGTACACCACCCTCACCTGCACCTGGCTTGCCGTCGCGTTGGGCAGGAAGATGTAGCTCTCGTCGTCGCTGGCAAAGAGCGTGTGGTCGGTGTTCGTCACGCCGGTCGCCAGGGCGTCGAACGTTGTCTTCGCCGTAGCTGCGTCGGCCTCGTCGGCGGGTGTGCCTGTTCTGTATCTCAGGTCGGGGTGTATGTCCGCATTGGCGAAAGTCAGGCTTGTCGCGCCCGTCTGGTCGCCCCACCGTGGCACCTGTGGTGTGGCGTCGTCTGGCACCAAGTATAGCTTGCCCTCCCTGTTCACCTGCGGGCTGAGTATCTCCACCTGTTCTATGAATATCTTCGTGTTCTCGTCCACGTCGTCGGCATATTCCGGCCAGCTGTCCTGTGGCGTCGCACGGTCGAAGACACCGCACACCAGCACGTTCAGCTTCGACAGGGCGTGTATGAAGTGCATCTTCACCGTCCCCGTGGTGTAGCCCTCGCCCGAGAGCTTTGTCTTGTAGAGGTCATACTGCGGGTATGCCCAGAGCAGGTCCACGCTCTCGCTGGCTTTCATCGACGATGCCGTGCGGTAGGTCAGGCCTGTCGCTGTCGTCAGCACGCCATTGTCGCTCATGGCCACGATGCCGTCGTCACTAACCGTCGTACCTGCTATGACGTCGTAACCTACCCACGGTGCATAGCCGAAGAAGCTCAGGTAGCTGTGCGCCTGCGACCCCTGTGCCGGGTCGTTGCCCGTGTCGTTGTTCTGGTCGTCGGCGGGCTGGTTGTCGTTGGGCCAGTATTTCACGGGCGAGTATTTCCATTGCGTGATATGCCCTGCCAGCTCGTCGCCCCAGGTCACCTGCTGGTTCCACATGAAGTTGAACGCCTCGTCGCTGCTGCGGAACGTGCTGTACGCCTTGTTCTCCGTGAAGACGGCAAACACGCCAAAGCCCGTCTCATGCAGGCGCGGCTCGTCTATCTCGCCCACGGCATTGGGATAGGCCGTTCGTGTCTGCTTCGCCTCCTTGTTGTTCTTCAGATATGTGTCGAAGCCCACCGCCACCGGCCGCGCTGCTTCGATCTCCTCCGGGTGCAGCGTGTCGCCAGTACAGGCCGCCAGCAACAGGGCCGCAGACAATAGCCACAGCACCGCCCAGGGTTCGCCCTTCCACATTCTTATCGCTTTTGTTGGCATCAGCCTTTTATGTACACGCATTATCCTGCAAAGGTACGACTATTTCCGCTAATTGCCGCATATTTTGTGTTTTTTAACCCACGCAAATTTCTCAAGTGTACAATGCTACAGCCGCGCGATTTCCTCGGCGGTGAGGCCGGTGTATTTTGCGATCAGTTCTGCTGTCATACCGTCGGCCTTCATGCGGCGGGCATTCTCTCGCTTGGTCTCCTGAATACCGAGATTATAGCGGATTTCTGCCTCGTCCACGAATGCCTGTTCAACACGGATGGTGTCCCAGAACTTGTCGTAGGCGTACATCTCAGCTTCACTATAGCCAGACTCCTCAACGATTTCAACGGCTCGCTTGATTTCAGGATTCTCCAGGAATTCTTCCGGTATCTGCCGTGTCTTTTCGCCAATTTCGGTAAGAAAGCGGAGCCAAAGCACCTGCATTCTTTTTTCGGCAACGGTCTGAGGCTGGAACTTCGGCAGTTCGACAAACACGAGGTTGAGGCCATCGATGACTTTGTCGGTGTGCTCCTCGTGTACCATGCGATAGTAATGGTAAAACTCAGGCATGTCTGGCTCGAAAATGTCGTTGACCAGACATAACGAATATACTGGCTGCAGCAGGCGATAATTGTTACCCTCACCCAACTGGCGGACGTATGCCTTTGAGGCATTGAACAGCACACGCTGCTTGAAGGCCGTAGTCCACTCCATCTGCATCTCAACAATGAATTGACGGCCTGTAGCGTCCTTGCAGCGAACATCTACGATGCTGTTCTTGCGCCAAGGTTGTTCAGGCATTAATTCCGTGGGCAAATACTCAATATCGGTAATCTTCTTGCCTTCGTCTAACGGAAGCAAGGCATTGAGCAGACTGATCACCAGGTCAGGATGCTCGCCGAATATCTTCTTGAAAGTCAGGTCGGCTTTCGGGTCTAAATACTTTGCCATAATAGCGTCTAAGAATTACGGCACAAAGATAGGAATTAAATCTGAAACGACCAAATAATTATGAAAAAAACATACTTACCGGCAGGCTGGAAGTTTGCTACGTGCAAACTCCCACTTTGCACGGAGCAAACTATACACTTTGCTTGGAGCAAAATAGTCTGACGGTGCCAACAAGTCGCAAGACACTTCATGTCGTCCCTTCTTCTATGTAGTTGTTGACGAAAAAGTCTCCATCACTCACGTCAGATGGTGGGAAACCCTTTAAACAAAGGAATTTTGCGATTTTCATCCCTCACTTCATCCCTCACAGATCCCTCACATATCTCTCACAAATCCCTCACGTCGACTCTCCTGATACGAGTATTGATGTCCCAGCGGATACGCTGACACTATGGCTTACTACGAAGTGACTCCTTTGATGGTTGTATGATGGTGAGACGGGAGGGATAAGTGGGGGTTAAGTGAGAGATATGTGAGGGATTTTTTTCATCCCTCACATGCTCAAACCCCTTTGTACAAAGGTGATTCCGGCAATTATGTGAGAGATGAAGGATAATTCAAAGACAGTCAACCAAAATCAGGAAACGTCGCTTCACGCTTTTTTGTAAGAATGCTAATGCCAGAGCTGGCGATAGAGTACACAAAAAGAACCGTCCCTTCTGTATATTTGTTCTCATGATAGGTGAGGAAACAAAAAAGACAGGGAACAGAAGGAACCCAGATCAGAGAACCGTCCCGTGATCTATTCTTGAAGCTGATGTTGGTAAACGGATTGGTTATTTTGTTACATTGTTTCTTTGTTGCAGATTTGATTTACGAACTCCTTAAGTCTAATCACTGACAACCTGGGCCAAGAAATCTTCTTAAGGACTTCAAAGTGCTTGTCGTTTGTAACAATGTATTCCGCATCAGCCGCTACTGCACAGTCAACAAATTTATTGTCATCTGGATCGGCTGTAATCAATCCAAAATGGATATAGACCTCTTGAAAATAAGTCGTGCTCAATCTCGCTATGGCCTCAACGACATTACGAGCAATTTCCTTGGTTGTTTTGGATGCCAGGATTTCTTCGTATTCATTCAGTATTTCCGTATTGACACATAGCTGTATCTTACCATTTAATACATCTGTCCATATCTTATGATACGGGCTATTAGACGGCAGAGACTGTAAAAGACAGTTTGTGTCAAGGACGATTCGTCTCATAGTGATAAGGAGTACGCATGTGTTCTACACCCCATTCCTCAATGGTGTCATTGTTTATGACGCCATCATTCCATAAAGCATCAATGGCTTTCTGGGCTTTGCTGGCAAAATAGCGTGCCAACATATCCTTGAACTCATTCAAATCAGCCTCGGACTTGATGCTATTGATTGCATTCATGAGTTCCATCTGTGCTATTTGACTATACGACATATTATATACATTTATTTCGTTGAGTGTGAAGATTAATAAAGAGTCCGTACACCGGAATGCACGGGGCAAAGATACGAATAATAATTGAAACGACAAAAGAAAAGCACAAAATACACAACAAGAACCGTCCTTTCTATGTACAGAAGGTGGAGGTGACGGGAGGTTGACGGGAGGTCTGCAATTCAAACCTCCCGTCGTGGATCCCCTTTGTACAAAGGCTTTTCCAGAGGAAAGGGGAGGTTGGGAGGTTAATTTCAACGTGTCAACCAAAATCAGGAAACGTCGCTTCACGCTTTTTTGTAAGAATGCTAATGCCAGAGCTGGCGATAGAGTACACAATAAGAACCGTCCCTTCTGTGTACAAGAATGCTAATGCCAGAGCTGGCGATAGAGTACACAATAAGAACCGTCCCTTCTGTGTTGCAACCGCACGAAAAAACTCCAGCCTCGCGGGATGCGGGGCTGGAGTTGAATAGTGTTATCGCATTACTAATGCTTGTACTCGGTTCGTCGGATTGCTAATCCGGCGGAACAAGAAGAGAATACTACATAGAGGGATTTGCCTTCTGCTTGATGGTCACGACAGGCTTAGTGATGCTCAGACTTCCGACTGTGTACGACGTTTCAATCTTATCCATCTCACGAATTGAGGCACTGTTGTTTGTAGCGACCGTGAACACGCCAGAACCGTTTGCCGTAGTGTATGCGGGAGTATCCTGCAGCTTGACGGTGGTGGTGCTGGTAATATCCTTCGTGAAGTCGTTAGCGGCGGTTCCATCGCTGAACTTAGCCTTCAGCTTGGCGCTGATTTGCTTGCTGAGGTATGAAGTCTCAAAGGTGCCATTTGCTGTGAAATCCTTATTTCCAGATATTCCATCATTAACGGTCAGCGTGAGAGCCACAGAGGTTAACTTGCTTCTGGTGACCTTGAACGTCAGTGTCTGCGTGTTTCCTCCCTTGTCCTTGAAGGTGACAGTCACATCATTTGAGTCTTCGTCGGTATCGGAGGTCATGTTCGGGTCAATCTTAATCTGGTTGCCGTTGATGTGCAGCCAACTTGTTGCCGAAGCGATGCTGAATGTCACACCACTTGTGTGTGTCTCCGTAACAGCAGGAGTGTCTCCGCCGAAGTTTGCGGTAAGGCTCTTGAAGGTCAGCGTGCCGCCGGCAGCGGGGAAGACCACCTTATTGGTAGTTGTGGTGACTTCGTCTTTTACAGGAGTGTCAGCGTTTACGACGCGACCGAAGGTCAGTGTTGAAGGACTAGTAGTGGCACTCATAGCGTTCAGAACAGCGCGTGCCTGCGTGGCGGTGATGCTTGCAGACTTTCCGTAATAGGTAGCTGTGATTGTTCCCACCTTTTCATCCGATGTTGTGTTGGCAGGAACGGAGATCTTGTGGTTGGCCTTGTTAATCTTCCAGCCGGAGACACCCGTGATGCCGATAGCATAGGCATCGTTTGTGGCGATGGGATCGACATACTGATTGTATCCCTGTCCGTCAACGATGAGAGCGCTCATGGTATAATTCCAATCCTGCTGAGCAGCTGTGGCGTTGAAGTTCGTGCTGTTACTGTTAACAGCGAGGGCAAGTGAATAGACATAGCGTCCTGCCTGTGTGATGGCCACGGTCTCGGTACGGTCTGCGTATGTGATGGTCACGTTGCCAGTACGGTCGCCAGCACCGATGGCCTTGTATTCGTCGAGGGTGACATTACCCTTGCTGTCCACGTGGATCCAGCTAACATCGGGCGTGTAGGAGGCCTCATTAGTGACATCGAGGTTGGGATAGCTCTTGCCTTCCTTGGTTACGTAATCAACATTGACAGTGAACTTTCCGGCATCGCCTCCAGAGCTTGTCACCTTTGCAGGTATGGTGTTGGTGACGTTCATGGCGGTGACAGTACCCTCTACGTTGATGGGCAGGTAGATGTCCTCGTCGCTGGTGTAGATCCTCACAACATCTCCAGTGTTCGGGTCGGTGGTGGTAGTGGTGGTGAGTTCGGTGCTGTCCCAGTCGCTGACGGTGGCGGTGAACTTCACGCCGGTCAGGCCGAGGTGCATCAGGACGTTGTACTGTTTGTTGAGCTCCACCTTATCAAGGAACACGAGGCGCTTCTTGATGACCTGTTCCACCTCGCTATAGCCATTTTTCAGGTTGTCATCGTAGGTGCGCACGATATAGTCAATTTCGAAATAGATGATGGGATAGGTGCCAGGGATGAATACCAGCGGGTTGGCCTCGTCCTCATATACGTTCTTCGGAACGGTGGTGACACCAATCGGAAGAGTCGTCTTAAAGAAATTCTGGTGCTCAGTCTTGTTTGCAAGGGCCGTGGCTGCGGGCTCTGCTATCTCTGTGGCGAGTACAGCACTTTGCTTATCCTTGTCGGTGGTGGAGCTTCCTGGGGACACAATGATGTGGTTGATACCATCGCCTTCTTCGGGATGAGTTCCTCCAGTGGGGATGAAGTCGGTGGTGGTAGCCCTGCTTGTCCACTGACCCGTGGCGAGGTCGAAGAGACCGTAGTTCTGCAAGGGTTCAGTTGTAAGTGTTATACTACCATCAGAATTCACAGTGGGCTTCGTATTGGCCTGCATGTAGCTCATTATCTTCACGTTTTTTACGGTGACCTTTGTCTTGTACTTCAGTTTGTCAGTCGTTGCTGACTCTGTCCAGTCTTCAAGGAGACCACCGGTCTCGGCACCGTCGTTGTCGATGTCGAGGACTACCATCAGACCGTTGGTGGGTGTCGAAGCATCGTCATCGCTGCCGTCGCCCTTGTCATACGAGCCGCCCACCTTGCCGAGGGCGTGTTTGAACAAGAACTCAATCTTGCCCGTGGTCTTCTGTTTCGTCAGGTCGGCGTTCAGGGTGTATTTGTCAAGGATGTACTTCTGGTAGTCTGTCGTAGTTCCTGTCCAGCCCATGGAGTAGTCGGTGTTGCTGCCATCTCCCTGCACACCAGCATTACCATCGTCATTGACGTTGACGTTGGTGTTGCCTTTCGTTCCCCAAAGCAGATCTACGGTTTCACCGCTCTTAGGAATCTTGTAGCCCACGTAGGGATCGCAGGTATAATCATTGTGGCTTAGGGAAAGTATTCCGCTTGTACCAATATCGTCCTTATTACCTGTATAATCAGAAGCCCAAGCTCCTGTTGAACTGCCAGGAGTTTTCTGTGTTACGGTAATGTACGGTGCGTAGGCAAAGAAACTCACGTTGCCGCCGAAGTTATATGACGTTGTGGCGGGATCCTGGTCCTTGTCCTTGTCCTGGTCGTCCACACCTTTGCCAGTGACATTGGTCACCTCATTGGGCCAGTACTTGATGGGAGTGTAGTACCAAGATGTAATGGATGGGGCCGTAGCATTGGCTGCGTCGAGATAGACGTGCTGGTTGTACATGAAGTTCGGCTCAGGTCTTGTGGCCTCTCCGAAGTTGTTCTTCCCAGTGTAGTAGGCGAATACACCGAATCCGTTGGCGAGCGCCGGATTGCCGAGCATTTCTGCACTCTTGATGTTGCCCACATATCCAGCACGTGTTGTTCCTGCCTTTCCCATATACGTCCCGAACTGTATGGCGTTGCTCTCCGGAGCAGCTTCGCGTGCCTGTTCGGGATTGAGAACAGTCTCGTCGGCACAGGCACCGAGCAGGAATACTGCGGATGCGAGAGCCGTTAGTTTGAATAGTTTTTTCATAAATCTTAAAGCTTTAAAATATTTATAGAATTAGTAATATCCCGTTGTTCGTAGAGAACAGATTGCAAAGATAAGTTATTTTGTTGGTTCGTGCGTCTTTTTTTTGTTAAATAATGTTTCCGCCTCCCCTTTTCTTTTATCAGAATCCGCCAATGTCGAAGGTGCCGCCAAAATCCCAGTCGTCTACGACGGCATTGAAGCTGGCGCCACCCTTGGGGATGATGTAGGGCAGGTCGATGATGTCGGGCAGCTCTACGACAAGCTGCAGGTTCTGCAGGTCCTGTCGGTAGCGGATGCGGGCCTCAACACCCTCGGGCGTGATGTAGCGTATGTCCTTTCCCACCTTGAACGTGTAGTCGAGGACGGAGTCGTTGGTCAGCGTGAGGTTGAGGCGGAGCAAGTTGTCGGCGGAGTCGCGCTCCGACACCAGCTCCTTGCCGTAGGGCAGGCCGAAGGAGGCGACGCGGGTGGTGATGACGCCCAGGCTGTCGGTATCCTCGCCATATCTGTTGCGGTTCCAGTTGTCGGGGTTGAACTTCAGCGTGCCGGTGGTGGTGGAGCGCACAATCTTGCTGAGCGAGAAGCCGTCGGCCATGCCGCTGATGCTGCCCTCGATGGCCTTGAGGCTCTGGCGGTGCTTCAGGCGGACGCGGACGAAGAGGTCGACGGTCATGGGCCAGGGCACCTCGGGAATCTCATAGATGCGCTCGCTCTCGTGGTAGGCCAGCGTGGGGTCGTCGCGATAGACCTCGTAGGGTATGAAGATGGTGGAGTCGTTCAGGACCATGTCCTTGGTGATGACGAAGGTGTCGAGGGCAACGGCTATGCGCGGGTCCTCGGGGGCATACATGTATTCCGTCCCGCTGTCCCAGGCGCGCGAGGTGTAGTTGGCGGCGCGTGCCACCATATCGTCGTAGCTGTTCGACTCGAAGAAATTGACGTAGGGCGCGTACTCCTCGGCCACCTCGTTGAAGATGATCAGACGGTAGGTGTCGGGGGCCAGCTTGACGGTGATGTTGTCGGCGTTGGTGGTGCGTATCATGGGTGCCGTGTCCTCGCTGCCCCATATCATCACGGTCATGCCGTTGGGAACGGTGCCGTAGAGGGGGGTGAAGTTGACCTCCCACTTGGCGACGATGCGCACGCGTACCTTCTCGTCGAGGATGACCTCGAGGGGGCGCACCTCGCAGGCGACGAACATCGTCAGCAGGAGCAGGCTATAGCCGACGTGCCTCAGTCGTCGTGCTATAGACTTCAGTCTATAGATCCTTGCCAGCGTCCTCATTGAGCCCCTCCTTTCTGGCGGCGAAAGCTCGGTATGAGCCACGCGATGGAAAGCTTGAGCTTCGTGGGGCCGATATAGAAGATGTTGTCGGTGTATTTCCAGATGAGGTGGGTGTCGTCGAACTCGCCGTGGTAGTGGCGGCGCGGTCCCCAGACGGCGCCGGCAGCAACCGACAGCTCCAGGTTCCAGTGGCGGGCGAGGGGCCATGACCATCCGAAGCTGAGACCAGTGGAGATGAACTCACCCTGGTCGCCGTTGGAGTCCCATTCCCAGTCGTACTTGCCCGTGGCGCAGTAGGCGCCGAGGAACGTTCCCGTGAGCCAGGGGCGGGTCTCGGGGCAGCGGGGGCGCATCCAGTAGCGCAGCTCGCCGCCGATGGTCCATAGCTCGTAGGCATATTTGAACATCTTGCGGCCCGGCTTCTTGTAGGTGCCTATCTCGCCGCGGCCGTTCTTGCTGTATAGGAACCAGGGGAACCAGTCCTCGACCATGATGCTCCAGCGGCTGCGTCGGCCCA
>Ga0247609_10006917_pt1 | contig 10872 bp, 10 predicted proteins | sample 172DNAGHGlowgp2_FD_193487 | JGI IMG/M metagenome (GOLD analysis project Ga0247609, IMG submission 193487) | Sheep rumen microbial communities from Palmerston North, Manawatu-Wanganui, New Zealand - 1728 DNA GHGlow gp2 | ecosystem: Host-associated > Mammals > Digestive system > Stomach > Rumen ...
TTCATCTTCTTATATGAGTATATATGATAATGAGATTCCTATTCGTGTCGGTAGGAGGGTATAGCCAGTGGCATTAGTGCGCATGACACCATTTACAGAATAGTCCTCATCGTAGAAGTCTCCTTCAAAATATTCTTTCTGCCTATAATAGATGGCACCAAAGCCGGCGTGGAAGTCCACGTTCAGCCTATTGGTAAGGGGCAACACATAGCCGAACGTCATGCCTGCCCCGACAGCATTGCCGTTATACACCTTGCCCGCCCATGTCACATCGTAACTGGTGGCCAACGCACCGGCCCCGAGAAAGAAGCGATACATGGGACGGCCGGAAAAGAACCAACGATACTCCGGCTGCACGCCCATGACCTTCACATCCTTTCCCCACGGCTTGTAGCCGCCAAAGACATGGAGCCCGATGACACTACGCTCACCAACCACCATCTCTGCACCGAGATTGGGCAACTGGAGTGCATCCATCAGCACATCTGTACCTACCGCCAACATCTGAGCCCGTAAGGATGATGCCGACAGAAAAAGCAAAAAAGCCAAGAGTATCTTTTTCATTTTTCCTTATTAACACTTAAAAAGGGGGACCATGCCCAGTCACGCCATGCAATAACCTAAAAAGGCACAGCCCCCCAAAAAACAGAGTTGTTGTTTAGTCAAAAGTCAATGGTGCGACGGTTACCTCATCAGACTCCCAGCCTGCCAGCCGAGCCTGAAGGGTCACTTGCTTGGGACCGGCAATCTTCAGTACAACCCGATAAGACTTTCCTGCTTCGAAGCCACTGCCACCATCAGCAATATTCAGGTCGAGAGGTTTTTCGTGGTCGAACAAGACACCCACGTCATTACGCAGACGGACCTTAATCTTATATTTCGTGTAACCGGCGGCGGTAGCATCGCTGTCAAGCACGGGCAACAGAATTGGTTGACCAACTTCGATGATATCATCATCGTGGATCTGTTTCTTTACGAAAGTACCATCGTTTTCTCCCAGTACACCAAGGTCTTGCAGATCGTATATCCAATCATAAGTAATAACGCCATCTCCGGTCTCCTGATTATTCAAATCGGCTACCGTCAGTCTTGCCGTAGTAGGCACCTGAGTAACGATGATAGTGTCAATAAACATTGTGTTGGCTGCATCGAACTCATGCCCGGCCTCTGCATTCTCATCACCTATGCCCTGAATAGCAAACTGCAGACGCAGCATCTTGTGGTTGAGTGACAGTTCGGGGTTATAATCACCATAGCCAGCCTGGCGGAAATAACGTGCACTGTAACGATATTTCTCTTTTGCATCGTCAAGATCGGCTCCCAGCGAGCGACCCCAGATGATATCCTGTGTACCGTCAAGTCCGGTATAGGTAACCACACACTTGTTGGATGTCAGGCTCACCTGACTGTCCTCAACACGGGGATAGTAACCATAAAAACGGTAACTATACCAGTTGCCTACAGGATACCAACGGGTCTCTCCATCTGCCCAGAGAATATCGGTACGGGTGCCTTCGTTATTTTTCACGGCACTGGCCTCCACGTTATTCATCCAGATGGCATAGGGATTGACTGCCGGACGCCAGTCGATGGTTTGCTCATCAGGGTTGGTGGTCTGAACCGCTGTGCCAAGCATGAAAATGCCCAGGTTGTCCAGGTCGAACATACCATTGGCATCACTCTCCACACTGGCACGTGTCCCTGTACTACTGCCCATGGACAATTTAATCTCAACATCGCTGTTGCCAACGACGGTGGGCGACTTCACAGTCGTCTCATCGTCGTTGGAACAGGCTGTTGCTAAGACCAATGTTGCCAGGGAAAGCAAAATTTTATTAATGCCCATTATTAAGTAGTTTTTACTAAACAGAAATTAATCGATGTCCTCAGGATACAGGGGGATGTCTTCACCTGCAATCCACTTGCCAAGGGTAGTGGTAATCTTGATGTCGGACAGACCCCACAACGTGATTTTCACATCATACGAATAGCCGGGTTTGAATGCCTGTTCACCAGCAAGTTTGACAACATCTTTATAACTGTAAACAATATTCTTGGTTTCTGCACTACCCAACTGCGTCAGTGAAGGCTGATGCAAGAACACTACCAAATCATAAGAAGTTTCATTTGCAGGAACCATCAAAGCCTCGCCAACAGAAATGGTATTACCAACAAAAGGAGTAGAGGGGTCGCCAGGAGTTTCATAGTCACCTTCTTTAGCCAAAGAGACGGGCACGAGTTTTATCAAAGGAAGACTGTCGTTTTTGGTGACACCTGCCTCCAATGCAGGACGCTGCATCAGAATCAGAGAGTCAGTAGCCTCAGACCACAATATGCCTTGTTTTTCACCTTTGACATCACCTAAAGTAGCAACAACCAGTTTACCCTGATTCTTTGCTACCACCTTTATGCTATCAACGTAAATAGGACTTATAGGATTGATGGCTCCCTCACCACCGGGAATAACCTTAAAGGTAAGGCGGCTAAGGAGATGACGGAACTTGAGGTCAGGCTGTACGCCATAACGAGCAGCAAAGGAAGAGAATGCACGATCTGCTGCAGCGTTACCTTTTGCAATTAGAAGTGCTGAATCGGCTTCTGAAGGAATAGCCTTTGCCACCATAATATCCTGTGAGCCGTTCATCGTGAAGTTGATTGTAAGAGAGTCTTCAGTCATAACTGGCTCCTCAACAATGGCATCATCCAAACGATAGCCCCAGAAATCGTACTTCTTCTGAGTAGGATAATACTTAATTGCACGGTCCACAGGAGTTGCAATGCCTGTCTGAAGAATATCAGGAGAATAGAAAGGTGCATTTTCGTAAATAGGAGTTGGATCGGTGTTAGGATCAAACACTGCCAAGCCCATAGAGTCCTTGTGCAACATATAGACATTCACCAACTGCTTGTTCCACACGTTGTCAGTAGCATCGTCAAATCCACCTACCGTACCAGTACCACGGGTGCCGGTCACAGTCTGGCCAAAACCAATTTTAATGGGCACGAGTTCATTCTCATCGAAAGTAGTTTCACCACCGATGATTTCATCAGACGAGCAACTGGTAAGCATACCTGCCAGTGCCATTGCAAAAAACAAATACTTTTTCATAAACTTAAGTTTTTATTGTTAATGAATAAATTAAATAAAAAATAACATTCCTCATTCAGTATAGTCTTCCAGATAAATGGCTTCATCAGATGGTTTCCAGCCTTCAACACTAGCATAAACTTTTATCTGCTGCAAGCCGTAAACGGCTATCTTTACAGGATAATTGACACCTGGCGCAAACCAATAATTATCCCCTATCTTACTTAAATCTGTTTTGGGAGGAGTTAGTGTGTAACGCGCCGTGAAAGTAACAGGTTTATACAAATCAGGATCAACAAGTGACGAATGTTTCTTTTGTACCCCTGTCAAGTAAAGATTGTAGATGCTGTCAGGTGCAACCATCAAACTGGAGCCAATTGTTTTTTTAGGGCGGTCGTACCAAGCAACATTTTTCATACTATCATTATATTCAACAGTCTGAGAAGTCAATTCAGGGCAAGGCGACTGGCCATCAGAAGGATCACGCAACAACAATTGCTTTCGTGCATCCGTGAAACTAAAACCGATTCCGTCAATTGTCCTGGCTGCCACAACCAATGTTCCCTTGTATCGACTTTCTACTGCGATGGCAGTAATAGTAATATCACTAGCCGACTCATCTGCAGGATACAGTTCAAATGTCATACGCGTCAAAAGATGTTTCATTTTAACCTCTGGGTGGATGCCTCGGTTGGCCGCAAAGGTACAATAACCACCTATGTTTTCTAAAGTACGCTTTTCGTCAGCACTAAGTGATTCCCATTTCGAGCCAAGATTACCTTTGCGAATCTCATCTATCAAGTTAGGGGCAGCACCACACATCACATCTTGTGATCCATCTATTTCTACCTCATAAGAAAAGGATTCGTTTGTGCGATTGATTTTTGCAGGTCTGATGTCATCCAAATAATATGCAAAGAAATTATAAGGCACCTGTTGGTTAACAGGACTATAATAATATTCATCTTCTTCTTGGGAAACACTTCGCGAAGTATGAAGCAGACCTGCACCATCTGGAATAAGGTACATCGGCAGACCATAATGATAGTCAGGACCATCAAGTAGGCAATTGTTGTTGACCATATAATCCTTATAACTACTGGGACCATTACTCTTCTCATGTGCCCACCAACGGAAATCAGTAGGATTCTTCAATTCCTCTATTCCGCTCTGAGTATATTGCCCGTCCCTGAAAGCAAGAGCATAGAAAGTAGAATGATTCAAGCGGGTTATATTCGCTGTATCATTGTTCTCAAAAACCCCCGTTCCACGTGTGCCATTGGATCTGACAATAAAAATCTCTTGCTCGTTGACGAACACCTTAATAGGTGTTTTTTCGCTCCACGAATCTTGATTCTCTATGGTACTCTTACCTTCTGTTTGATCATACTCTAAACCGGGATAGGACTCAGAGCATGACGATAGAAACGATAACGCCATAGATGTTGCCAATAGCCAAACTTTTTGTTTATTTATCATTGTTCTATATTTTCAAATGTCTACAATAATAGGATTTTTATCTTCTCTAATCCAACGATCAAGACCCGCCTCATTATCTGGACTTTCCAGAATCTTCTCACCATCAATGACAAGGACAGCCTTTATATTAAGTGTCCCTGATTCCTTGCTGCGCAAGGCGTGTTGGCAATCAGGCGTGTATGCAAGGAGGTTAGCCTCCTTGAGAGTGTGATAGAGATTGATGATGCCCTGAAACTTCTTACTTAATTTTTCGCCCGTGGGATTCTGAGGGTCTACAGTGCTACAAAATATCATGACTTGCATGATACCAGGGCCCATGACGAGGTCGTCACTGGAAGACTGCACAATGGAGGGTACATCAATATCGGCAGAACAGTGGACAATAGTGTTGCTCTCTGTGTCCGTCTGGAACTGTGTCTTGAACATGATTTTTTTTGTATGCGTGATGTCAATATACCCTGTCGAGAGATTGATGGTTGGCGGTATGCCGGATATCTCAGCAAATATAGAGTCGACAGTGAAGGGAACACCAGAGATTTCCTTCCTCACATCAAAAAGGACCTTGACCTGCTGTGTAAGGGGACATGGACGGGCGAAGTTGATGTGATACTGACCATTGGCGCGCAAGGAACGAACAGAAATGGTATCGTAGAAAATAGCACCAACTGATGGCTGCATATAGCGGTTGCTTTCACCATAAACATTATAGTCTATCCAGTCTTTCAGCGTATAGCGCAACGCACTGTCACCCTTGGCATAGGTCTTATAAGTGACATGGAGATCTTGGAGATGGATATTGTCATCACGGATGTACCGGGTAACGTGGCTATAGTCCAACTCGCTTTCATCAACATTAAAGGTGATAAACTTGTAATCGCCGCTTTTCAGAGAGAAGCGAGTGGTGTCAGGCTGGCCAGGAGCGGAAAGGGAATCAGGCAATGGCCACAGGAAATGACCACTTGCCGGATTATCTTCAGCAGAGATTTTGACTGAACTTTTCCACTGGTTGATGACGCGATAGGCAAGAACGTACATGGAATCTGGACGCTGACGGCTTTGGCTCCCCCAGTCGAAACTGTAAGTAACGATGGCATTGTGAGGGTGATCCTCAGGCGACTCAGGACAGAGTTCCACATCGGTACAGGAAATGGAAAACACAAGAAACAGGAGAACGGAAGGGAGGGGTAGGTATTTCATCGACGGTCCTCCTTTCTTGTGCTGATTGCCTCACGCTGCTGACGCTGCCGGGCATTTTGGTAATAACGATCAAATGCCTTCTGAAGATCATCCAGCGACTTGAGTTCCATGACTTTATCACTTTTTTCCTTGGCAATAGAAGCCGATATTTCATTGCGATGTACCCTGAAATCAGCATCAACATCATACCGCCAACGATACTTCTTTGTGGTAGGATATTTGCCTAACCTATAGACAAAGGCTACGCGGGCCTCGCTGAGAACAGGATATTTCAGGAGGTGCCAGTCTTTCTTCTCTGTTACAGGATAGCAGTCGCTCTCACGGTCATGGTAGTACTTGTCATACTGGGTATAGCAGAGACCCGCACTGAACCCAAGGTCAAGATCGAGGGAATTGCCATTGGAGAACACATAGAGCGGCTTGATGATTCCATAAGAAAAACCGGCAGTGAGTGCTTTACCTTGATATCCGTTTTTTGTTAGGAGTAAAGAATATTTGCTCAATGCGACATAGGCACCTCGATAGTACGTGGTGTTAGGATGCTTGACTTTATAGCGACGTGCAGAGATGAGGCGACCCCAATAGTCACGCTTACCGTGAGCGGGGAGATAGACTGTATCTATCTGACGGGTATGCCAGTAATGCCGCACCTCAGCACGCACCTCGGCAAGATTATATATCTGAGCAGGCTTAAAGGAGTGTTTGGTCTGCCAGTTGTATCGAACGCCCAAACCTAAAGACCAACGGTTCCAGTTCTTGTTATTTATCTCATACTCTATGGAGAGGTTCGGAGTCAACAGAAGCCAATCTGTGGCGTTAGTCCTCAGTGAAAGCCTGTCCGCCAACGATAGGGTGTCTGGCTTGTCTTGTTGCCTGCGCTCCACAATAGATTGTGCATTCATCTTGAATGGCAACAAGATGAAGCAGATGACGCTTAATATGACCGTCTTAGACACGTTAAAAGTCTGTTTTCTTTTTTTGGTTTTGTCTTTTTGAGCTTCTAATGCTGACACCTTCATGTGTATATACACAGAAAATGCGTAGAACTGAAATTGCCCTACATCTTCATATCTGAGGTCGTGAGATTACCTTTAAGGAAAAGATGTAGCGAACTCAATCCCACGCTATGCGTGAGAGAGCCACCATGCCATCTTGTCCTTATTTGAAATTTCTCACGTTTCAGATAACAAGACGAAGCACAATGCTTCCCGTTTTTACCAGCAAAAGTCGAAGTCTCATAGCCTTTCGGCCGGCACCTGATTCAGAAACCTTTTTCAACTCCGTTGCAAAGGTACGCTAAAATTAAAAAATAAAGGAATTAAAAAATTAAAAAAGGCAAAATTAGACTTAAAAAAATAAAAAAGCGAGTCCCACCGACAACAAGTGTTGCCAGAGGGATTCGTCTTTTTTACCTTTTTATTTTTTCATATCGAAGCCCAGGCGCACGCCGTCGTAGTTCTTCGACAGGTCGCCGATGCTCTGCAGCGAGGCGTCGCCGCTCATGGCCGAGAGCGTCTGCAGCAGTGTGAGCAGTTTCTTGCCTTCAAACAGCAGGGCAATGCCGTCGGAGTTTTTCTTGGCATAGCAGTTGATGTTGAGCAGCAGGCCCTGCATGGTGATCTTCGATGTGGACTCGTCGAAGGTGTAGTTGCCGCTGAGGCTCTTGCCGGCAATCTTGGCAGAGAAGGTGCCGTCGGCATTGAACGTGACGGTGGTGTTGGCGGCCTTGATGCCTGCCTTCTGGTAGGCGGGCTGGAGTTTGCCCTTGATTTCTGAGGCTACCACCTCGCCGCCGGCCTGTGCCAGCAGTTTGTCGCTGGTGAAGGCGCATCCGGGCTGACTGTACTTCCATGTGCCGATGAGGTTCTGCTGCGTGACCTTGGTGTTGCCGCCCAGCACGCTCTGCAGGATGTTGCCCACGGTCTGGCCTGTGTTGGTGGTCTGTGTGGTGCCGGTGGTCTGTGTGGTGGTGCCTTGTCCGCCCGTCAGCACATCGTTAAGCACGGCCGTGCCTACGTTGTTCATTGTTGTACCGCAACTGCTCAGTGCCAGCACGGCAGTTGCCACAATCATGAGTTGTCTTGTTTTCATTGTCTTGTTGTTGTTTAATTTGTTGATGATAAAAGGTATTTCTGTTGTATCTTTTTTGCCTTGTCTTTCAGATAGTCGATAAACGCCGGCGGGCCTATAACCTCGATATCTTCGTAGAGACCCAGCACGAAACGCCCGATGCCGATGAACGAGCATACGGGCAGGCCGGCCTGCCAGTGGTCGGCATCGGTCTGTGAGATATAGCGCTCGGAACGGGGATATTCCTCGCGCAACACCAGTGCCGACAGGCGCCCCATGCGGAGGGTCACGGTGGTCTGCTCCTCGCTGCTGAACATGAACACATCGGTGAACATCTGGCGGTGATGGCGCTCGTTGGTCCAGAGCAGGTCGAGCAGTTGCACCTCTTGTATGCGCGACAGTTTGAAGGTCTTGTTCATGTGCGACGACAGTTCGTAGCAGCGTATCTCCTGGTTGCCGTTCATGAAGAGGAAGGGTTCTACCAGACGGTTGCTCACCGTGTTGCTGTGGGGCGACGAATAGCCGCTGAGCACCACGGTGCGGTGCTGCTTGATGGCCTCGTAGAGGGCGGAGGCATTGCGGCCCACCTGCTCGCGCAGTTCCACGTTGTCGACGATGTCGAGGTCATAGAGTTTGTCCAGTTTCTGAATGAGGCGCTGCACCTGCGGTCCGCTGTCGCCCGTCTGGTTCAGTATGCGGCGCATGAGGATGGCCTCTTCTTCGGTGAAATGAACGGCGGCATCGAGTTTGCGGAACCATGGCGAGTCCTTGCGTATGCGGTAGTAGGGTCTGTTGTTCTCGACCAGAAAACCGGCATCGCGGAAGAACTCGAGATAGTAGTACAGGTTGCGCCGCGAGATGTTCATGCGGCTGCATATCTCGGGCACGGTGTAGTTGTGGTTCTCTATCAAGAGCAGCAACAGCCGTAGTTCGCGTTCCAGTTTGTCGTGGCGCATGGCGCTTTGCTAATGAATGGTGTATAGTGAATAGTAAACGGTGAATAGTTGATGTCAGTCGGCGAAGGGAAGGGTGAGTTGGCCGTCGCCCAGCAGGTTGTAACTCATGCGGTGATAGGGCGTGGTGCCATAAAGGCGGATGGCCTCGCGGTGCTTGCGGGTGGGGTAGCCTTTGTTCTGCCGCCAGTCGTATTGCGGATACTGCCCGGCCAACTGGTTCATATAGTCGTCGCGGTAGGTCTTGGCGAGAATAGAGGCGGCCGCGATGCTGAGATACTTGCCGTCGCCCTTGACAATGGTGGTGTGGGGAAGGGCTATGGGGTTACGATTCATGGTTATGGGTTCATGGTCCATGGTTATGGGTTCATGGTCCATGGTTATGGGTTCATGGTAGGGCTTGAAGCGGTTGCCGTCGACAATGATGGCCTCGGGGCGCACCTTTAACTGGTCCAGCGCGCGGTGCATGGCCAGTATCGAGGCGTTTAATATATTAATATGGTCTATCTCTTCGGGTGTGACGATGCCCACGGCCCATGCCACGGCGTCGCGCTCAATGATGGTGCGCAACTCGTAGCGCCGCTTCTCGGTGAGTTGCTTCGAGTCGTTGAGCAGGTCGTTGTGGTAGTCGGGCGGCAGAATGACAGCGGCCGCATAGACGCTGCCGGCCAGACAGCCGCGACCGGCCTCGTCGCATCCGGCCTCTACCAGTCCTTTGTAAAAATGACTTTCCAACATAAGAGAATCGTTTGGTTGTGGATGCAAAAGTACAAAAAAAACTTAAAATGCCGCGTTTTTAACACAAAAAGTTTCGTTTGTGAACTTTTTGTGCACTCGCAAACCCTTATTTTGCACCCAGAAACGAAATCATAAACAAAAAAAACGACTGATGATGAATAACGAAATGACAATGACTGCAAGCGGCGTGAAGACTGCACAGGTAATGAAAATGGTGGCTATGGCCATTAACCGTCCGTTGAACGTGCTGAGCCTGTATTATGGTAATGTGCTGGGAAGAAAAATGAGCATCAAGCAGACGCTGTGTCTGCTCAATGCTCAAGTGGCTTTTATCATGGCAGTGTTTCCTGCCTGTTCGCTGTTTCTGCGCGTGCTGTTTGTGGTCTGGCTGGTGACGGCCGTGATGAAGTGCCGCGAGATGCTCAGAACATCGTGCTGACCCGCTTGATGCCGGCCACCAGTGCATCGATTTCCTCTGTCGTGTTGTAGAGGGCAAACGAGGCGCGCACGGTGCCGGTGACACCCAGACGCTGCATGAGCGGATGGGCACAGTGATGGCCTGTGCGTACGGCAATGCCCAGTTGGTCGAGCAGGGTGCCCATGTCGAGGTGATGGATGTTTCCCACGAGGAACGACACCACGGCGTCTTTGAGGTGAGGGGCCGGCCCGAAGATTCTCATGCCGTCGACGGCCTGCATCTGCTGCATGCAATAGCGGGTGAGTTCCTGTTCATGGGCCTGGATGTTTTCAAGTCCAAGGGACTGCATATAGTCGATGGCGGTGGCCAGACCGTGGGTGGCCACAAAGTCGGGCGTGCCGGCCTCGAACTTCAACGGCAGTTGCTCGAAGGTGGTCTTTTCCCATGTCACCTTGTCAATCATTTCGCCACCTCCTTGATAAGGTGGCATTTTCTCCAGCCATTTTTCTTTTCCGTAGAGCACGCCGATGCCAGTGGGACCGTACATCTTATGGCCGCTGAAGGCAAGGAAGTCGCAATCCATGGCCTGCACATCGATGGCCATGTGGGGTGCGCTCTGTGCTGCATCGACCATGACGGGTATGCCATGCTGGTGTGCCAGGCGGATGATGTCGGCCACGGGGTTGACCGTGCCCAGCACGTTGCTCACATGGGCCACGCTCACCAACTTGGTTTTCCCGGTCAGGTAGGTTGCGATGTCATCGCCACAAACAAGGCGGCCGTCGTCGGTAATGGGCAGATGTTTTACGACAATGCCTCGCTTTGCCGCCTGCAACTGCCATGGCACAATGTTGGAGTGGTGCTCCATGTCGGTGACAAGCACTTCGTCGCCTGCTTTCATGAAGGCTTCGCAGAACGAGGCGGCCACA
>Ga0247609_10006918_pt1 | contig 10871 bp, 13 predicted proteins | sample 172DNAGHGlowgp2_FD_193487 | JGI IMG/M metagenome (GOLD analysis project Ga0247609, IMG submission 193487) | Sheep rumen microbial communities from Palmerston North, Manawatu-Wanganui, New Zealand - 1728 DNA GHGlow gp2 | ecosystem: Host-associated > Mammals > Digestive system > Stomach > Rumen ...
TGGGGAGAGTATAAAAGCCCTCCCCTCTTTTCTCATTGAAAGGAGGAAGTTCAATGGAAACTCTTAAAAAACTCGGAGAGATCGAATTCACTAATGAAATATGGATTTTTATGCTACCGGGTGTATTGATGCTTATCGATTTTCTTACTGGACTCATAAATGCTTGGCGAAGACACGAAATAAAGTCGAGTAGAATGCGAGAAGGACTTGCTAAGAAATGCGGCGAAACGTTGGTTCTTATCATAGGCGAACTTTTTGTTGTAGCGATAAAGGTCCCTTCGTATTTTATAAAAGCTTTAAGCGGTTATATAATTCTTATGGAATTAATAAGCATATGTGAGAATCTTGACAAGCTTGGCGTTCCAATTCCAGGTTTTGTAAAAAGAGCATTAAAGAAAACCGATGAAAAAATTCAAAATGATTCTGGAAAGGAGGATGAAGATGGTCATTGATGAAACTATGTATGAAGACGAGATTTTGGAACATCACGGAATCCCTGGTCAAAAATGGGGAACAAAAAATGGTCCTCCATATCCTTTAGACGAGAATGTTGCTAGAAAAGTAATGTCAAAATCAAAAGAAGAAGCGATGCGAAGCGGAAAAGCTTCGGAAGTCGATGCTTTTAAATTTGAAATGACTAATGAAGAATTACAAAGAGCATTAAATCGAATACGTTTATATAACGATTTAGATAAAATGAAAACTAAAGAAATAAATCCAAATAATAAACAAAAAGCGTCCACTGTAGATATTGTTAAATCTATATCTAATGTAAGTAACACAACAAAGGCAATTCTTGATACTTATATAAACATAAAGAAACTTAAAGATATTAGAAAAACAAATAAAACTAACAAAGAGAAATATGCGAATTTCAATAGAAAAAAGAAACAAGTTAAAAAAGCTATTAAAAAATCGAGGTGATAAAATGTCAGAACTAAAACATCATGGCATCCTCGGCCAGAAATGGGGAGTGCGCCGTTATCAGCCATATCCTAAGGGTTACAAAGGTAATGGAAAATTTACCGGGGATGATGGCACTGAATATGTTTCTAAGAAAGAATATAAAAGCATAAAGAAAACGCTTGTTGATGACATAAGTAAAATGAATAAACAAATAAATTATACAAGCACAAGATTGACTGAATTAGGTATTGATGCTGAAAATGCAATATCTGCATTATATAAACATAATGGAAACCTAAATGAGCATGATATGTATGAAGTTGGTAAAAGACTTGGTGAATATGTAACATATGCTCAAACGGCTGATGATATGTGTGCGGAATTAGCTAATATATTATCAATCGCTAAGAAGGATTATGGTTTAAAAATACAATATAAACCAGGTTTTGATCGTGATTATTTGAAAACAAAAATAAAAGATAAAGCGGCATATAATGTTAAAATGGAAGAATTATTTAAAGACTATAAGAATGAAGCTAGACAAAAACAGATAAAAGAACTTGAAAAAATGATAAAAGAACCATCAAAAAGCGCACTCGATAAGAAAGCTATTGAACAAGCTATTAAATACTTAAGGAGCAACTAAAAATGAGTCTTTCTAATACAGCCGTTCCTAAATATTATGGAATGTTTAGAGAAGCAGTTCTTAATGGTGAAATACCGATATGTGAAACCATAGAACTTGAAATGAATCGCATAGATGAACTAATAGACAATCCTGGTGTTTATTATGACGGTGATGTTGTTGAAGGATTTGTTAGATTTTGCGAAAATGAATTAACGTTGACCGATGGTTCGGATTTATATTTGCTTGACTCTTTTAAACTATGGGCTGAACAAATTTTTGGATGGTATTACTTTGTTGAACGAAGTGTATACGTTCCTGATCCAGAAAACCATTGTGGCAAATACGTTACGAAAAGAATAAAAAAAAGACTAATCAATAAACAGTATCTTATTGTCGCAAGAGGCGCTGCAAAGTCAATGTATGCTTCTTGTTTACAATCTTATTTTCTTAACATCGACACTTCTACAACTCGTCAGATAACTACCGCACCCACAATGAGACAAGCGGATGAAGTTTTGTCTCCTATGAGAACCGCTATAACGAGGGCCAAAGGTCCTTTATTTAGTTTTTTAACAGAAGGGTCTTTACAAAACACGACTGGCTCTAAAGCATTACGTCAAAAACTGGCATCGACTAAGAAAGGTATTGAAAATTTCTTAACTGGTTCGTTATGCGAAATCAGACCGATGTCGATTGACAAGCTTCAAGGCCTAAGACCCAAATGTTCAACTATAGATGAATGGCTTTCTGGAGATGTTCGCGAAGATGTTGTTGGTGCAATAGAACAAGGTGCTTCTAAACTTAGCGATTATGTAATAGTTGCAATAAGTTCGGAAGGAACTGTTCGAAATGGTAGTGGTGATACCATCAAAATGGAACTTATGGATATTCTTAAAGGAGAATATATTAATCCACACGTTTCTATTTTCTGGTATAAACTAGATGATATTAAAGAAGTTTCAGATCCATCGAAATGGATTAAGGCTAATCCGAATATAGGTAAAACAGTTTCTTACGAAACTTATCAACTCGATGTCGAAAGAGCCGAAAAGACTCCGTCTGTAAGGAATGATATATTAGCTAAAAGATTTGGAATACCAATGGAAGGTTTCACATATTATTTCACATATGAAGAAACCAAAGTTCATCAAAGAAGAGAATATTGGTCAATGCAATGTTCTTTAGGTGGAGATATGTCACAAGGCGATGACTTTTGTGCATTTACATTTATGTTTCCGCTTAATGATGACTCGTTTGGTATAAAATGTAGAAGCTATATAACTAGCAGAACATTGGCAAATCTTCCAAATGCTATGCGATTGAAATACGAAGAGTTTATAGATGAAGGCAGTTTAATAGTTCTTGAAGGAACTGTTTTAAATATGCCTGACGTTTATGATGATCTGTGGAACCATATTGCCGAAAGAAATTATGCAATAACCTCTTTTGGCTATGACCCATATAATGCTCAATATTTTGTTGAACGTTGGGAAAGGGAAAATGGACCATACGGTCTTGAAAAAGTAATTCAAGGATCTCGCACCGAATCAGTTCCTTTAGGCGAATTAAAAACGCTTTCTGAAGATGGTAAATTACTTTTCGATCAACAGTTAATGAGTTTTTGTATGGGAAACTGTATAACTATAGAAGATACGAATGGAAACAGAAAACTTTTAAAGAAGCGAAGAGATAAGAAAATAGATAATGTTTCTGCTATGATGGATGCATATGTAGCATACAAGAACCATACAGAACTGTTCGAGTAAGAGAGGTGAAAAAATCAAAATGTCTTTTGTTTCAAGAGTAAAAAACATTTTCTCTAAAAAAGAACCCGCATCGTATTCATATAATTACAATTATTATACATCTGCGTATAGACCGGGGGAAACGTCTCAATATTTTGTTGGCGAAAGGTCTATTATAAATGCTCTCTATGCTCGAATGGCTCTAGATGTAGCGTCTGTAAAGATCAAACATGTAAAAGTTGATACGCAGACTGAAAGATATGAAAAAACAATTACCGACGATCTTAATGATATTCTTTCACTAAGAGCCAATAAAGATCAAACTTCAAAAGAATACATACTTGATATTTGTGAAAAAATGTTTAAATATGGTTATGTGGCAGGTATACCATATGAATTTAAAGAATCTGATCCTGATACAATGGTTGGAATGAGAACCGGTATAATAAAAGACTGGTTCCCAGATCAAGTTCTCGTTGATTTATACGATGATCGAAACGGATCACACAAGAGTATAAAATTCAACAAAGACGAAATTTGTATTTTTGTAAATCCGCTTTATTCAATAATGAATGAACCGAATTCGACATTGCAGAGACTAATGACTAAATTATCGATGTTGGATATGATAGACGATAAAGCTTTATCAGGAAAACTTGATATTATAGTTTCTCTTCCATATCTAGCGAGAACTGATGTTCAACAGAAGCAAGCTGAAAAACGTCTAAAATCTATAGAAAATCAGCTTGTAAACAGTCCATATGGAATCGCTTATATAGATTCTTCTGAGCATATAACTCAGCTTAATAGGCCTGCCGAAAACAATCTTCTTTCGCAAATTCAGTATTTAACAGAAACCCTGTATAATCAATTGGGTGTTACAAAAGCTATATTCGAAGGAACTGCTGATGAGAGCCAAATGGTAAACTATTATAACAGAACAATAGAACCATTCCTCAATGCTATAATCGATGAAATGAACATCAAACTTCTGACTAAGACAGCCAGAACACAAGGACAGAGAATAATGTTCTTTAACGATATGATGAAACTTTCTCCGATTAGTTCTACAGCAGATATAGCTGACAAGTTGGTAAGCAAGGAGATCCTTACCCGTAACGAAGTTCGTGCGAGACTTGGATATGCTCCTTCTGATGACGCCAACGCTGATAAGCTTATTAACCCGAACATAAATGTTCGAGCTGATGAGAATAAATTAATAAATTCGGAAAAGGAGGAAAAAAATCAAAATGAGTATTAATTTTGACTTTAGCGGTGTTGCTACAAGATACAACGTTAAGTGTGCTGATGGTCTTACTATCAGAAAAGGCGCATTTAAGCATTGTGACGGTAAGAAAGTACCGCTTGTATGGAGTCATAACCATGGCGATCCGAGTTACGTGCTTGGTAATGCTATTCTTCATCATCAGGATGATGAGGTACTTTGCTATTGTTCCCTTAACAACTCAAAAGAAGGAAACGATGCAAGGATAAGAATAGAACATGGCGATCTTGACTCACTGTCAATATGTGCTAATCATCTGAGAAAAGATGGTACCGATGTTACGTACGGTGATATTAAGGAAGTAAGTCTTTGTATCGCTGGCGCAAATCCTTCTGCACATATTGATCATATTATGCTTGCTCATGGAGAGGAATCCGAAACAGAAGCAATCATCTATTCAGGCGAATACATCGATGAACGTCCTGGCGAACTTTATGAGCTTAGCCACGATGATGAAGACGATGATGAGGAGGATGAAGACGATATGGACGAGAATCTCGAAGATGATATCGCTCAGGCTGACGAAGATAAGACGGTAGGAGAAATCCTCGATGACATGTCTGATGAAGAAAGGGCTACATGCCTTTACTTCTACGAACTCGGCAAAAAAGAGGGTTCTGGCTCTAAGAAAGCCGATAACAATTCAACAAATGAAGTAAAACATTCCGATGAAGGAGGAAATGAAATGAACGTATTCGATAAGAAGGAAAACAAGAAGGACGCAGTTCTTATGCACACAGATCTTCTCAAGGCTGATGAGTCTAAGATCTTTGCTTATATGAAAAACCACAGCACAACTTTCAAGGATGCTGTAAACGCAATGGCTCTTACACACGCTGATGATGAGCCTGCCGCAGGTGATGATACACCCGCAGGTGATGATCCCGCACCTCAGACATATGGTGTAAGAGATATAGAGTTTCTCTTCCCTGATTTCAAGAATGTTCAGGATACACCTGTATGGATCAAGAGAGACACAACATGGGTTGATAAGTTCATGGATGCTACACGTCACGTTCCTTTCAGCCGTATCAGATCACTTGCTGCTGATATTACAGCCGATGAAGCAAGAGCTAAGGGTTACGTAAAGGGTAACAGAAAGACAGAAGAGGTTATCAGCCTTATCAAGAGAACAACCGATTCATGCGTTGTATACAAGAAGCAGAAGATCGACAGACAGGATGCTGTAAAGATCAAGTCTTTCGGCTTTGTTGCTTGGCTCAATAACGAAATGACACTCATGCTCAATGAGGAAATCGCTCGTGCAGCTCTCGTATCTGACGGCAGATCTGATGTTTCTGATGATAAGATTCCTGAGGATCACATCAGACCTATCTGGAAGGATGATCCGGTATATTCTGTAAAGATCGATGTTACAACTGCTGCTAACATGACTCCTCAGGCTAAGGCAGAAGCTCTTATCGACGCTGCAATTCGTGGTCGTAAGCAGTACAAGGGATCTGGCAAGCCCACAATGTTCACAACAGAAGACAACCTTACAGAGATGCTTCTTATCAAGGACGGCGTAGGTCATTACCTTTATAAGAGCGAGGCAGAGCTCGCTACAACTCTTCGTGTTAAGGAGATCATCACCGTTCCTGTTATGGAGAACCTTACAAGAACTGTTAGCGGCGTAACACGTACTCTCGCTGCAATTATCGTTAATCCTTACGATTACACATTCGGTTCTGACGACGGCGGTCGTATCACAAGCTTTGAGCAGTTCGATATCGACTACAACCAGCAGAAGTACCTCAAGGAAGGTATTTGCTCAGGTGCTCTTACTGTTCCTTATTCTGCACTCGTACTTGAGTACGTACCGGCTGCCGGCTAAAATTCAAAATGACTTTAATTGGAGGGTCTAATAATGGGAAAGTTTAGGGCTAAAATCGGCTATGCTATACCTACTGAGGTAAAGAAAGGCTTTTGGCAAGATGTAATCGAGGAACGATACCATCGCGGTGATATTCTACATGATCAGCATCGTTGGGACTCCTCCAATGAAGTTAATGACGACCTTAACATCAGCAATCGATTTAGTTTCGTCGCTGATAATTTTATGCAAGAGCATAGAACACAAATGAAATATTTGGTTTTCGATAATACTCGCTGGAAAATACACAATATTGACCTTGGATCAAGGCCGAGAATAGTGATAACTGTATCCGGAGTATATAATGGACCAGAACCTGTTTCATCTGATTCCGAGGAAGGTGACGATAATGAGAACCCGTGAAGATTTACAAGATGAGCTTGAAAGAATGCTCGGAAATAAAAGAGTCTATTTTCAGAGACCTTCTTCCAATAAAATAAGTTATCCGGCTATAGTTTATTCTTTAGGTTCCGGAGAAACTAAATTTGCTGATGATAGGCCGTATTTACACAAAAAGCGTTATCAGATAACTCTTTTAACGCTTGATCCCGATGATGAAATGATTGATAAAATCACAATGTCTGTTGAATTACAGCGACCTGAATTTAATAATCATTTCATTTCGGACAACATACATCATTATGTCTTTAATCTCTATTATTAAAGGAGGAATAAATAATGGCTCGAATTGAATTCGATAAAGAAGGCGAGAAGCGCTATGGTACAGGTGTCAAGCATGGCGTAATTTATCCTTGGGATAAGACACTTAATAGCGGCGCTGGTGGCTATGGTAAGGGTGTTGCTTGGAATGGTCTTACTAAGGTATCAGAGAATCCTTCTGGTGCAGACGTAACAGATTTCTGGGCTGATGATCAGAAGTATCTTTCAAGAAGAGGTAATGAGAAGTTCGACTTCACAATCGGAGCATTCTACTACCCCGAGGAGTTCGAACAGTGCGATGGTACCGCTAAGCTTGCTCCTGGCGTAAAAATCCGTCAGCAGAATCGTGTTATGTTCGGTTTCACATGGGAGACAATCGTTGGTAACGATACAGAAGGCGACGATTATGGTCGCATAATCCATATCGCATATGGCGCAACAGCATCTCCTTCAACTAAGGAGGATTCAACTGTAAACGAAAGTGCTGATATTTCTGAATTCTCATGGGAGTGCTCAACAACACCGGTTCAGGTTTCCGGTCATAAGCCTACTTCAGTTCTTGAAATCGACACAACAGATCCGGATATTCCCGAAGGTGCTATCACAGCTCTCGAAAACATCCTTTACGGTACAGACACTGTTCCTGCACATGACGATGTTCCTGAAGTTCCTGGTACAGATCCAAGACTTCCTTCCATTGCAGAAGTTGTTGATCTTTTCGACGGCAACGTTTCCGGCTAATAAGAAAGGACTAAAATATGAGTGAACCTAATAACATCGATCCGATCAGAAGACCGGACGAATTTCCTAGTCGCACGGAGGCTATATTAAGCGACGCAATAGGTTTGGAAGGATACGAGATCGAGCCTCCTAGGTCTCGTATTGAAAAACTTCTTATAGAATTTGTTGGAGTTCTTGGTGCTTCTATTGAAGTTACCATGGATGAAAACTTTGTTCTTAGTGCTAAACTTCTTAACAAAGATGGTGATACTCTCGGAACTGTACAGACCATAGATCTTCCTATTGAAGCTACTGTCGTTGATGGTCGATATGACTCAACCAATAAGAAACTTATTCTTGAACTTCAAAATGGAAACACTATAGATATTCCTATAGCTGATCTTATAAATGGTCTTCAGGAAGAGATAACTGCTCAGAATCCTCTCGATGCAGACCTCGTTGATGACTCGACTGCTACTCATAAGTTTACAACAGCCAGTGATATTTCCAAACTCGCCGGGATTGAGGCTCAGGCTAATAAGACCGTCGTTGATTCGAGTATTACTGATAGCGGAACAAACCCTGTTACAGGTGGTTCTATTTATACAGCTTTATCTGGTAAACAGAGCACTATCGACTCTAGTCATAAACTCAGCGCGGATTTGGTAGATGATTTAAATGCAACTAACAAATTTGTAACAGCTTCTGATAAAACTAACTGGAACAATAAACAGGATACAATCGACTTTAGTCATAAACTTAGTGCCGACTTAGTAGACGACTCTAACACGACTCATAAATTCGCTACAGCAGCTCAACTTTCTCAAATAAGTACAAATGAAACTAATATTTCATCGCTGCAAGAGCAAGTCGGCTATGCTATCACAGAATTACAGGGGGTGCTGTAAATGCCAGAAACATTAAAACAGGTCGTTGACCGCGTAAAAGCAGCTAAAACCGCTATCGGCAATGCCATAGTTGCGAAAGGCGGTACAGTTGGAGCTAATGACGGCTTAGAAGAATATCCTGCTGACATTGCTACAATCCCGACAGGTGGTATCACTCCGGCAGAGCCTAAAGATGTAAACTTCTATGATTACGATGGTACGTGCCTTTACAGCTACACCGCAGACGAGTTTGCAGAGCTTTCAGCAATGCCTGCAAATCCGTCTCACTCAGGGCTCACAGCTCAGGGTTGGAACTGGAGTTTGGCTGATGCAAAAGAATACGTTGCGAAGTATGATAGCCTGATTATTGGTCAGATGTACGTTACATCAGACGGAAAGACAAGAATTTATATTAATTTGTCTGATGGCGCGAAAGCACCATACTTACAACTATATCTTTATGCTAATTCTGAGATTGAGGTTGACTGGGGTGACGAGAGTTCTATAACAACATATACGTCCAGCTCGGCTGGGATTGTTACGCACCAGCATACGTATTCAACAGCTGGAAAATATGTTATATCAATTACAACTATATCCGGCTCATTTGGCTTGAATAAGTCAACATATAGCTTTTTGAATGGCAATGGAGTTGGAGATAGTATATATACGCGAACCGTGGAGCGAATTGAGATTGGTAACGGAATCACAACATTAGGCTCATACGCATTACAAAATTTTTCGTGCATAGAGTGTATCACGCTACCCCAATCTATAAATGCTTTCGGAACTTATTGTTTTCAAAATTGTTTCCGATTAAAGTCATTAATAGTTCCGGATGGGGTTACTAACCTCAATAACAGTTTTATTGAGCAATGTTACTCATTTTTGACTATATCATTGCCAAAAAGTGTTAAAACTGAAGAAAGATACACATTTGCTTTGACGTATATAAGAAACATTGCAATTGGGAATATAACACAAGTGCCTAATAATTGTCTTTCAAGCTGCTCGATGTTATCGTCAGTCGTTCTTTCATCGAGTTTACGCAGCATAGGCGTAGAAGCGTTCCGCTATTGTGTATCATTATATTTTGTGAAATTCACAGCAACAACTCCACCTGTAATTTCAAATATAAATGCTTGGAATAGTGTACAATCTGGTTGCTATATCTTAGTACCTCTCAACACATTAGACGATTATCTAAACACAACAAATATGCCTGACGATAGCGTATATATGTATCTTTGTTATGCAAAGTATGCCGATGGTGTAACACTCCCGACAACATCAGAGGACGGATACTCTCTGACTTGGTATGCAAGCAAAGACGATGCAAGAGCCGGAACAAATCCGATAACAGTCGGAAATAATAAAGAAATTTTTGCAGTAGGAGTGTGATGGTATGATTATTGAAGAAATAATATCTCCGAAAAGAATAAGACATTACAGCGATGCAGGGTTTATGATACGTCAGATTGAAACCGGCAGACTGTATGAAGATGCAGTAGACCGTATACCTTGCAGATATACGTATGAGGAAACTGACGAGCCTATTCCGGTAATCGAAACTGAGGAATAAAGCAATAAAAAGGTAATTTTATTAATAATATAGGGATTATTTCAAAATAACTCAAAAATTTAAGGAGGACATCAATTATGATTAGTAAAACAATTAAATTCAAGGACATTGAAGGAAACGAAAAGACAATAAAGGCTTATTTCAATCTTAACGAAGGTGATCAGGCACAGCTTTCTCTTCTTAAGAAGGGCGGTCTCAAGGCTTATATGGAGCAGTGTCTTGATACAGAGGACGGCTATGGTGTAGCTACATTCCTTCGTACGATGATTGCTAAGTCTTATGGTAAGAAGGTAAGAGATCCTGAGCTCGGCGTTATATTTATGAAAGACGAAGCGGAAACAGCTAAGTTCATGAATTCTGAAGCTTTCTCTAAGTTCTTTACCGATCTTCTTCAGGACGAGAAACTTGCTACTGAATTCATCAATGGTTTACCTTCTTCTGTAAACGCTATTGAAAACGATGATATTTCTAATCAGTAATGAAAAAGATAGTTATTCCTGGAAGAGAACTTTATGATCCACGAACAAATCAGTTTATTACTGAAGATTCTACGGTTATAGAAATAGAGCCTTCACTATATGCTCT
>Ga0247609_10006921_pt1 | contig 10867 bp, 10 predicted proteins | sample 172DNAGHGlowgp2_FD_193487 | JGI IMG/M metagenome (GOLD analysis project Ga0247609, IMG submission 193487) | Sheep rumen microbial communities from Palmerston North, Manawatu-Wanganui, New Zealand - 1728 DNA GHGlow gp2 | ecosystem: Host-associated > Mammals > Digestive system > Stomach > Rumen ...
TAATAGACAACTTCATCCGAGTGCGATAGGTAAACTTGATCTGTTGGAATCATCTAAGGATGTTGGACAGTCTGGTATGATTTCACCTTGGGGAGATCTTACAGAGATGGCGAAGACAGATAAAAACAAATACCCAAATGTGTCATACGAATTATTCATGTTCATTCAGAAACATTTTCCAAATGATGCATGCATATTCCATGCTAAAAGTCTTGAGGAATTGAATATGGTTCTTGATAGACTTGTGTACATGTCTACAATAGAACTTACATATCATGAATTAAAGGAAAAGGAAAAATAAGCACATGGGTAAAACAATTGAGTCAATATTATACAAAGGGAATGTAGATAAAAGTCTTAGAGTATCATATGTATTCAAATTGGAATTAGAAGGAAAATTTGCTTCTGTTTCCGAGAGTGCAGATGGTAGCAAAATAACAACATATCCATCGTATATGATAATATTGTCGTCAATAAATCTGAACACAAGATTTATTATAGGCTCAACAAAGTATTTTACATTCGTAACCATGCTTGAGAAGACTATAAAACTCATACAAGAAAATCTCTTCGTATTATTTCCAAATGTTGGAAAAGAAGAATTTGATATGGAGGATAGTGCTCTCGGCAGGTTTCAGAAAGAAAAAGCTTTGACATCGTGTGATATAACAATGATACCAACACTTTATACTGATGGATCTGGTGGTTGCTCTCCTGGTATAAATGTGTCATTGAATAAGAAAGATTCATCTATCACGATATCTCTTGAGGATGCCATTGCGATAAATCAGATGTTTAAAACATTCGATCCAAATATGTATGGTTTTAACATACTTTCACAACTAATAAGATTATAAAAGATTGGCGGGGATATCCCCGCCAAATTCTTTTTTAAAAACGATACGTTCCAGCCATTCTATTTGCAAATGATGTAAAATCATTCAGTATAGCATTACCAACATTCTTCAATGTATTATCTGCAGCATGACCAGCTAATGCCAAACGAGTAACAAGTCTGATAGCTGGATTAACACGATACTTATCAACTCCGGCACATTGTGCAATATAATCAAACATTGTATGGTTGTTTAAAAATACTGCTGGTCTATCCATTGGAGATGTAACGAGAACATGTGAAAGATCTGTAACTGTTATAGTTACATCCATTGAAAGAGGGAAGCCTTGTATTGAGAAATCTTTACCAGAAGGATTTTTTGTTACCGTAACAGATGTAACCATTCCCATTCTACAACCCCACAAACCAGGAACATTAACCTGAACCAATGGAGGATATGCATAAGCTGAAGCATTATTCTGAGACATTCTTGGAAGAACCATTCCAAGGATATGGAAATAAGGTATCAACATTTCCGTTAGATATGTATACGGATCTCCAGAAGAAGCAACCAAATGAACAACAAAATCTTTTGATGATGTAGAAGTATGTGATTGGAATACCTGAGGATATATTGTGTGATCTCCCAAAAATGATCGTGCCATTGATCCTGCAATTGCGGCAGTAAATCTACCAACACCAGAACCCAATGCTGATAAAACACCTTCTGCTGCTGTTATGGCACCACCTGCAATATTGACAACTGCATCATCTAAACCTGAAGCAGAAGAATTTGTTATGAACGCAATCTCAGCTCCTATTGAAGATCCTTGATTTATTACAGATGAATATATTTGAGAATCACCAACTGAGTTTGTGTATGATTCATTTGAACCTTGTGGCTCTACCATGAATGAAACATATTGTGATGTATCACCATTTTGAGAATCGATACCGTTAACAGTTCCAAGTTCATCTGTTGCTGTAATGAATCTGTAGTTTGCCCACACATCATTCTTAGCATCTTTCTTACCATTACCTTTTAATGATATTGATTTTAATTCATCACCAATACGAACGACACCATCGTTCAAACCGAGCATGACTATTGCAGTATTTATCATCATTTTCACATTCTGAATGTAAGTTGACCAATCCTTTTCAAATGTGTAAAAAGGTTGTTGAACAGACAATGATGTCAATACTGAAGCCATTAAACCACCAAAGATTCCATCCGCAGAACTGAGGTATTTTTCAACTTCTTCAGTTCCTCCTATTGAATCTATATCGAGTATTGTTGAACCATCTTCAGCAGTTGTAGTTGTGTAATCATCATTCATTGATGTGAGTGAATTGTTATATGCATTCTCTGCCTTTTCGAGATCTGCTTTAACTGATGCAAGATTCGCTCTACCATTATTCGCAAGAGATATACCATCTTCCTCATAAATGTTATATTTCTTTATTGCTGCAGCATATTGAGCACATGTTCGTATTATATTAGCAATACTCGACATACCACCTGTAAACAAAGCTTTACCAACTGTGAAGTTGGCTATCTGAGCGTTTTGTAAAATTTTGGTGAGATAAAAATCACCAACAGCACCTTCTTTATTTCCATCTGGAGAAGACATCAATCTGATATCATTCAAAGATGTTAATTGAGGAGGAGAACCAAATAAACGTGGAGAGTAAGCACTCAATAATGGATTCGGTTGAAATGCACCGTCTGTGTCTGTATCCATTTGTGCACCTATTCCCGGAAGGTAAACTTCTGCCATGTTTATCACCCTTTCTTATATTAAATTAAACGGAGGTAAAACACAATGAAAATCGTTAAAATCGAAAAGTATAAAAATTATCCTGTTTGTGATAATCTGCTCGAACATGGTTACTATTCTGATTCATTGTTTGATCAGTGTTTCATACAGGTAACTGTTAACATTGATGACAATCCAAATGCACCATTCTACCGAAAGTTATGGGAGGATATTTATATTAAGATATCCAATTCGATCACAAAATTCAACGAAACAAATGAGCTTGTTGTTGGTTTAACAATATCTGAAGCTATCGGTTTCATTTGTAAAGCAACACCACCACGCTTCCAGACAAGCATACCAGACTCACACAGATGTGTTGATGATATCATCAAGTCTCTTGAAACTTTCCTTCTTGGTGACAACTCATATATCGCATTCTACTCAATGTTCTATGAGTTCGCTCATCTAACAAAGTTCGATACACAGTGGCAGAATTTTGACAAAATAAAGGCTGGAGCGGATTTTATCACATCTGTTCTCCCAAGAGGTTGTACATATGGATTTTATGTATATGCATCAACACACCAGATATCTGATCTTGCTGCAGGAAAGGACAGTAATGAGTTATATGCATCGACAACAATGATGTGTGCAAAACTCAATTCATCTGATGAGTTTGCAATACGCAACTTCTGTAAAGGTGTATTATTTGCAGATGAACTCGGTCCTAAGGATGAATCATTCCAGATAAAGGTTGATAACGTTCATGTTGAAAACGGTAATATTTATATTGGTCTGTTAATGAAAACAGATGTGACTAATGGTGCTGGTACATGGTCATATATACCAGAACCAATATCAAGAATAATCAAGAATTCATATGAGAACGTGAAGTAATTTATGTGGGGCCTTCGGGCCCCAATATTTTTTATATTTATACACATATATATTTATTCTGAACACAAGGAAATATCGTTTATAAATTTTATATTTATTTATATTTATAGACATATATAATTCCTATGAATGAAGAAGGAGATTCTTCAAATTTTAATTATTAAAAAGGAGAAATGAAATATGACATTTTCAACACTTGTCACCATTATCGGTGGCGTCGTAACAGCTGCTTGTGCCGTTGCAGGTGCAATCGCAGGTATCAGAGCAAGAAAAGCTCGTGAAGCAAGAGAAGAAGAATTAAGAAAAGCAGAGCATGAAGCTCGCATGGAAAGAATCAGAAATTCAAGACAATCTGCAGTTCAGCAGCCAGTTCAGCCAGTTCAGTACCAGCCAGTACAGACAGTAACACAGCCAGAAGTTCATCACTATTATCACACAATTCAGCAACCAGTTCAAACACAACAGATACCGATGTATCAGTATCCAACAAATAATTATCAACCACAAAACAATTATAACCAATACAATCAATATCCTCAGTATGCGCAACCACAGTATTCGGGATATTCTGGTTATATGAATAATGGTTATGTTCAGAGCAAATATGCTTATGGAAACAATTATGATGATTCGGTATATCCTGGTGAGCGTGCAATTGGTCTTATGAGCAAGCTTGAGAATATGCGTAAGAATATGTTCTCTAATTTTACAAACCCATTCTGTCAAAATAACTATTACCCACGAGCTGAATATGCATATGGAAATATATAATAATAATTAAGCATGGAGGAAACATAAAATGTATCTAATAATAAACAAATGCATACGTGGAAAGATGTCACATGTACCTTAGGTCAGGAAGTGTTCATGTGAATATAATAAAATTAAAGGAGGAATAACTTTATGGATTTAGGATTAATGTCAGCATCAACAAATCCATCAGGACCAACAATCGATGACATCAGAAGAGACGCATTAGCATGTGCGAATGCAGGTATCAACGGTATAGCAGATACCGCACAGGCAGGAGTTAATATGTTCAGTGCAATGAACAATCTCTTCGCAAACGGATTGAATGCAAACCCTTATCAGGCCAATATGGGAATGTATCAGCAGATGCCACAGGCACAGTATGCATATGCTGAAGGTGGTGTTGGATATGGTGGATATTCATATCTCAACCCGATGAATCAGCAGATGCCATCAGGATATCCAGGATTTGCAGATCCTGAATATGGTATGGTATCAAATATGGGATATAACGGTTTTGGAGGTAAACTCTAATGAACAGAAATGAACCATTTGCAGCATTCTGCAATCGTTTGGCAGCTCACGTAAATGTGAAAATACCAGACGGAGATTATACTCTTCCGGAAGAATATAATACAAAGGCGACAAACCTTCTCAACAATCTTAAACAGAAAAAGAAAGGTTTTCCATACTACCCAATCACATTCATTCAGAACCGGTTTGACAACCTCGATGAGGTGAAAGAAACCCTTATGGCAAAGACAACAGATGGTGAAATTCCAAACTGGATACCGACATACTTTGCGTATAATCTGTATTCAACATTTGAGTACGATGATGATGGTAATCTCAAACCGGAAGGTCTTTATGGTTACAACAACTTACCCGAATCATTACAGAACATAATAAAAGTTGTGTCTGTATACTTCATGTTACAAATATAATTCAAGGAGGAAATACTCATGAACAATATGCCAACACTCGAGACCAAAGGTGGTCTTAAATTCAAGACATTATTTACAACAACAATATCTGCTTCAGATGTTGTTAACTATCTCACAAACGATGTACTCCAGCTCCCTGTGAAGGTTTCACTTCGTACAATCCACGGTGCAGGAAAGGGATGCTATGTAATAACAATTCTCTCAATCCCTACAGCTGATCTCGCAGTTGATATGACACCTGGTAATTTCACAGACAAGGTTATGTCAGCATTCGGCGCAAATCGTGCTTACAAGAAGGATATAATCGACAAGATCGTACCATTCAAGTTCCCGACACCTGAACAGTTTGCTCTCTCAATGAGAAACCGTGATACTGCACAGAAGCTCGCAGATATCGGTATTTGGGGAAACACTCTCAGAGACATAAACTTCTTCTCAGACTTCCGTGAGTCAAAGCAGACTGGATTCCATGTAATCTATCTTGATACTGAAAAGATTATCAAGCAGATGGCTGAAGATCCGCTTGAGAATAAGGTTATGGGTCAGTTCGAAATCAATTCAGTATACGGCGAAAAGGATGAGGCTATCCGTTGGGATATTTCCATCAAGGCTGGTATGCCTGGAAATGTCGGAAACCGTCCATTCAATGTTACAATCGATAAGATCATAGCTACTGCTCGCTAATCTGTGTGATAGATGAGGTGGGGATTATCCCCACCTTATTCTATTTTATATTTCACGAAAGGAGGTAATATGATGGGTGGAAATATACTTCAGTTGTATGAATTTATCGACTCTTTAGAAGAGTTTGTAGATGATCCTGTTCAAAGAAGATTCTACATTGGTGGTATGGTTGGATGTCAACCTTTTAAGTGTACGATAGACGCTATTCTTAGGAAAACAGAATTCAAGGATATATGCGTCATCGAAGGTTGTCAGGATTATATTGGTATGACAAAAGCATCACCATTCAACAACCATTTCTATTATGCTGATCTTATTGTAGAAACAAAGATTCCTGGAGAAAGAGTTGGCTCTGGATATGAGGGTGGTTTCCTTGTATGGAATCCTATGGAGTTAGAGTATAAATACCATATCGATTTCAGTAACATAGGAAAATTTGATTATATAATAATCACCGATGCTCAACTGATCCCCCCGGAAATACTCTCAGTATTCCAGAAGTCATATCCAGGTAAGATGGTAATAATATTTGATCCATATGAAGCTGGTGCAGAGCATTTCATTGGTTTCCCAAGTATTGTTGACACATTAGCAAAACAATCGGCTATTGTAGCTTTAGCAAGAAGCATATACAATGTCTCAACCCGTAGCATAGATAAATCGGTTAGTTGTTCTGTAAAAGAGAACAAAGTATCAAAACGTTTGATTGGTAGAATTGATAATAATCAATATATCACAAACGATAAATGGTTGGCTGATATGCTGTGGGAGAAACAACGTTGTTCTTCTTTCCATAAAGGACAAAAGCTGTGGGTAACAGATACTCGAATACATCGTCTTGTTGATCTCGACGGTAGATATTATACTATCACAAAAAATACATTGCTTGTAGTCGATACAGTACACATTAACAGCAGGAAATTAAAGCTAAAAGTGTGGAATACAAAATTCACATTCGAATCAGAAGTATCATACAGAGACAAATTAAAAATCGGAGTTATCAGAGTTCGTCCTGCAAATGTTATCATGATGGATGATGTTCGATACCACAAATACCCAAATACTGTTTTATCAGTAGACACAGAACTTAATACAAGAGAGAAATATGTTCTGTTAAAAAATACCCACAACCTTATCGTGGGAACATGAGGTGTGTTATGAATATATTCGGTTTTACAATCACAAAAACTTCCAAGAAAAAGTTTGAAGAAAAGGAGCTTGAGATATTTGAAAGATGTGTCGATTGTATGGATAAAGCAACAACTGTTGCAAAACACACTATATTATCCGAACCATCAATTCTAACTGTGCAGGATCTTGCAGCGTTACAAGAGAATATTGAAAGTTTGGTAGACATATATAATCGAAACAAGTTTTCAAAACCAGCTCCAATGTGTTCTCTTTCGAAATTATTACAAGATCTCAGAACAGCATACGCTAATTACGCAGCGACAACTTCAAAACACACACATGTATTGAATGAACTTAAGAAACTGGAGAATGCGAGTGAATATGGTATGTTTGGTGGCGTCTTTAATTCACATTATAAGAAGGCCAACGAACAAATGTACAAACAATGTGTTGCAGATCTTAATAGTTGTATAAAGGATTATCTGATAGCTTTAAATTCTATCAGATACACAATCACATATGATCTCACAAGATTTGCAACTGGTGTTGATATTATTAAACAATACCATGAAACCAAAGGATACACGGTTCCAGAAATGGGTACCGAATTTAAAGTTTGTTTCAAAAAGCTTTCACGAGATGAAATAAATGAACAAACTAAATCAAACAAGGAGCGTGAAGACAAATGAATATTCCAAATATGAATTTCGAAGCACCAAATGTCAAATACGATTATACACAGTATTCACACGATAACGATGTGAACGTTATTCCTGATGCTGATTATCGTCGTCTTGTTGCAGATACATTCAAAACAATCTGTGATACGCTGAGAAAGACTTACGGACCATATGGTTCATCTGTAATAATTACAGAACAGAATCAGACAACTGCAACAAAGGATGGATACAATACCTTTGAAGCAATGCATTTCTCACACAATTACAAGCAGCAAGTTTATCTCGCAATACAGGAGATTATCAACAGAGTAAACGAGAACGTCGGCGACGGAACAACAAGCAGTATTCTTTTAGCAGAGAAAATGTTCAATGAGCTGAAAGATGTTGCAAAGAATGCTGATGATGAAAGAAAGATCAAGAAGATTCTTGAAATAATCGAGTGTGAACTTCAGAAGTCTGATGAGATCGAAAAGGACAAAGAATCCGGTTTGATCCACAAATTGAATGAACATAGTTTGTTCAATATAATCAATCTTGCTGCTAACTATGATGATCACCTTACGAGAAATCTTGTAAAGGCGATGGATCCTCAGTATGATGAATCCGGAAATCTTATATCTGTAAGAAACGTCATCGTTGACGAAGACCGTGATACAGATAACACAACAAATGTCGAATATTCTTATGATTATCTTCCTGGTGATTATCGTATCAATGTAACAATTCATCCTGATCTCGGAAGAGAATGGATTGTTCCTCAGAAGCTGAGAATACTTATATGCGATCACGTGTTCTCAGATTCAGACTGGATGAAGTTTGATAACGGTAAGATCGAAACGGATACTCCTGTTCTCATAATCGCAAGAGCAGTAACTCAGAAGTTCTTTGATGAGATCTATACAAAGAGATATGTAATACCAAGAATAGCAACTAACCAGGATGTCAAGTATTACTTCTGTGAGATGAAGGGTGGATATATAAGAAATGAGATCAAGGATCTCTGTGCTGTTCTTGACATAAAGCCAATGACATTTGAAACTGTTGGTCCTGTTGATCTCGACTATTACACAAAGGAATATAAGTTATCTGTTTCTAACGGAAACTGCTTATGTTTCTATGACTGTAAACCAGCTACAGAATATGTCGAAACTCTCAAGTTTGAGATGAAGTCAGATCTTTCAAAGAGCATTACGAAGAAGAGTATATGGGAATCAAGAATCAATGCTTGTCTTCTCAGAGATAAGGACACACTCTTCAAGATAAGAACAGGAAACAGACTTCAGTCTAAACTCATCGTTGATAAGATTACTGACTGTTGTTCAATCATAAAGTCTGCTGTTGATAACGGTGTAACTCCAAACCTTCTTTCATACGGCCATACTCGTATAAGAAAGATCGCTGATCTGTTTAGATCTGAAGGCGATGTATCTTTACCATATGAGGTATGCAATAGAATCATCAAAGCAATTAAAGGACTCTTCGATGATGTTTGGTATTCCAAGTACGGTTACATTGAAGATGAAAAGACAAGAAAAGCCAATGAAACTGGTCGTGAAATCTGTAAGGATAATTTCTATAACAGCGAAGGCACTGAGAGTTCATTCGATATTGTGACAGAATTGTTGTGCCCATACGATGAATATCCAACTTCTTCTCAGTATGATATCGAAGTGCTTGTGGCAGGTATTACAATTGTGAAATACATGCTCACATCCAAGGCATTCATATTCGATTCATGCTTACTCAAACCTCACGGCGATAAGGGACATATGGATATGTTCGAATGATATATGGGGGCTTCGGCCCCCATTATTATATCATACTTTATAAGAACAAAATTGTACCTTTATTTGAAAGGACGATTTTATGAAAACATTAAAACCAGCAATGTATAGAAATATTGCATCAATATTATGTTCAGACAACAACAACTTTCGTTCATCTCAAAATCTGTTGTTGTTCTCAAAAGTATTATCCACATATCCCGCTAAATCGGAATACTATCAGGTTGCTCACAGAATGATGTCATTCTACGAAAAGAATATCTTTAAGATTTCTCTTATTCTTGAGATAATGAGAGATGAAGGAGAAGACGAAGAAATCATTGATATAGTTGAACAACTCAACAGAGAGCCAACAATACAGACACAAGCCGAAGTTTTGAAACTTTGTAGAGTTTTGGCAGATTATATAAAATGGGCCAAAATGCTTCAGAAAAAAGATTCGTTCGCATCAGCACTCGATTTGATGGATTCAGAAGATGAATCAAATATCAAGAATGTTGTTGAGACAATGTACAAACTATCGACAGAAATGATATCAGCTTATAATGTTATCAATGTTTCGGAAGTATCAAATGTATTTGATACATGTGACAAAGATGCAATGAAAGCTGTTATCGCAGACGCTAAAGATGCTCGTGATCCTAATAGAGGAATAATCACAGGTATTAGAGGTTTAAATAGCTTGCTATCGCCTGCATATCTCGGAGGATGTTTATATGTTTATGAGGGACTTCCAGGAAATTATAAGTCTGGAATTCTGTTAAAGGGACATGTTGACACACTGAAATACAATCAACATTTGAAAGAATCTCTGAATGGAAAAACGGGAATATCAATGTATATATCAATGGAGAATACAATGACTCAAACTGTTCGCAGACTGTGGTCGTTGTTATATCCATCTGCTGATATGTCGATGTTCTCAGTTGATGAAATATCAGAAATGATGGATCAAGCATTGACAGAAAACGAGATGAGATCTGTAGTTCTGTACTATGGATATCGTGAGAAGTCAACTGCTGATATAGCAAACATCATAAGATCTTACAACAGAGATGATACAGAAGTTGTTGCGTTATTCTTTGACTATATTAAACGTGTTAGGCCAGCACGTACAGATGCTGCTGCAACAGCATCAGAAAAGACAGAGTTAAATGCAATAATGAATGAGTTCAAGTTGATAGCTGCTCAGTTTAATATCCCTATCGTAACAGGACATCAGCTAAACAGAGAAGCTGCAAAGTTGGTTGATGAAGTTGTGAGAAATGGTGGATATAATAAAACCGATTCTGTTTTATCTCGTGCACAGACTGGCTCAGCATGGGAGATTATGGAGGTTGCGGACTTCGTTGCTGTTATCAATATTGAAAATAGTAATGAGACCAAGATGCTCGTAATC
>Ga0247609_10006924_pt1 | contig 10863 bp, 5 predicted proteins | sample 172DNAGHGlowgp2_FD_193487 | JGI IMG/M metagenome (GOLD analysis project Ga0247609, IMG submission 193487) | Sheep rumen microbial communities from Palmerston North, Manawatu-Wanganui, New Zealand - 1728 DNA GHGlow gp2 | ecosystem: Host-associated > Mammals > Digestive system > Stomach > Rumen ...
GATCCGTGTCGGCATAGTTCGTCTCCACCATCTTGTCGTAGCGTTTGATTTTCTTGATTCCCTTCACAAGAATGGGCGGAATTTGGAGCGCGAAGATGATTTTGATGCAGATGTGTACGATGGCTTTCATCATGGTAAGACCGCAAAGCCCTTCAGTTGTGCCTTGATACAGGAATTTTTCGATGAACAGCTGCTCCTCTGGCTCATCCATGAAGAGATAGAGTGCTCCTGTTGTCAAGCCTGCTAACAAAGCAGGAATCAGCAGTGTCACTTGCCAATGCTTCCGACTATGCTCTTCGGTAACCTCCTTTATGTAGAGGTAATAGAGAGGGAACACTGACAAGTTCGTCGTGCAGTAAATGACATCCGTGACAGGCATCCATCCATACAGATGATTGAAGAAGATGAAATGACATCCATACAAAATGGCAGCCACCACCATGAAGACAACCATCCGCGCTTTTGCTTGGGTGCGTTGTTCCCACCAATCCAAAAGCAACAGAACGGACCAGAAGATGCAGACGAGCATCGGGAGCGATATGGTCAGTGTTTTAATCATGCCACAAAGGTACATTTTTTCACACAATATTCCAATAAATTTCGTCTGAAAGCATGTGTAAACCCCGATTTCTGTGAATTTGAGAATGTTTTTCTTGGAATTTGAAACGCCTTTTTTCTTTTTATTGGCTAATTTTGCCCCGTAAATCTTTATTTTTCCTATTATTAACATTAAAACCTATCAACATTATGAAAAAATTTTTCCTTTTTGCAGTTGCATTGGTTGGCACAATGTTAGCCCATGCACAAATTTCAGACGGTGTAACCGCTACCCTTTTGAATGGTGAGACCACCACTGTGTTCTACGGCTCCGATTCATTTAAGGATGCTGTCCAAGCTGCTCCAGATGCAGGTGCGATGATCACTCTATCTCCTGGAGCTTTCAGTAATCCTGGTGACATCTCAAAAAGTCTGAAGATATATGGGTCTGGATTTTTGAAAGATGGAGATATTTCTGAAACCCGCGTTCTTGGTGACCTCACCATTACTAGTACAGATGAAATCACTCCAACGGTGCGTGCAGAAGGTATCTATTTTACGGGGCATGTTACTGTCAAGGGAACAAAGATTATCTCTAATACAGAGATTATTAAATGCAGTTTTGAGAGTTTTTATAACTCTGTTGAAACTAATAACACCATTATTCGACAGTGCTATGTTCGTGGATCTATCAACGGACAGAATAATAAGGCTAGTGCTTTTGTTGTGGCCAATTGTTGGACACCACAGATTACCGGTTTCTCCAATGCTTGCTCTGTCACTGTGACCAATTGTATCTTGAGTGGTAACTGTACGCATTCTGTTGCAGTGTACCAAAATAACTTGATATATAAGTACTATTACAATTGGGAAGATCGTAGGCAGATACAATCTGGTAGCACCTGCTACAATAACATAGCTCACCAGTATTGCCTTGAGTATGATGGCGTTAACAACTGTAGTGGCAACTACTATCTCCCTGATAAATGGGGAGAAATCCTTAAAGATGGACAAGCCAACTTGAATTTCTTCTTGACTGATACGTCTACACCTCGTACATGGGAACTTGCAGATCCCACCACTTATGTTGGCACAGATGGTACTCCTTGTGGTGTAACTGGTGGTGACTTCCCTTGGAACCCTATTCCTGCAACTCCTCGCATTCTCAGTACTTCTGTTGATGCCAAGTCTGAGGCTGGTAAGCTGAAAGTGACCATTAAGGCTGAGGCTCGTCCATTAGAATAATTACTACAAACAGAGACAGACAATGAACAGAACCAGATATTTAGGACTGTCCTTGCTGACGTTGCTCTGTTGCCTGACGGCAGCGGCTCAAGCGCCCGCCGTCACGAAGTGTGAGTACTGGTTTGACCAGCAATTTGACAGTCGTACGATAGCGGACATGTCTGGAGAAACATGGAACTCTTCCATTGACATCTCTACCTTAGACTATGGTCTACACAATATTGCTTTCCGTGTCCTCGCTAGTGATGGTGCGAAAAGTTTGTATAGCCCAGTTATGGTGAAGAATTTCATGGTTTTAGAGTCCACGCCAACAGGCATTAATTCGCTGAAAACTTATGAGTACTGGATTGACCGTCAGTTCGATCAGCGCAAGAGTGGCGCTGTGCCAGAAAGTGGTGTTGTCAATTTCGACTATGACCTATCCGCTTTGGATTATGGTCTTCACAACGTCACTGTGCGTGTGCTTGATGCAACGGGTAAGGTTAGTTCAGCGCTGACGAAGAACTTTATGAAGTTGGAGACAACGCCAACAGGCGTCAACACGCTGAAGACCTACGAGTATTGGATTGACCGTCAGTTTGATCAGCGCAAGAGTGGCACTGTGCCAGAAAGTGGTGTTGTCAATTTCGATTATGACCTATCCGCTTTGGATTATGGTCTTCACAACGTCACTGTACGTGTGCTTGATGCAATGGGTAAGGTTAGTTCAGCGCTGACGAAGAACTTTATGAAGTTGGAGACAACGCCAACAGGCGTCAACACACTGAAAACCTACGAGTACTGGATTGACCGTCAGTTTGATCAGCGCAAGAGTGGCACTGTGCCAGAAAGTGGTGTTGTCAATTTTGATTATGACCTATCCGCTCTGGATTATGGACTTCACAACGTCACTGTGCGTGTGCTTGATGCAACAGGTAAGGTAAGCTCTGCATTGGTGAAGAACTTCATGAAAGTACAGCAATTGGATGGCAACAACGAACTGCAGACTTATGAGTACTGGATTGACGATGCCTTCGACGAGCGCACGAGCGGCACTGTGCCAGAAGGTGGCGTGGTGAACCTTGACCTTGATATTGCCGATTTGGCACAAGGAATGCATACCTTCAACTATCTGACACGCGACAAGGCAGGTGTAGCTTCAGGAGTGGTGACGAAGAACTTCTTCGTGAAGAAAGTGGAAGGTGAAGGCAAACTTGTGGGTATTGACTATTGGTTCAATGATGGACCACGTACCCGTATTGCTATTGATCCTGCACAGGCAAGTATCGACAAGGATGACATTGTGATTCCAATGGATGGTGTACAGCCACGCACAATCGCTGAGGATTACACCTTCGATGCAACGACGAAGACAGTGGTGACCAAGGAGACGATCACCGTGGGCATCCAAGTGTTCAACGATGCAGAGGTAGGCTCTGAAGCAGTTGTCGAAACCCTTGAGAATATGTCATTCACTGTTGACCCATCGTTTGTAGCACTCAGCAACGAGGTGGGTGACACCAAGGCTGCTCCTAAGGGTGGACAGATGCAGGGCTTCAGCTATGCTGGCGCTGTAGGCGACTCGCTCCATTGGGAGATTACCAACGAAGTGGGTGCAAAGGTTGACTTCTACGATGCAGCTGGTAATGTGATTACGCCAGAAGCGAAGACTATCGACGAGAAGGATGTGCTTGTAATGAAGATGCCAACGGAAAGCGTTTATGTGCTGGTTTATGGTGCAACGCAAGACGGTGACATCACCATCAAGGTGGCTCAACCTATCGAATTGGCAGTTATCGACGCTACCCGTGCGTATGGTGAGGAGAACCCGACCTTCACATATAGCACAAAGGGCGCAGCTGTGGCAGGCGAAGTCGCATTCACCACCGAAGCAACTGCCGCATCTGGAGTGGGAGAGTACGCTGTCAGCATCGATGGCAGTGGCATCACCAACTCTTATGTGACATTGAAGTCTGGCAAACTCACTATCAACATGGCTCCGCTCACAATTAAGGCAAAAGACTACACCATCAAGCAAGGAGAGGAACTTCCTGCCTTTGAGATGGAGTATGAAGGCTTCAAGAATGAGGAGACTGCTGAGGTTTTGACCACGCAGGCAACCATTGCGACAACGGCAACATCTGCCAGTGAGCCTGGCACTTATGACATCACGGTGAGCGGTGCAGAAGCCGCCAACTATGAGTTGACCTTCGTGAAGGGCACACTGACCATCGCGGCAGCAGATCCTGTCACCATCACAGCGAAGAGCTATGAGATTGAGTATGGCGATGAATTGCCAACCTTCGAATTCACCAGTGAGGGTGCAGCCCTTGTCGGTACACCAGCCATCACCTGTGATATTCCTGAAGGAGCACCTGCAGGTACTTATCCAATCGTGATTAGCAAGGGTGGCGTGACGAACTACAACGACACGTATGTGAACGGAACTCTCACCATCACTAAGGCGAAGCTGACCATCACAGCTGACGACATCGAAGTGCATCAAGACGAAGTGATGCCGACGCTGACATGGAAGGCTGAGGGCTGGAAGAACGACGAGGATGAGAGCGTGCTCACCGTACAACCTGTTTGTACGACAGAGGGCTCACCGACCTCTTCTCTTGGCGACTACACCATCACAATTGGTGGTGCCGAAGCAGCCAACTACGACATCACCTATGTGAATGGTAAGTTGACCGTTTCCGTACCAGTAGGCATCACATCCATCGACGCTAATGTGGCACCTGCCGACATCTACACCCTGCAGGGCATCAAGGTGCGTAGCAAGTCAGAAAGTTTGGATGGCTTGGCAGATGGCTACTACATCGTGAACAGACGCAAGGTTCTCATCAGAAGAAGATGAGGCTTGTAAATATGACCAGCGGGGAAGGGTGATTTGTCCTTCCCCGTTGTTTTATGTTTGTTCTTTGTAATCAACGGGTATAATGAAATAATAATGGAATTATTTGGCGATTGAAAAATAAATGCCTAATTTTGCATTGCAAGGAGTTTCTTGTCTCCCACATCAAAATGATTAAATACACGAATATTACAATCATGAAAAAGATTCTTACTTGGGTGCTTGCCGCCACCCTCATCTGCAGCACGGCAGTATTCACTTCATGCTCGAAAGATGACGATACCGTCATGAATTCTGACAAGAAGGATTACTTCACACAATGGTATTCTTGCGAGGCACTGACTGCGCTGAAAGAGTATGTGGAAGACGTGACAAACCCCAACTCTCCGAATTTCATCAAGGAGGAGGACCGAATTGTCACGTTCGACATGGATGGCACATTCGTTGCAGAACTCTATCCCACCTATTTTGAGTACAACATGCTGGAATACCGTGTGCTGGAAGACCCTGCTTATAAGGACATCGCTCCCGAAGATGTCAAGGAAACGGCACAGGAAATCAGGGATTTTGTTCGTGAAGGCAAAAAACTGCCCGATCATTTCGACATGAAGCACGCCTATGCGGCAGCTAAAGCGTATGCGGGAATGACACTTGCCGAGTTCGATGCCTATGTCAAGGCGTATGCAGCCAAACCCGCTAATGGATTCCAGAGCATGACCAACGGACAGGGCTTCTACCAACCCATGTTGCAGGTGTTTGAGTATCTGGAGGCGAATGGTTTCACGTTTTATGTCGTTTCTGGTTCCGACCGATTCATCTGCAGGGCATTGGTGGAACCCCTTGGTATCAAACCCAATCGCGTGATTGGCATGGATGTGAAACTGCGTTCCACCAGTCAGGGCACGGAAGCGGGCGTCAACTACACGATGGGCAAGGAGGAAGACCTCGTCCGCACGGATGAACTCATCATCAAGAACCTGAAAACCAACAAGGTCTTCCAAATCAGTCAGGAAATCGGCAAGATTCCCGTTCTCTCGTTCGGAAACAGCGGTGGTGACTGCGCCATGCACAATTACTGCCTGAGCAATCCCCTCAAGTCAGCCGCTTTCATGCTGATTGCCGATGACGATGCAAGAGACCACGCCAACAGGGAGAAGGCGCTCTCGCTGGGCACTCAGTGGCGCGAAGCCGGCTATCACGTCATCTCCATGCGCGACGACTTCCGCACCATCTATGGAGAGGGAGTGGAGAAGACGGACTTCACGTTCTGAAAAATCATTCGTGACAAAAACAATCATGCGGCGTGCCCTTCAATGAGCACGCCGCATGGCTATTATGTACTGTGTATAGGATGTGTGCGATTATCTTGCAGAGACGTACTTGTGTAAGGTCTTGCGCACGGCTCCGTTGCCAGCGTAGAGTTCCTTCACCATACCCTCAATCTGTTCGCCCAAACCGGCGTCGTAGAGGTTGACACCGAACACGTCGGCACGGCTATAGAGTTGTTTCAGGCAGCTGTAGTCCTGCTCTGCCTTACCCACTTCGAGAGGAGCCACGATGGCTTGCAACTCAGCGAGCAATGGGTCGGAAGAAGGCTCGAATGGTGTGCCGTCATCCTTGATGCCTTTGAGATAGCGGGCATAACCAGCGAGCGTGAGTGGAATGAGCACAAGGTTAGACTTGTCAAGTCCACGTGCCAGATATTTCTTGATGGTCTCGCCAAAGCGGATGGGGAGTTTCTGGCTGGTATCTGTTGCAATGCGCTGTGGAGCATCAGGCATGAACGGATTGGGCAATCTGCGATTGATGACGGCACCAATGAACTCGTAAGGGTTCAGTACACCCGGGTCTGTCACTACAGGCATAGCTTCGATATAGCCGAGTTTCTGCACGAATGGACGCAAGTCTTCGTCTGCCATCTCTGCCGAAATCAGCGTGTAACCTAACATGCAGCCATAGATGCTCATGGCGGTGTGGAGTGGATTCAGACAAGTGGTCACCTTCATGGTCTCCACCTTATCCACTGTTTCGCGCGTGGTGAAGAGTGCGCCGCCGAGGTCGAGTGGGGGACGCCCGTTTGTGTAGTTGTCCTCAATGACGAGGTACTGCACCTCCTCTGCATTGACGAAAGGAGCCGTGAACGTGTGCTTCTCTGTTTCGATGTAGTTGTTGTCCTCAAAACCGTCAGCAGCCAGCATCTCCTTCACTTTCTCGTGTGGACGAGGAGTGATTTTGTCAATCATTGACCATGGGAAGGTAATCTTTGTCTCGTCCTTCAGATAGTCGAGGAAAGCTTTGTCAACCAATCCGTCTGCCACCCACTTCTCTGCATAAGCAAAGACACCAGCCTTCACCTTGTCGCCGTTGTGTGAACAGTTGTCCATGCTCTGGATGGTGAGTGGAAGCTGTCCAACCTTGTAGCGTTCATACAGCAAAGCACACACTTTTCCCATAGCGAACAGAGGAGTGAGTCCACGTGCCAAGTCTGCATCGTTGTAGGTGTAGCCCTTCTCTGTGATGGTGAAAGAAATCATCTGCAAGGATGGTTTCTTGAAAATCTCCACCAATCGCTGCCAATCAGCAAACTGAGGGTCAGCCTTGAGCGATTCTGTCACCGAAGCAATCACCTTCTTCTCGATGGTGCCGTTGCTGCAAAGTGATACGGCAAGGGAGAGGTTGTTGTAAGGTGCGTATGCTTTGTCAATCACTTCAAAGTCGAAGGTCTCAGCCACAATCACACCACGGTTATATTTGCCCGTGTTGAGGGCGTCGTTGAGGATGGTGGCAGGGAAGGCGCGGAAGATGTTGCCTCCACCGAAATGTACCCATGTGGGTTCTTTGGCAGTCTTCTCACGCACAGCCTTGATGTCAAACTTGGGAAGTTCGTAACCTTTGGCTTCCCACTCTGCGGCATTAAAATTGCCAGAAAAGATATCGTTCAGTTTCATGCTTTCAAAAAAGTTTTTGAAGTGAAAAGTGAAGAGTGAAAAGTGAAAAATTTAAGTATCCTGCCATGCGGATTGTTCCCCCATTGGCAAAAGTAATTTATATTTTTCACTTTTCGTTTTTCACTTTTCACTTAATCAAAGAATCCTGGTTGTTTATACTCGATGCCTAACTCTCTATCAACAGTGGCGAGGATGCCCTGCACCTGTCCCATCGCGAACATACGTCCAAGGAGCGTGTAGCCAGAATTGTGACCATGATTGCTCTCGTCCATAATGCCGCCAGGTACGTCAGTGAAGGTCATGCCGTGATCCACACGCATGGGCAGTTGTGGATTCTCTTTCTCGAAGATGCGGCACAGTTCGATAAGGTCTGCACGTCCTCCAAGGTGAGATGCCTCCGTGAAGTCGCCATTGGGGAAGATATGGCAGGAACGCAGATGCACGAAGTGGGTGCGTGAAGCAAACTTCTTCGCCATCTCCACCACGTTGTTGTAGGCACCTGCTGAGAGAGAACCGGCACAGAAGGTGAGTCCATTATGCTTGTTGGGCACAGCGTTGAGGAACCACTCGATGTCCTCTTCGGTGCGAACGATGCGTGGCAATCCCAGTACCTCAATCGGTGGGTCGTCTGGGTGTACACACATGTTCATGCCATATTCTTCGCAAGTGGGCATGATAGCCTCGAGGAAGTATTTCATGTTGGCACGAAGTTGTGCCTTGTCAATACCTTTGTAGAGATCCAGGAAGTCGCGGAACTTTTGGATAGGAGCCTCGTCATTCTCGCTGAAGTTGCCCGACACGAAGCCTTGTGTCTTAATGATGATGGTCTCCACCAGTTTGTGGTCTTTCTCAGGAGTCATTGTCTTGGCGAGTTCGTCGCATTCCGCCAAAACGTTGCGACCAGCACCCACACCTGCGGGGAACTGGAACTTGGTCCACTCCTCGCGAGCGCCTTCACGCTTCAAGATGTAAATATCGAAGTAAGCAAATTCGGCATAGTTGAAATAGAGGTTGGTGGAACCGTTGGGGTTCTCATGCAACAAGTCGGTGCGTGCCCAGTCGAGCACAGGCATGAAGTTGTAGCAGATGCAGTGGATGCCTTCAGCAGAGAGGTTACGCAGGCTTTCCTTATACACCTCAATCTGATGGTCACGGTCAGGACCGCCATACTTGATAGTCTCCACCACAGGCAGACTCTCCACCACGCTCCAGCGCATGCCATAACTCTCAATGTATGTTTTCAAGTCGTGGATCTTCTCACGTGTCCACACCTCACCAAGAGGTACGTCGTGCAGAGCAGTCACGATGCCCTCCACGCCAATCTGTTTCAGTTGGGCAAGGGTGATTTTGTCCTTCTTGCCAAACCAACGCCATGTTCTTTCCATATTGTTTCGGTTAATGATATTGTTGGTGCAAAGTTAGACAAAAAACGGCATTTGTGTTTGTTTCTCCGTATCATTTTTGTTTTGAGATGTGTCAAATAGTGCGTTTTGAGGCGGATTTTAGGGTGCTGTTGTAACATATATGAAAGAATGTGTATCAAACCTGTAATTTGTTTCGTGGATAATGCTTACCTTTGTAGCCTCGAATGAGAACAAACTAATTATATACCAAACAATATGAAGAAAATTATTTTAGGAATGCTTGCGTTGGCAAGCGTTTGGTCGTCTGCATGGGCGACAGAGAAGTCTTTTACAAGTCCTGACGGAAAATTGACTGTGGTGGTGGAAGACCAGAACGGAATTGCCACCTATCGTGTCAATCTGGGCACCACTGTTTTTATTGAAAATTCACCGCTGGGCTTGGATACAAACATGGGCAATTACACGACAAATCTGACCTTGGCTGGTTGTGAAGTGAAGACGGTGAAGGAATCTTATGACCTGCGCAACATCAAACAGAGTCACGTCGATTACGAAGCCACCGAGGCTATATGTAGCTTCGAGAAGCAGGGTAAAAAGGTGATGGATGTCATCTTCCGTGTGAGCAACCGCGACGTGGCTTTCCGCTATCGTATCTTGCCTCAGCGCGACACGAAGGTGTGTGTGGTGAACGAGGAGGCAAGTGGTTTCAAGCTGCCTGAAGGAACAACCACATTTATGTGCCCACAATCTCGTCCAATGGGTGGTTTCGCACGTACATCACCCAGCTATGAGACATCCTATACCGATGATGACAAGATGGGTAAGAACGGTCATGGTGAGGGCTATTCATTCCCTTGCCTTTTCCATCTGGGCGACAAAGGTTGGGTGCTCATCAGCGAAACAGGCGTGGATGGCGGTTATGTGGCAAGCCGACTGCTCAATGTGACAGATGGCCTCTACAAGATTGGCTTCCCTCAGCAGGGTGAGTGCAATGGTTGGGGTTCCACTTCTGCATCGGTGGGACTGCCATGCGAAACTCCTTGGCGCACCATCACATTAGGTGCGACACTGGCTCCAATCGTGGAAACTACCGTGCCTTTCGACCTCGTGTCTCAGAAGTACAAGGCTTCACAGGAATATATCTATGGCAAGGGCTCTTGGAGCTGGATTATCGGTATGGATGCCAGTTGTAATTACGACGAACAGAAGCGTTACATCGACTTCTCCGCAGCGATGGGTTATCAGACAGTCCTTGTTGATGCCCTTTGGGACAAGCAGATTGGTTATGAGAAGATTGCAGAACTGGCTGCATACGGCAAGACCAAGGGTGTAGGTCTGTTCTTGTGGTATAACTCTAATGGCACCTGGAACGATGCTCCTCAGTCACCTAAGGGCAAGATGGATAAGAGCCGTGAACGTCGTGCCGAAATGGCATGGATGAAGAGCATTGGCATCCGTGGCATCAAGGTTGACTTCTTTGGCGGTGACAAGCAGAACATGATGCAACTCTATGAGGATATCCTCTCCGATGCCAACGATTACGGCATCCTTTGTATCTTCCACGGATGCACCCTGCCACGTGGATGGGAACGTATGTATCCTAACTATGCAGCCAGCGAGGCTGTCCTTGCTTCTGAAAATCTTCACTTCGGACAAGGTTCTTGCGATGCTGAGGCACACAATGCCACCCTTCATACGTTCATCCGCAACACGGTCGGCTCTATGGACTTCGGCGGCTCTACTCTGAACAAATACTATGATGCCAGCAACAAGCGTGGCACCCACCGCGTCACCTCCGATGTCTATGCCCTCGCCACAGCGGTGCTCTTCCAGAGCGCCGTGCAGCACTTTGCTCTCGCACCTAACAATCTTACCGATGCTCCAGCATGGGCGATTGACTTCATGAAGAACGTGCCCACCACTTGGGATG
>Ga0247609_10006925_pt1 | contig 10863 bp, 5 predicted proteins | sample 172DNAGHGlowgp2_FD_193487 | JGI IMG/M metagenome (GOLD analysis project Ga0247609, IMG submission 193487) | Sheep rumen microbial communities from Palmerston North, Manawatu-Wanganui, New Zealand - 1728 DNA GHGlow gp2 | ecosystem: Host-associated > Mammals > Digestive system > Stomach > Rumen ...
GCGATTATTGCGGGCAAGAACAAAACCGATGGTGATTTGCAAAATCAAATTGATAATTGCAAGGCCGCAATCGGTGAACTGCGTCGTGCACGCGCCCGGGCGCGCATAGACGGCACCGACACAGGCGAGGCAAACGCCATTATTTCCGCATGCGAAGGTTTTGAAACCGTTGATGTTTCAAAGATAAACGACCGTGCCAAAGGCGCGATGATTTCATCCGCCGTCGGCGCCGGATTGGGCCTTACCGGAACAATTACCAGTGCCGTTGCAAACAGTGATTCGGTTCGCAAAGACAATGTTGACATCTCACAAAAAACAAACGCAGATTGGAATAAAGAAAAAAATATAAATACCGCCGCAAACATATTATCCGGCACATCAACGGTGGCGTCTGGCGTTGCAACAGTATTTAATGCAACACAAATATCGGCAATCAAGAAAGTCGCAAATATCGCATCCAAATGCACGGAGGTGTTAAAATGAAAAAAAATTTAATAACAATTTTAACATACTTTTTCTCTATTGGTATCGCATTTGGTGCTGCATCAGGCGACGTTAAACAATCCCAACATGTATCCGGCATATTGATTCCGCGTATAATACTAAACGATGTTATAACGAACGATGATAAAATATCTGGCACCCCCGGGGCCGTTGATAAAATGTTGGCAAAATATGACAGTTTGGCGGGACCACTTGGACAAACAAAACTAACCAGTGAAGATATCGCACAAATTTGCCTGGCCAGTGGTGTCATCACAGAAAAGCCCGAATGCAAAGAACGCGTCTTAAACCCCATTTTATCCAAAATGGGCAAGGTACGTTTTATGAATGTATGTGACGGCAAGAAATCCAGCGGGGGTACAAATTACTGCATTGACGATGTGTTTATCGCGACAAAAAAACAAAACGCAAACCAATATCACCAAGATGTAAATATTTCACCATACACGGCGTACGGCTTTGCAATCGAATATGCCGCCAAGAATGGACATGATGTTTGGTGTTCATCTGAAATCAAGGACAACATCGTTAATTGCACAACATTGGATAATAAACATTTTTACTCTGTAAAATTCAATGGAACGAATAATACCAACGATTCAACTATTGAAAAAAATTTGGTCAAAGGCATCTGTGCTTTATTTGATTCAAAATATGCGATTGGCACATTCCGCCATCAATGCAAACTGAATTGTGGCTCTGGAACCGAGGCAAGAAAAGTTATACAAAAATTTGGGCTAAATGTACACGACGGATACACCACAGAAAACCATTGTGAAATATATCAACCAACATATAGCGCGAACGAAATAAAAAAATACCCGGGCTATGAATACATGAGCAACACGTTTAAAAGTGTTCAAACCGTATTGGATTCACAACTAATCGATGTATTAAAAGAATATGTAAAATTACAGGGAATTGATGTTCAATCATTTGAATGTGATTATTCGCCAAAGAAATACAGTGAACAAATGTCAAATGGCATGCCAACATCACTTGACGATATGTTAAGTTGCAAGATAAATGGTATCGACACTGATTTCATCTTTGACGATTTGTTTGAAAGTAAAGAATACGAACGCCGTGCCGGTGCGGCCGCATTACAGTGCATTTTATCAAACGGCCAATACGGCACAGACCGCATGTGTCGTGGATTAACACGCGCGCAATGCGATGAGGCCAACAATAAAGTTCCCGGCGGCACACGTTGGGACGAAGCGGCGGAATTATGCGTATTAAATCGCGCCGATTCCGCACGTAAAATCGGCAACACAATACAAATAACCGGTGGAGTTGTTTTAACGGCAGGTATCACTTTCGCAACCGGCGGTGGCGCAATGATTGCACTGGTTGCTGGCGCAGGCAGCGTTGCATTTGACGCCGCATTCATTGGACTTGAAAGATTGCAAATATTGGAACCTGCATCACGTGCACGCGCATTTGCCGAACAAGCCCAGAAATGCGAAATTCCAATTGATTCCAAATATCCGTCTTGTTCCACCGAACAGGTTAATTGTGCATGGCGCGCCGTAAACGACAATTTTGCGCGGTTGGATGAAATACTTGAAAATTTAAATCCAGACCAGTTATCATTGGTTTCTGATTTAATGGAAAATGTGACAGATTGTTTGGATAAAGATTCGTTAAGTTCTGCGGTGCAGATGTCCACACCAAATGCATGGGATAAAGCATTAAACAAAGCAAATGCATTTCTGTTGGTTGCCGGAATATTCATTTCCCCGGAAAACACCATCACAAAATGGGCAACCAAGGCACCAAAGATTGCTACCATATTACGCCGTTGCACGGTAGTCGATAGAGTTAGCGACACTTTAGGTGGCGCAAGATATCTTAGAATATATGTAGATAATCTGGATTCAAGCGACATCAACAGATTGGTTAATGAATTTAAACAAAAAGGTCTGCATGTATCATCAAACATGGAAAAGTCCGGTCGGCAATTTATCGGTGTTGCTGATAATGATATATTTGCACCGTGGCACGGTCTTAAATCCAATTGGTTGAATTACGGATCTAGTCTTGCAGAACTACGAACCAAGGCCAGCAAAAGTTTTGATACATATTTGGCGGAAGTAAAAACCAGTATAACAGGCACCGGCGCAAAATTGCCAAAGGAACGTTTAACCGATGCGGAATGGGAAACCTTAAATAAATCTTTAGCACCTGAAAATGTGCAATTGGTAGATACTGGTAATGGATATATGCAATTTAGGCGCGCAGACGCATTTGACGATGTTGCAAATGGCGCCCATAGAGCCGGTGCAGGAGCATACGCAACAAATCAACCAGGCAAACGTGGCCTTGATTTGGCAATAGAATTAAATAATCGAGGAATGCGCCCATACAGAGTTGAACCTGACGGATTTTATGGGGTACAATACAGAAGTGCGGAACAATGTTTAACCGGATTAAAATTTCATATTAGCGTACATCCTGATGATTTAGAAAAAACGTCTTTTATTATAGATGACATTGTAAGAAATAATGACATAGCCGATATTTGGAAAGTATATCTAAACGGAATGGGCGGAACCCAACTTGGCAAAGATTTTACTGTATATGTTTCACGAAATGGTTATGACGCAAGAAAAATACAGAATTTTTTAAATAACATTGAAGATACTTTAAGGAAAAACGGTGTTAGATCCAACGGCTTTGGGGCAAATGTTATAAATGGTGACCGCGCTGTTCCCGGTTCAAATTACATAAATTATCGTTATGACCGCACAAACAATTTTGGGATTCCTGACGGCAAATATAACAATAGTTATCAATTTGTTGCCCCCCGTCCAGAATACGGTGGCGATATAATGGATGGAATTTGGATTAGATAAAAAACATCGCAAATTCATCTTTTTTTCATGTGCGATTTGTGATATAATTCCATCGACAACAAATAAAAACAAATCGGGGGAAAATATGCAATGCCGCAGAAACTTACAGAGAGAGAGAGTAATTAGGCTCTCTGGAATACTCCTGTTATTTCCTATTCTATTAAATACAAATGCACGCGCAGACGAATCGAACCTGGTCACGGCGTTGCAGAACACATACAGCGCATGCGTTGGCATAGATGCAGCCCTGGCCGATTTGAAAAAAATGGCGGGCATAAATACCGCGATTACTGGCGTTGGAACCGGACTTGGTGTCGGTGCAACCGTGGTCGGGATTGTGAAAGAGAAAAAAGATCAACAGTCCGATAAGTTAAAAATGGAAAAACTGCGCGCAATCGAAGAACGCAGAATCGCAAACGGAACGCCCGCAACATCAAACGAAGATTTGGATGAATTTGAACGCGGCCTTGTAAGCACTTGGGGAAAATCATCAGAAGACAAAAATACAGATTCTGAAATTGAAACATTAGACAAACAATCAAAATCACTTGGTAATTGGCGCACGGGATTATTGGCCGGGAACACAGTGACCAATGTCGCCGGTGCGATTATTGCGGGCAAAAACAAAACCGATGGCGATTTGCAAAATCAAATTGATAATTGCAAGGCCGCAATCGGTGAACTGCGTCGTGCACGCGCCCGGGCACGCATCGACGGCACCGACACAGGCGAGGCAAACGCCATTATTTCCGCATGTGAAGGTTTTGAAACCGTTGATATATCAAAGATAAACACCCGTGCCAAAGGCGCGATGATTTCATCCGCCGTCGGCGCCGGATTGGGCCTTACCGGAACGATAACCAGCGGTATCGCCAACAGTGACAGCATTCGCAATCAAGGCAAAGGCGGAACACGCACAGATAAAGAAAAGAACCTGAACACCGCATCAAATGTTTTGGCGGGCGCATCAACCGTGGCATCGGGGACCGCAACAATATTTAATGCAACACAAATATCGGCAATCAAGAAAGTCGCGAACGTCGCCACCAAATGCACGGAGGTATTAAAATGAGAAAATTCTTTATCAGCCTCTTCATCATAATTATGTATGGAAAATCCTTTGCTGAACCATCTGGCGGTTTTGTCTCGCCATTTCCACCAATCTATGCGCATCCAGATGTTGTCGAATATGCCATAGAACAATATGTCGTTCCACCACATGATCCAAACAAGGTCCGTGCAACATATGAAAAATATATGAATCCAGACAATGGAACAATTACAGTTGAAAACCTTAAAAAGGTATGCGAAGCGGGCGGCATGAACCAGGCACAATGCACCGAATTTACCAAGATATTATCTATCCATTATTATGATGTATGCGATGCCGACAAGGGCAAATCAAATGGACATTGCGTGGATAAATTCTTTTATTCGAATGTGGTCGGCTCTGCACTTAACACCAGCGGGACACATGTCCGAGAAATTGAGGCGCTTGAACTTGCAAGATTATACGCATCTGTTAAAGACAAACAAAATGTTGTTTGCGTTCGCTCCAAAGGCAAATCAACAAAGGATAATACCATATGGTGTACCAGCATCGACCAAAAACATTTTTATGAATTTAAATTTAATGACATACACGAGACAAAAGATACAGCTATAAAAGATTCTTTACTTGCGGCCGTTTGTAAAATACACGACACCAAGTATCAATCAGGTGGTACCACCGTGCAAACCGCATTGGGAAATGGTCAAAGCCTGCCATCATATTCATGGCCAGACGCCTGTTTAACAGCAGATAAACAGATTTGCGCTAACATCAATAAATCGTTAAAAAATTTATCCAGACAAGCCACAATTGGCACCATCAAAACAGGTCCAGCCACATCTGATTCTTCAACCGCGTGTGTAATTTCTGGAAGCGCATCTTCCGATGTTTCCGAATTACGCACTGCATACGACATAAACAACAAAGTGTTTCAAGATGTTAAATATGTCGCCGGAAATGAAATTCAAAAACAAATAAAACAATATGTAAAGAAACACATGGAAAACAAAAAAATAAAGTTTGATGAAAAAAGTTTTCATTGTGATTCTTCTACCAATATTGCAAGAGATTACAGCCACACGATTGTTAAAGGAAAAGAGGTTATAACCTGCTATGTAAATGATAAACCTGTTGATTTTCTGTTTGCAACTTTATCAGAAAACAAAGATTACGCGAAAAATTCCGGTCTTTCCAAAATGGCGTGTATACAAATGGGCGGCAAGGTTGATAACAAAAAATGTCGCGGTTTGGATGAACAAGAATGTAAAGATTTGGGAACACATCTGGTTGCTAATGGAATATCTGGAACAAAATATTTACAAAAAAAAGGCGGTTGTGTATTAAGTGCCGCCGCGACAGAAGAAACGATGAATTTGATAAAAGATATTGCGATTGGCATTGCAATCACAGTTGTCACAGAAGGCACCGCAACTGTTCCTGTTGTAATATCTATCGAGGGCGATTTAGCCTTCAAGGCAATACAAATCCAACAAGAAAAGATTCCATATAAAGATTACAAAGCATTTATTGATGCGTTAAATCCCTGTTATGGCATGAAACCAGTTGCCCAAAAATGGTGTTTCGGTGACGTATTGAATAAAAATTATAAATTACTTGTTGGTGAAATGACAGACTTGGCACCAGAAGTTCAAGCCGACCTGGTAAAAAAATTGTCAGAGATACAAGAAAGCATAGGCACAGAAGAATATGTTAAAAAGGCCTCCTCATCCGAAATATCTTTATTCAAAAAAGCCCGCGGTACAACACAATATGCCCTCTTGATAGGTATGGTTTGGTTAAACCCAGAAAAAATCGCAACCGAAATTGACGATTTTGCACGTTTACGTAAAATGGTTGGCAACGATGATAGTTTTTTCAAGGCATTAGAGGATTTTCAACGTTCAGGAAGAACTGCACGATTTTTAAACACGCTGTCACCCGCGGAATTAAACGATTTTAATAACATATTGCGCCAACAAAACATAATGGTTGAACTTGAACGCACAGGCAGTGTATTAACATTCAAAGATTTAACCAAAGCAACACCAAGCCCAGCACAAATTCGTTCTACAAGGCTAAATCAAATAGTTGATAAATTTGGGTTCAATGTAAAAAATATTGTTAAACGTTATGATTATATGTTTGACACCCCAGTTTCTACATGGCAAGAAGTATTATTAAAATGGAATTTATCGCCAAATGCAACAGACGATATGATAGAATCATACTATCAAAATTTTAAATACGACCTGCAACATCAACTTTCTGGGCCAGAAATGTCCGGAGCAAGTGAGATACTCGACCATCTTAATTCTGATTACAATATTATAAAACGGACGAAGCCCAATTATGGAGCATCTGTTGCGCAAGCGGGAAAATCTGCATCACAACAGTTAAAAACAGTGTCTTATATCCAAGATGAACTTGATGATTTTATCAGAAATGGGAAAAATACGACTTTCAGCAAATGGACTTTTTCAGACGATGATATAGCAAATATAAATCGTGAACTTACCGCCAACAACAAAGGTGTACAATTATCCAGAACGGAAGATGGCAGCGTGACTTTTGTCAAGGACACTGGCACCCCCAAAAGTTCACAACAACAAGTAAAACCGAAAGAAACACCAAGTAATTTAGACACCGAAATAAATGACTTTTTGAGCAACATGTCTTATAATTTACATTATGATGTTTATGGAAACACCGCAAGAAACATAAAAGAACTTAGATTTAAGTGGGATATTTCAGCGGACCTTCCTTGGTCAGAACAAGTACGATTGTTTAAAAAGAGATTTGATAGTATTGATGATGCATTTCGTAGAGCCCCACAAAGCTCTCGCATAGATCAAGCTTATATGAAATTTGTGGACGAACACAAAATGATCGAAAGCATCATTGATTTTACAAGTAAATTGGAGCAAAACGGATATAAATTTGGCACAAAACCAGTTGAAAGTTTAACAGATGCAATTATAAAATTTGGACGTGACAGACGAGTTTTATCAAGTGCCGTTTGGGATAATGATGTATACGCAATACGCAATTTTGGACAAAGCTGGGCTTCACAAACATCAGAATTAAAAAAACTGATACATACTTCTTCTGCTAGAACATATGTGGATACTTATTTGGATGATGACTGGGTTACAATTGTTCAAGACATAAATAAAGCAGATGGATATGCATGGAAATTATCTCAGCCTACTCTTAGTATTGATATAGACTACATAAAAGAGTTACTTATTGAATAGTTTTTCAAATTATGTACCAATACAATACACAACCTGTGCATAATACGCACAGGTTGAATGTTTCAACACAAAATTAAATAAACCACACAAACAAAACAACAAATTCATCTTTTTTTCGCACACGATTTGTGATATAATTCAAAGTATGAAAAGCAAGATTTTATTTTTGTCGTCTATGATTTGCATGTGCAGCATGGCGGCCGCGGTCGCGTCCGAATGTACGGGCGATGATTGCTATGAACCCGAACCGGTTGTTGAATCTGTGAACCGTGAATATTCATGGTTTGACTATGACGCGCCGGACGAACCGATTGTGGAATATGAAACGGCGACCGACGAAGTTGTGGTTGATGCGCCATCGAACCTGACGCCGATGCGGAATGTTAAATTGCTGTCTATCAAGCCCGCACCGATTGATGACCGCGCGCCCCTGTGGGACGGAACAAACGGGAAATACACACCACGCGCATACCCCAAAACCGTCAGTTGGAAAAACGGCGTGCCACTTTGGGACGATTCTATATCAAATTATAAAAAGAAAGATTTTCGTGATTGGATGCTGTCCGACCTGCCGGAACTTTATCTGCGCGAATCGGACGACACAGAATTGGTTGAATTGTATAACGACACTATGACCGACGCCGCGGAAACCCGCGCCCGCATCGAAGAATTGTTGTCACCAAACAAACCAAGCGAAAATTTATGGATTGACGCGCCAACAACAGAAATCGCAGACGCCGAAATCGTGGACGCCCCGGCACCGTGTGACACACCGGCCACGTTTGCACCCGACCCGAAATATGTGGCCCAGGATATGTCCGCGACGGTTCGTGCAACCTTTGGTGGCGACGGTTGTCCGTTTGAAACCGAAACCGAATGCAATATTTGGCGGCGCAAACCGATTATTCGCGAAACCGTGTCACCACGCAGTCCGAAAATCCGTGACGACAAAATGTACGAATTGTTGTCGTCTGCAAATTGCAACGGCGAATTGGATGCGAATTCACCCGCGGCGGCGCCATTGGTGGAACGGTATAAAATGCTGATGAAATCTGCACGCGCGTGCTGTATCGAAGGCATGAAGTATTCATTGAAAAACGCCGGCGCATCGGATGGTTTGATTTACAAATTTATGTCGGATGATGCGAATTTCTATAACATTGGGAATCGCTGTTTAATGATGAATGACACCGAATTAGACGAAAAATATCCAGAAACTGCAACCGCCGCGGTTGTGGCGGATGTTCGCAATGGCTGCCTGTGCCGCGGCCGGCAATGGTTCACGGCGATGCTGGCCCCGTTTGTTGACGCATGGAACGCGAGTCCGGATTTTGCGGCATCTAAATTCTATTGGACCTATACAGACGGCCTGAACCGTTCCGTCACGGTATCCATAAATGACGATGTCCAAAACGTTTTGGAACAAATCGCCGTATGCCCGTAATTAGTGGCAAGTGTTAGTGGTTAGTGCGGGCGCATCCAATCGCGACACAGTAAATAAATACATTGACCCATCCATGCGCAAAACAGTTACGGAATTTTATACAAAATTAAATTCAAAATAATTCTGACCACACAGGTTATTCTGCCGCCGGCAGATAAATATTCCCATACGGCACATAGGGCACGGCGGTCGTGCCTTCGGTGATTTGAATGTTTGAAAGGGTTCTTGTTTCTGTTGAGCTGCCTGAATAAAAATACAGTCTTGCATTAAGCATCTCTTCTGTTATTAGAAGCGATGTATGGTTGCCCCAGTGCACCGAAGGATGTAATAGAAAGGTTATAATGTTATAACCAGTTGAATAGTTAGAATCAAAATTTAAAGTATATGTTTTGCCGGCAACCATTTCTGGGGCCAAGTCAGCCAAGGTTTTGCTGCACCAAATGCCTCTACCACGTACACTTATTGTTCCATCGCCATTGTTTGCGATAAATCCACCATCGCCACCAAAGGCAAAATATTCTGGAATTTTACTCACATCAAACAAATTCGGACTTCTGTGTTCGGTTTGGCCGAACACGTCCATAAGCAAACAATCACTGCTATGGTCGTTTGGGTCAAGCCATTCGATACATTGGAATTCAGAATCAATTGCGTTTTGCACGCCCGCGTTCATTGCTGCCGCATCTACCAGGCTATTTTGTTGCGTCGCGTATTCGCTATTTGCGTCATATATTCCCTTGGTGCCGTATTCACCCGCCGTACCGGTGTTGGTTAAAACCTTTGGCGTATCATTTGCGATAATGTTGTCTTGTTTTTCGACAAGTTTTGAATCTACATAGGATTTACTTGTCGGCACATTTTCCCCCGCCGCAAACACCCCCGAAAACGCAAACAAACCAAACAAAACAAATAAAAACTTTTTCATATCTTTCTCCTTTTCTTGCTACCCCACCGGCTCCGCCGGTTTCCCCCCTTCAAAATCTGAAAGGGAATTAAAAAACCACTGAATAATTCAAGTGGTTGGAGGTTGAAGACTATGTTCTAAGAAAATAGTGGGCTTATTCTATATATTCACCGCCCTCCAACCACACTTTGGTTGGAGGAGTTTTATGTCCCCGCGGACACTTAGAACCAAGGGTCTTCACACCCCATCGGCAGAATACCCGCCGACACAGGCATTATATCATAAAATCGCACTAAGCGCAAAATAAAAATATATTGCGACACCCCGCCCCGTTCCACGGGGCACCCCTCTGGCTAGAGGGGTGGCGGGTGGAACCCGCCGGGGTGTCGCATAAAAAAACACGGGCGCATCCGCGCCCGCACTAACCCTTGCCCCACGAAGCCTTGGCGAAGTGGGGACTATCCACTAACACCTACATCCGCATTGGCATTAAAATAAACAATGCATCGGTGTCTTTGTTGGTTGATTTGATAATCGTCGGCGAAAGTGGGTCTTGCATTTCCATCTGGAATTTTTCGCCTTCGACCTGGCCTGCGACATCAAGCAAGAATTTCACATTAAATGTCACACTGAACGACGCGTCGCCATTATATTCGATATCTAATTCTTGGGTTGCGGTTCCGGCATCTGGGCTGGACGCGTTCACAACCAATTTGTTCATAGAAAATGTCAACTGAACAGATTTTGTTTTATCGATACTGGCCACCGAAACCAAATCAACCGCATTCACAAATTGTTTGCGGTCCATAATGGCAATCTTGTCATTACCCTTGGGGATAACGACGCGA
>Ga0247609_10006927_pt1 | contig 10857 bp, 10 predicted proteins | sample 172DNAGHGlowgp2_FD_193487 | JGI IMG/M metagenome (GOLD analysis project Ga0247609, IMG submission 193487) | Sheep rumen microbial communities from Palmerston North, Manawatu-Wanganui, New Zealand - 1728 DNA GHGlow gp2 | ecosystem: Host-associated > Mammals > Digestive system > Stomach > Rumen ...
TTCCAAGGCACAATGAAGATCATGCTGGAGTGCTGACTCTTCAACCGCAGTCTCCGGGCTTGCACATGTTTCATCCGAAATAAAGTCTCCGAGGAAAGAGTCACCGTCTTCACCTATTGGCGTGTCGAGTGAAACAGTATCCGTGTTGAGGTTGAGAATGTATTCTATTTTCCGCGGATCCCACCCTAAATTTTGCGCGAGCTCATCCACCGTTGGAGTACGGCCCAGGGATAATGTAAGATCACGTGATTCAATTCGGACCTTGTTGACCGACTCCGTCATATGTACCGGTAAGCGGATGATTAAAGCCTGGTCTGCAATAGCGCGCGTAATTGATTGCCTGATCCACCACGTTGCGTATGTAGAAAACTTAAAGCCAAGATTCGGATCAAATTTTTCGACCGCCTTCATCAGGCCAATGTTTCCTTCCTGAATCAAATCAGAGAAGGGGAGACCTCTGTTGCAATATCTTTTTGCGATCGACACAACCAATCGAAGATTCGCTTCGATCATAGATTTTCGTGCCCCGGCATTGCCCTCGGCAATTTTCCGTGAAAGCTGCTCTTCCTGCGCAGAGGTAAGCAAAGCATACGATCCTGCCTGCCGCAAATAAGTGCCCAGGGAATCATTAACGGTTAAGGATTCTAATAATCTATCTGCCTCCTCAAGTTCCTCATGGGATATTTCGTCCACATTGTGAAGTTCATTTGCATCCGGCTGCATTTCGTCCTCATGCGCATGACGGTCATTAACGTAATCCATATATCTCTCCTTCCAGATAAAGCATGCCTCCGTTTCTATTATACCATGCCAAGTATGTCGTTATGTAAACCAAACGGCAAAATTTTATTCAATTTACAATATTTTTACATTTCTTCGCAAGATAGCTTGTCAAATAGAAGGTTCATATCGAATTCAGGCAATCGCATAACATTCCTGACAGTCAGCTGTGGGTGACAATTAACTTGATTTTACTAATAATCTACGGTAATATACCCGGCTGACGGGAGGGATCGCCGTGACGAACAAAATACCCGCCATCCTAAAGGAGCGGAGAAAAGAGCTCGGCCTGACCCAGATTGAGGTTGCAATGGAGAGCGGGATCGAGCTGCAGCAGTATCAGCGGTTTGAAAAAGGCATCCGGCCGTTTGAGACTTGCAGCTTCAAAATCGGCCTGAGAGTGTGCGCCGCACTTGAACTTGACCCCTATGATCTTCTGTTCATTAGCAATAGGTAAAAAACAGTGCCCATCTTACGCGGCTCGTCCGTATAAGATGGGCATTTTTTAATATTTTTTCTCAAAATACATCCAGCTGGACGTTGATAACTCTCCGTTATTATGGAAATATGGGTACGCCCTTATTATGAGCAAATTCCTATGAACGGAGGCGATTTCTATAACAATCCGTAGAAACCGAGGATCGGAGGTGAATCAATGGACGATGTGCGTAAGGCCGCGGAAGAACGCGCGAAGCGGCCCAAGAGCGCCCCGGTAGGAGCCAGCTTTGAATCCGAGCGGCAACGGTCAAAGAACGCGCTGGTCAAGCAGCTGGATTCCATGGACGGCCGGAACGTGCGTAAGATCGCAGCGGCGGCCGAAACACCCCAGGAAGAAAAGATCCTGCGCGTAGCGGCTTACTGCCGTGTGTCCACCGACGACATCGATCAGGCCATCTCCATCCACCTGCAGATCCAGGAGTATAAGAAAAAGATTCTGGCCAACCCCAACTGGAAGTACGTCGGAACGTATGTAGATGATGGCTTCTCCGGCACAAACACGGAACACCGGCAGGGCTTCCAGAAGCTGATGAGGGACGCAATGGACGGAAAGATCGACATGATTATCACCAAGGCCGTGTCCCGATTCGCCCGAAACCTGATGGATTGTATCGGCTGGGTGGAGGCGCTGCAGAACCACGATCCCCCGGTGCGCGTGTTCTTTGAACAGGAGAATCTGGATACCATGTCACAAACCAGCGGTATCATTCTGTTCGTGCTGGCTATGGTGGCACAGGAAGAAAGCCATATGAAGAGTGAAGCGATCCTGCTTTCCCTGGAATGGCGCTTCAGCCGCGGCCGCTTCCTTACCCCGCGCCTGTTCGGCTACGACAAGATCGAGGTTCCAGACGGCTTCGGTGGAAAGAAAAAGGTCCTGTCCGTCAACGAGGCCGAAGCCCGGGTGGTCCGGTGGATGTATGCCACACTTTTGAACGGTGGGACCCCGGAAGAAATGGCCGAGGTTCTGACGGAGATGACGATCCCGACAGGTGGCCGGAAAAGAGACGGAACGTTAAATACACACTGGACTGCCAGCGGCATTATCTCCATCATGCGCAATGAGAAGCACTGCGGAGATGTGTTGGCCCGCAAGACGTACACACCCAACTACAAGGACCACAAGACCAAAAAGAATAACGGCAAGAAGAATAAATACTTTCAGCCGGACCACCATGAGGCCATTGTCAGCAGGGCAACCTGGAACGCAGCCCAACGGATCTTGAACAGCCGCCGGTACCGCCATGAAGGCGCATATCTGCCTATGCGGATTATTGACCATGGTGCCCTGACCGGATACATCTCCATGAACCGGACATGGGGCGGTTTTGATTTCGAAGATTATTATCGGGCGGGCCAGATTGCAATGGGCATGCTCGATGAGGAATTGGATGCGGACCTTGGGAGTGAATATCTGCCGGAAGGCGGCCGCAAGATCGGTGGATTGGTGGACGACCACGGCATTGCCCAGATCGCCCGCGACCTAACGGCAGCCGAGCAGGAAATCAAGGATGAACTGGAAGGCAAGGAAATCGAGGAAACCGAAGCCCAGAGCAGAGAGGAAGCGGTAAAGGCCTTTCAGGTGGTCAGCGGAGATATGTTCTCCCGGGTCCACGATCCGGTGATCCGCATTACGACAAAAGGCATCACGTTCAACAAAAGCTGCGTTACGAGGCTACCCAGGGCAACACATGTGGAACTGCTTTTTAACCCGGTGGAACGCATGATGGTTGTCCGGCCCTGCAGAGAGGACCATCCCAACGCAATCCCCTGGGACGGCAAGTACAAGAGCGCTGCCCCGCTGACAAAGGTGATCTATGACAGCATGGGCTGGGAGCAGGATTATTCCTTCCGCGTTCCCTGTCAGGCTGTATCGCAAACGAAAACTGCACTACACAGTGAAACCGTGCTGGTATTCGATCTGGATAATTTCATTGGCCGTGCAACGACGAAGAATGACGACACGGTTATCAGCAAGAAAGAAGAGGAACTGGTGCCAGAGCAGCGTGAAGATGCCAAGAGCTTCTATTATCCCCCGGATGAAGATGAACCGCAGGAGATTCAGGACATAGAAGAAAAGTTTCAGCAGGCCGTTGAGACAAACAAAAAGATATTCGGCACTCCGGTGTTTGAATACGATCCTGGCATACGGGGCCTCGGCAGTGAAAGCGCCGATGAAGGATGGGACATGATGATGGAGGCACGACCCTTGGATATCACGCACAAAGTGGATGCTGAGGCGGTGGATGATCTACTGATGGAGATCATGGAGGATCCGCCGGCCATGCCGGAAGCAAAGCCGATCTACCCACAGCCGACTATTGTGGTCGATCCGCCGCGTCAGGGGGTGTAATTCATGTACACATCGAAAAACCCGGCAAAGAGCCGTCCACTTTCCGCGAATGTAAAACGACTGATGCGACTTGCGCGAGCATCGCCGCAGAACACACAGGTGATCAAGGTGGCACGGCAGTTTACAGCCCAGGATTTGGCTTACTGCCACAAACAAGGCACGCTGTTCATGGAGGCAGCATCTATGGGCTTCCCGATGGAGAATTTTGCCCCGCTATTCATGACAAGCCAGCTGGCTTGCGTTTTTGACGTCAGCTTTGCGGCAGCAAACGGGATGGAGAACGATGAGCTTTCAAACTTACTCCGTATACCAATGCTGCTGAAGAAACCGGAGACGATCGTAGAGGCACTCTATTGGATCGATGACATCATTTCGAAGGCAGAAGCTGGCCAAAATAAAAGCCTGCTACTGTCACAGGCATACAAGGCAGAAAAGCTGGCTTTGCCGCCAGCACTGGCTGAGCTCCCGGAAGAGCCGAACCGCAATATTAATGACCTCTCTTACGCTTATTGGCTGGGCTTCATTTATCGCTGCGAATGCCTGATGCATGAGGAATCCAGCCGCATGGTGTACGGCGCTTTTCCGGAGCCTGTGATGCGGCGATTCTATGAAGAGCTGCTCAGAAGCCCATTGGGCCAATGCGATCTGGTGGATAGTGCCACAGAGATCTGTGCCAGTCTCGACCGTCTGCTGGTGGAGAAAATCTGGCCTGCAAAGGAAAAACGGCACAAGCAGCGGCAAGCAAGAGAATTGTCTCGGCCAATACAACAGACTGGGGGGAAGATACAGAATGACCGACGAACGGCTATACCCGAGTGATGAACAGCCGGAGGATGAGATCCCGGAAGAGGTTGAATGCATCAGCCTTGAGTGCTTTGAAATAGTAAAACGAGAAGATATCTTGCACATTCGCAAGAAGCAAACCAAATAGGAGGAAGAGTAATGGAGTACGGACAGCCTTGGGTGCCGCAGCGGCCAAGTGCCCGACCAGGTGGCGGCTTTCGACCCAATCAGCCTATAGGCGGCCAGAGAATGCAACAGCCTGGTGCTGGAAATAGCGGAATCAGTACACTGAGCCGGGAAGAGCGTCAAGAGGCTAAACGTCTTGCTGAAGAAGCTAATTTTAGCTTCACTGGGTACCAAGTGGTGAGGCGTGAGTTTATTTCCCACCGCTTCGATCCAGCTATGACCATTCGTGGCAATAGCATCACTTTCAATAATTCATGTATCAGCAAGTTAGAAGATGCAACATACATTCAGTTCCTTATTAACCCGACCGAACGAAAACTGGCAATCCGACCCTGTGAAGAAGGCGCCCGCGATGCTGTACGATGGTGCGTGGTTCGCGGAGATAAACGCAAAAGCAGGGAAATTACTTGCAAGCCCTTTACTTCCAAGCTTTATGCCCTTATGGGTTGGGAATCTGTGTACCGCTATAAGCTACAGGGAATGCGAATATCCTATCAAGGGGAAGCACTGTATTTATTTGACCTGAGTGAAAAAGAGGCATTTCTTCCACAGACTCGAGACCCGGAGACCGGCAAGATTAAACGCGCTGAAGCCATTCTGGATACAGCTTGGCTTGATAATTTCGGACTGAGCGTAGACGAGCATACAGCATCCACTCATATTAACCTTATGGATGGTTTCGTTTCCTCAGATATTACAGAGCCGGGGAGAGAAAATGGCCCCGATCTGATCGATATGGTGGAGGTATAACAAATGACAAGCCCAATCATTTTGACACTGAACCTGATGGAAGAATCTATTCTCCTAAACGAAGGAGTTCTTGATGCGCTGGATTGGCCCCGGCAGGTACAAATCATGATAAACCAGGATGCGAAGATGCTTCTTCTCCGCGCTTGCACGATGGAGGACAAGCAAGCTGTCGTGATTCCCGCAGAGCGCGTGGAGCAGTTTGAAATCAGTGGGCGATCCCTTTTGAAGAAGATCCGCCACATGGTCGGCTGGGAAGACAATTGCCCGAGAATGTGTTACGGTGAGTATCTTCCGACTCATCAGGCGATTCGTTTTGATCTGACAGAAGCAGAGCCGGTAGAGCTGGCTGAATAAAGGATAAGGAGGACGAGCATGGACCGGGAAAGAATCTTCAGACATTTAGAACAGCGCTACAGTTCAAAGCGCGATATGATTGCGAGAATCCCGCTGGGGGCACAGGCAGATGCCCTGTGGCAGGAATTGTTGAACCGCAGGCGGTCCAGCAGCACTGTTCTCCCGATAAACGATCGACTGGGCAGGCCTTATTGGTATGTAACGACAGAAAAGATGATCGCAGCCAGTGAAAAGATCGTAGAAACTCTTTTGGAAAACGAAAAAGAATATGACCCTTACACGGAAGCCCCCGCCGTATCAACATTAGAGGAAGTATTCTACACCAGCTATGTGGACGGCTCTCAGATGTCAATACAGGAGGCAATGTCTTTTTTACAGACCGAGTCACCGCCCAGGGATGTAGAAGAACTCCTGATCGTCAACAACCGAAAGGCAGGCGGATTTGCCAGTTCAAATCTGTATCGGCCAATCAACACGGATTATATTCGGGAACTGGCAGCAATTTTGACTGATGGCATGGACGGCGGAGGAGATGAGTATCGTGCCACGGATGGTGTGGATTATTCTGCCCCTGATGGAGAGCTCTTTACATTCCCGATGGCTCAGTCAATTCCAAACAAGGTGGACGAATTAGCGATGTTCCTTGCTGACAAGCAAGTGCATCCATTGATCAAAGCTGCAGTTGCACAAGCATGGACGATGGTTGTAAGGCCATTCCCAGAAGGGAATGAACGATTAGGCCGTATTCTTTCCAGTGTTATTCTTGTCCGGGCAGGGTACACCTTTTTCGGCGAGATTAGTCTATCAGCACTGATCGCCCGCAAAGGATATGGTTACTTCGAGGCTATGGACAACATTATGCGGGAGGAGAATGGAGGGGATTTAACCTATTTTCTGGAATACTTTATGGAGTTGCTTTCACGGGCGATTGATGAACGACGTCTGCGGATGAATATGCGGGAGGAGCAGACTTTAGCCGCAGAAATGGAAATGGCGAAAGCGCCTTTATCTCCCCACGGCGCATTCCCGCACACTGCGCCCGAAAGTGATCCTGCAGCCACGGAAAGTACTTATGCCCCTTTAGATGAAGATGACTCATCAGAGAAAGATATTAAAGAGCAGATAGATCAGGGAACGCCATATGAAAAGTTACTGCGATACGCGGAAAACCCTAATCGCGTAATAGGTGGTATTTCTATAATCCTTTTGCGAAAAATAAGTGAGGGTGTCTTTGTCGTAGCCACTGCTGAGTTAGCAAAAGAACTGAATCTTGAATGCCGTCAACTTAGTAGCAGCATACGTTATCTCAAAATTAACGGTATTCTTCGGGATGGGCACCGGCTCAATGGAAGGCGGGCATATAAAATCAGCAGCGATGGAGCCACAGCAGCCCGATTAAACACAGTAAACCCTGAAGTTATGGAGCGTCTGCGAGAACTGGCAGAATCCAACTCTCCAAAAGACAAACGGATCGCTGCAATCATACAAGATTGTATGGAAAAAGGTGAAGTCACGTTGGATGATTATGAAGCCCGTGGCAGAGGCACAAGATGGGCAACGGATATGCAGTTCGCAGCCCAGTTAGGGCTAGTAGAAAAAAATACGCCCCGGCGGTATCTGATTCAGCATGAACTCAAAAAAGAGCCACCTTCTCTGAGCAAGACGCAGAAACGTTTTATCACAGATCTATATGATTCATTTGGAGGGGATACATTTTCAATTGAAATGATAGTGGCTACCCTGGATTATTCCAGTCCCCATGCAAGCGCAGCGTTACATCAATTTACGTTGATGAGGCTGGTAGATTGCCGTACCGACGCTTCAAATCAGTTTCAGTATCAGTTCCTTATTACCCCGCAGGATCATCCGGAATGCTTCGAACTTGTGGCATAAGAAACCTGGGTCAAGCATGACCGTAAAAGATTATTGAGATCCTATTTTTTAGACAATTGCTTGCAAAAGCAAAACTGGCAGACCGCAATGGCCTGCCAGTAATTTGCTAGATCTACACAAAGCGGAATAAGAACCGGGGAAATACCGAGCGGATTCTTATGCCAACTGCGGTAGGCATTTCAGTATTTACTGAGATGCCAGTCAAGGTTGCTATTTTCTGGTAACTACAGTCTTGATCGAGTAAGCTCTGTATATGCTTCACTTCTTCCGTAGTCATTTGTCTCACCTCATACTACGGAGATTTGGGCGCCAATTTGTTAAGGTGATGGAGAGAGAAAATAAAAAAAGCCCACCATAGACCGAAGTCCATGGTGGGCATGAGTAAAATAGCATTCAGTTTTCAAGTGGTGAGAAGGGCTTTCCAAGTTGCGGCACTAATAGCGCCATCTGCCGTAAGTCTTACCTGCGACTGGAAGGCCTTTACGGATCGTTCCGTGGTGGGACCGAAATCGCCGTCAGCGGTTTCTCGACCAGAAGCACGCCTACCACCGCAGGGATAGCCTTTAGAGATTAGCAGGATCTGAGCATTCATCACCGCACTTCCCCTTGCTCCACTTTTCAACTGCGGCAGAGAGATAACACAGGTAGCAGGTGTGGACTCATCCTCCGGATCAGGCACGGATACAGGTGCAGGCGTCTCCGCAGCAAGAGCTGTATCGCTGTAGAGTGGATGACCATACCCCGCTATATAGCCATTGCTTCGGAGATAGGTGTTCTTCTTGACCTGGTCAGAACTGTTTCCCTCCACCGTCACAATGGTGCTGTCGGTCACATCAACAACAATGCCTGTGTGACCGATCTGCCCGCCGGTCTGGAAGAAGACCTGGTCACCGACTTTCGGGTTCCTATCATAACGGTCCTTATGCTGGTAGTACCGAGCAGAGTAGATACAGCCGGCGCCAAGGGAGCCGGACTGACACTGAATTTGCTGGCCTTCAACAGCTCCGTACGCTTTGAAAAAGCACCAGTCCACAAACACATCACACCAGGCATACCCATTCTTGTTCCCGTTATAATAGCCCGCGGCGGCAAGGTCGCGGGCATACTTGGTCCAGTTGGCTGCACCGGCATTGGAGGTCTTTTCATCGAGAGCAGCATTGGATGCTTTCTCCCGATATCCGACCTCTGCCAGCGCGATGGCAACGATATCACTCGGTTTGCTCATGATCCTCACCATCCTTTTCGGCACGGTCGTGAAGCTGCTCCAGGACAGCTTTCAGCTTTTCAGGGATCGGCAGACCGAGGTGTGCGGCGTTCTCGATCAGGGAGACGCCCTCATTGGACAGATAAAAAAAGATGACTGCTGTCCGAAGTACGCCTACACTGCCGAGTACCTGGATATCCAACAGATGGCCGATACCCACAAGTGCAAAAATCAGCACCTTACGAAAAATGCCCTTGAAGCCGATATGGGAAGAAAGCTTGTGATCGGTGATGGCACACATAATGCCGGTAATGTAGTCCAGAACTACAAAGGCCAGCAGGGTGTAGAGCAGACCGTCGCAGCCGCCAAGGAAGTAGCCGAGCCAGCCTCCAATCGCAGTGAAGACGAGCTGAATGGTGTTCCAGAATTCTTTCATATGATCATCCTCCTCATAAAAAATGAGCCGCCGCAGCGACTCTCATTGATTAGTTATTTCCATCGATCAGGTCAACATGATGGAATACATACGTTTTCAGTTTTGCCGTACCTGTATTGTCTCTGAATATGGTATGGCGCCTCCTCAAAACAGGCCTCCTAATGTCAGCGGAATGCGGGAGGTGTCGACATCATCGACCCAAGACGGACGCTCAGGCGGGGTCATCGACTCCGTCACCTTCAGCCAAGAAATATACCAAGATCGCAGTTCCCTCCATTGGGCAAGGGTCAGGGTAGAGTACCACAGCCATCCACGGTTGACCACGGCGAAACATTCCTTCTCCCGGCGTGTCCGAAGCGAGTCTTTCTGCTCTTCCAGATGGTCGGATTCTTCCTTCGCTCTATCACGGATCAGTTTCCCGTCTTCCAGCTTGAAAGAGAAACAGTTGTCCAGAAAGGCATCGAAATCTTCCGGGGGATCATACTCTTCGCCGCCGTTGTCACCAACCATGCACCAGCCGTTGACGAAGCCGTTATCATCAAAAGTTACTTTCATTTTCACGCTGCCCTCCTCAGTTGGCGCCATAGACGGCGAGTATCTGTCCAGAACTGTTCCGGCTCAAATAGTTCAGGTAAACCGTACTGCCGGAATAATATAAAGTAAATGAATAATAGTAGGATTCATTTGTAAACTGATATCCAATTGTGCCGGTTGTCAAAGCAATCTTGGGAACCACAATTGGTGTTAATGAACCTGATGAATATGGCTGCCCAATGATGATATAAAAATTATAATTCCCGTAATTGAACGAGGTGCCACCCGTCGTAAGCGCACCAAAAAACAGCTGCGTTACGCCGATACCAAGATTCGATCTGGCTGTTGCGGAGTTATTTGCCCCAGTCCCTCCATAAGCCACTGCCAGCGGGTTGGTCAGCGTTATCTCATCCCAGGAGTTTCTGTCATAAGCGGCCTTAACCGCTGCAGCGTTCGCCGCCAAGGTTGTGCTGGTCGAGGTTGTGCTGCTGGTAAGGCGCGTCAGGCCGTAGTATGCGGTCGTGGCGGTGTTCAGCGTAATGGCAACATAGTAGGAACCATCATAGATGAAAAGAACAGTCTGCATCGGCTTCCAGGCATAGGTTGGCGGCAGATAGTTGTTATAGGCAACAATGTACTTTGACCCTGTGCCGTTGATATTCATTTTGACCTGCTGTACTGTGTTGTAGTTGGTGAACTTGATTGCCACCACGGCGCCGGCTTTCAGTTCAAAGTTTCCCGAAGTTGTGGCAATCTTTTCACCCTCATCCGCCGCAGTTTCACAGGTACCAAAAATGATGCCGCCCTCTGACTGAGATTTGATGTACTGCGCCAGTAGCATGCCGTATACCTTTACATCCCAGTTCTCGGACACCTCAAAGCAGTTGTCGGTCTCCGAGACTTTGCCTACCGCCAGTCCGGTACCACCCGCCTTGAAGTCCATAAGGACAGAGGCGGTGGACAGGCTGTCCACGACCGTGACAGTGCCGAAAGCATCGGTCAGGGTAAAACGGATATCGTAGGAGAAGTCCGTGTCCAGATTGCCACTGCCGAAGATGAATTGCGTCCCACTGGTGAACGAGACCCCAG
>Ga0247609_10006928_pt1 | contig 10857 bp, 9 predicted proteins | sample 172DNAGHGlowgp2_FD_193487 | JGI IMG/M metagenome (GOLD analysis project Ga0247609, IMG submission 193487) | Sheep rumen microbial communities from Palmerston North, Manawatu-Wanganui, New Zealand - 1728 DNA GHGlow gp2 | ecosystem: Host-associated > Mammals > Digestive system > Stomach > Rumen ...
GAAACGAAAGTGTGCCAGTCGGGATAGCCCACAAAACGGCACAGCAGGTCGAGGGTGTCCTCGCGGGTGGTGTCGTAGCCGTCAACATAGCCCCACAGACGTTTCAACGTGCTGATGCTCAAGGTGTCGCGCACACGTTCCTGCATCTGCCAGTGCAATGCCTCGAAATCCTTGGTGGTTTTCAGCGGATGCATCGCCGACTCCTCTACCAACGTCTTAAGTTTCTGTAAATGTTCCAGTTCCATGTTTTTGTACGTATTATTACGATTTTGCAAAGGTAACCAAAAATACCATATATTTTTAGGTTCTTATTAAGTTCTTTTGATGTTGTTGCGGTAAAATACCGAAAAAAAGTGTAATTTTGCACCATGGAAGAAAGGGACCAAAGCACATCGGGTTTTGCCAAGAGGCTGGATTTCAGCGTGTCGCACGATTTTACCGACCACACGCCGATGCCGTCGAAAAGCTATTGCAGGCTGTTCAAAGCACAACGCTACGGCAAATGGCATGTGCTTAAAGGTCTGCAGCCGGAGCACTCCGCCGACCCCGCCTATATCGCCATGCTGGAAAAAGAGTTCAACACGGCAGTGCGGATGGACCATCCCAACATTGTGCACGTGTACGGCCCTTACGACGACAACGTGGCCGGTCCTTGCCTTGTTATGGAGTACATCGACGGGCGCACCCTCGACAAATTCCTCGAAGAGAAGCCCTCGGCAGCCCTCCGACGCAAAGTGGCCATGCAGCTGCTCGACGCCATGCGCTATTTCCACTCCCTACAGATTGTCCACCGCGACCTAAAGCCCGCCAACATACTGATAACCCGCAACGGCGACAACGTGAAACTCATCGATTTCGGTCTGGCCGACACCGACGACTACGCCATACTAAAAGAGCCCGCCTACACCAAAGCCTACGCCGCCCCCGAACAGATGACCGACGGCGCACCAATCGACTGTCGCACCGACATATATGCCTTCGGGCTGTTGCTGAAACAACTGTTTCCCAACAGTTACCGCCACATAGTGCGTCGCTGCACACAGCACAACCCCGACAAACGTTACGCCGATGCACAAGCCGTGGCCAAGGCAATGCAACGTGCCGACAATCTGCGCGTTATAGCAAAGGCTGTGGCGTTGGGACTACTCGTGGCCGCAGTAGTGATACCTATTGTTAATAATATAGAAGAGAAGAACACTTCCGTGGACACTCCCGAAATACGGCAGGACACCGCCGCCGTGCCTTTGCCCGAAGTCGTTGAGGCTACCGAAATACCCCCGGCAATGGCGCCTGTAGCAGTTAGCACCCCTGAAATTACGACAGCACCGACAGCCGCAACGGTCATAATTTCCGACGAGGAACTCGAAGCCGCCAAGCGGAAAGTACGGAAAATCTGCGATGCAAAAAAAGCGGAATTTGCAAACTACATAAAAAACACCGACTCAATGACCTACGATGTGGCTTCGAACAAAATACTTTATCTCGAACAAGTGATAATAAACTCGATATACACCGACATCATTGCCGAAATGCCCCCGATGAACTCCGACGAACTGACAAGCAACTGGATTAAGATTTACCGCGAGTGCGATGAAACCTTTAAATGGATGAAACAACATCTTGACAATTCGGGCTTGCCACCATACAGAAAATCCGTCCCCATAACACAAGACCCCGAATTTATAAAAATACAAAAGGATATAGAGGCCATTTGCAGCGAAGTAACAGAAAACAGTCGGAAAGCCTTTACCAAAGAGCTGTGGCAGAAATAACCGGATTGCCCGGAAATCGGGGTCGGGGTTGAGTGGACAGACATGTAAAAAAACTTTCCTCTAACTTCAAAAAAATTGATTTCTTTTGTCATAAACAGGCAAAAAAATTTTTGATTGTGTGGAAAACCACCCCACAACGACCTTGCAACTCGTATCATACCAACGCCTTACGATTAGAACCTTATTAGAACCTAAAACGGGCGGTCGGTTTGTAGTAATTTTGCAGGCGAAAAAACAATCATTCATTATTTTCAAAAATTATAACACATTAAATATTAACATTTATGACAAAAAAAACTACAATTATTGGAAAGCTGGCGGCTGCTTTTGCCATTGTGGCACTTGTTTTAGTGTCTGCCAGTTGCAACAAAGCCGAACTAAGCAAAGTAGCGACATCGGATGTTGCAAACATAACCGATACCACGGCTACCTGCGGTGGCGATGTTAAATTCGGTGGCAACGACTCCGTTACCGCTCGCGGCGTGTGCTGGAGCACAAAGGGAGAGCCGACAACAAGCGACAGCCACACTACAGACGGCGCAGGCACAGGCACTTTCAACAGCGAGATTGGCGGTCTTGAACCCGGGACTACCTATTATATACGTGCCTACGCCACAAACTCCGTCGGCACTGCCTACGGCGAGACAAAAACATTTACCACCACTTTCACCGCCGAACGCATAATCACGGCCAACGGCGTGTCTTTCACAATGAAAGCCATTGCCGGCGGCAGTTTCAAAATGGGGGCCACCGGAGACCTCGAAAACGATGCCGACAATGACGAACTCCCTGCTCACGACGTAGCTCTGAACAATTTCTACATGGGCGAAACCGAGGTTACACAGGCATTATGGCAGGCCGTGATGGGCAACAACCCGAGCAAGTTCCAAGGCGACGATCTGCCAGTGGAGAGGGTAAGCAGGGAAGATTGCGACACCTTTGTAGCACGTCTGAACAAAATAACCGGACTCACTTTCCGTCTGCCCACCGAGGCCGAATGGGAGTATGCCGCTCGCGGTGGCAGCCAAAGCCAAGGGTTCGTGCACAGCGGAAGCAACACCCTCGACGATGTGGCATGGCACAAGAAAAACAGCGGCGGAAAGACTCACCCCGTAAAGACAAAACAGCCTAACGAGCTGGGAATTTACGACATGTCGGGCAACGTGTGGGAATGGTGTTTCGACTGGTACGAAGAATACTCCGACGACAGCAGAAACAACCCCGCAGGACCTGAGATGGGCGAAAACCACACTTTCCGCGGCGGATGCTGGAAAAGCGAGACAAAACGTTGCCGCGTGTCGTTCCGCAATCAGGACCGCACTATAAAAACAGGCACTTCGGAATGCCTCGGACTGCGACTGGTGCTTGCCACAACGTCCGACAACTATTTGAACTACACCCCCAAGCCTCAAGAACCCGAAGAAAGCACCATCGACAGCGACGACAATGACATCACAGCCGACATTGACGACGACGATGACGAAGAAGTAAAATCCGGAAAATCGTCCGAAAACTGGGACAAAGTCCTCGACGACTACGAGAGCTATGTGGACTCGTACCTGAAATTGTACAAAAAAGCCATGGATGGCGACGCATCCGCCATGAGCGAATATATCAACATGCTCGACAAAGCGCAGAGTTTCCAGAGAAAACTCGAAAAAGCCGGCGACGACCTCTCTATATCGCAGATGAACCGCTTAAACAAAATCAGCCTGAAAATGGCTAAAGAAGCGGAAAAAATTGCCAATAGCGCAAAGGGCAAATCGGCAAGTTTCAGTTTCTGAAATAAAGGAAAACAAAAATAATTAAACAGCAAACTGAAAAAGTATTAAATAACAATTTGTAAAAAAACAGACACAGCCTTAAATATTGGTTTGTTGAAATTTTACAAGTTATAAGTAATTAACAATTATAACAATATGTATAACGAAGAATTAGAACTACTTATTGATGCCGCTTTGGCAGACGGAGAACTAACCGAAAAAGAAAAACAGATATTATTCAAAAAAGCACAAACTCTGGGAATAGATCTCGACGAATTTGAAATGGTGCTCGACGCTCGCCTACACAAGGTGAGACAGGCAAACAACGCTGCTCCCGCGAATTCGGCTCCCAAATCGAACAAATTCGGCGACGTACGTAAATGTCCGTCTTGCGGGGCCATCCTACAATCTTTCCAGACAAGATGTCCCGATTGCGGACACGAATTCTCAAGCGTAGATGCAGTAATGTCTGCCCAACGTCTTTTCGACTCCCTGCAGGCCGCAGAGCTACGCAAGACAGAACAACTTGCCAAGCAAAACGAAGAAAAGCAACGCCGGCTCAATGAACTGTCCGAAAGGCAGAACAAAGAAGGCAGTTTGGTTAAACTTTTTGGCGGTAGTTCTCGCAATGAACGTTTGGACGAAGAACGCGAAGACCTAATCCGGGAGCTGGATAAAACATATTCCAATCTTGAGAAGAAACTGAATCAGGAAAAAGCCAATATTATCAAGAATTTCCCCGTGCCCAACGCCAAAGAAGACCTGCTGGAACTCCTGGCTATGGCTACGAGCAACGCTTATGACAATGACGGTGTTGTTGGCTACGAAGAAGAAGTCTGGATTCAGAAAACAGACCAGATTTACCAAAAGATTGTAGCCTGCTCCGATAACGACCCTCAACTTTTGGAAAAAGCCACAAATATGATTGTCCCTCTTATGAGAAGGTTACCGCGGCAATACCGCAACTTCACCAAAATACCACAAAGCATCAAAAGCAAAGTGGATGCCGAATTGGCCGCCGAACGAGAAAGAAAGAAAAATCTATTTTTAGACATCGTGAAAAAATATGGTATTTGGGGTGGCCCTTGTTTATTGGTTGGTATCATATTTCTTTTTATCGAAAACGATGTCGTTCTATTCATTGGGTTAATTCTTATCATAGCGGCAATTGTTGCATTCATTCTCGGAAGAAAAGAATGGCGTAATACTAACTTTTAAGCAGCGGAAACAATGGGACTATTCAATAGAAAAGAAGGCGGAATGATGGATGTCATCCGCTGCGACGAGCAAGAATACCTCGTCTGGAAATGGCGCCCTGCCGGACAGGACGTGAACAGCACAAAAAAAGAAAACTCCATACGCTACGGCAGCAGTCTACGTGTGAAAGACGGCGAAGTGGCAGTGTTTGTCTATAAACAGAAAGACGGCACTATGCAGGACTACATTGTGGGGCCTTACGACGACACCATCAAAACAGCCAACTTCCCGGTGCTCACCAGCATCGTGGGATTGGCATTTGGAGGAGCGTCGCCTTTCCAAGCAGAGATATACTACATTAATCTGGCTAGCAATGTACAAATCAAATTCGGAATACCTTATTTTGATGTCTTCGACCCTCGTTTTCTCGACTTTGCCGTTCCGATGGCCGTGCGTGGTACTATCACCTTCAACATAACCGACTACAAAGGTTTTATCAAGCTCAATCGTTTGATAAACTTCGAGTTGGAAGACTTCAAAAAACAAGTGAAGGACGCGGTGACCAAGTACATAAAAGGCGTGGTGACAAATATTCCTCAGGACAATGGGATACCAGTGCTCCAGATGGAACGCAAGATATTGGAGATCAACGACATTGTAGCCCAATATCTCAAGCCGCGCATGGAAAACGACTTCGGCGTAAATATGAAAGCAATAGATATCGCATCCATTGAACCCGACAAGGAAAGTGACGGATACAATGAACTGCGAAATGTCACGGCACAGCAGACCTCAAAGACCATCGAAGCCCAAACCAATGTCAACATCAAGAATATGAACGACATGCAGGCCATCAACGCTGCCAATATGGAAGAAACTCTCCGCATTCAGCGTGAGGAAGCCCAGCGTGCCCAAAAACTGCAAACCGAAACCAACTTCATGGGTGCCCATGCCCTCAACCAGCAGACCCGAGTGCTCGAAACCGCAGCGGGAAACCTTGGCCAGATGGGAAATATGGGAGGTGGCGGCGGCATGAACCCCGCAGGCATGATGACCGGAATGATGATGGGCGGTGCCATGGGACAACAAATGGCCGGCATGATGAACCAGATGGGACAAACGATGAACCAAGGAATGACGACACCTCCGCCTATGCCACAAGTCCAATACACCATAAATGTCAACGGACAAAACATGGGACCTTTCAACATGCAGCAGATGCAGCAAATGGTCCAGAACGGACAGATGACGGCTCAGACCTATGTTTGGAAACAAGGCATGGCAGGCTGGGAGTTGGCAGGAAATGTACAAGAACTATCAGGCCTCTTTGGGGCCGTGCCTCCACCCCCTCCAGATATGCCACCGACACCACCGCAAATGTAAATAACTATTATTAAACAAAACATCATTTTAATTTAACCATTTTTAAAACAAAACAACTATGAGTTCAAAAAAAGAAGAAAGCACCGGAAAAGCAATTGCAAAAGGAACAGGGAAATTTTTTGTAGCTTTGCTAATGTTAATTATTCTACTCGCTATCAACCTCTTTGTTATCGGGATTGCAGTAGTTGAATTCATCGAATTCGACATGGATACACCTATGGCACTGACAGTAGGAATTGTACTGTCTCTAATCTATGCTGCAGTGATATTCATCATTCCTTACTTGAGGCATATGAAAAATACATGTCGCTGGTGGGCGTGGCTTGCTATAGGTGATGCAATTTGGTGGGGCTACTTGTTAATCAGCGGTGGCGGATTTTAATCGGAATGTATATGGACAACAACAGTTTTTATTCGATTGACCGCCTTGTTGAATTCGGCATGAGCATGGCTATGGCGCAGCAGATGGTAAAAACAATGAACCAGACCATGCAGAGCATGTATGTCCCCGGGGCGATGAATCCTATGCAGGCTCCCGCACCAAAAGCTTTTCACGCCGTACTCGACGGGCAACAGGCCGGGCCTTTCAGCGAGCAGGAAATGTCACGCCTGATAACAGAGCATAAAGTAACAAAAGAGACTCTTGTCTGGTGTCCCGGCATGCCGTCATGGCAACCTGTTGAAAAGGTTCCCGAAGTATTGAGGCTTGTAGCTCTGGCACCACCTCCGATTAACCAATAAAACATCATTACAACATGAAAATCAATCCAATCCCCACGATTATCGCCGCTGCTATCAGTGCGTTGTTGGCCTATGCTTTGTATGCCCTTTGCCATGCACAAGGACAAGAATTGCTGCTTGCCCTCGGCGGATTCATCTGTTCGTTTCTCACTCTTGGCACATGCTTCGGAGTACGTTTCGAACAGGGAAGAACATCCGTCAACACTGCAGTATTAGGCGGCGTATTCTTCTTCCTTCTAATTATAAGCAATGGCATTTTCGCATTTTTGCAATTCTCTCCTCCTGCATACATAATCACAAACGGCATATTAATGTTGGTATTTATCCTTGTGGTTTATGCTGTGGCCAAGGCCAAGCAATGATTAAACAAAAAAGTAATTGCATATTACAGGGTGTCCCACTTTCGGAGCACCCTGTTTTATTATAAATCGCCTCAAACTGGCCAACGAAGACGCCTCAAACTGGCCAATTTAGAAAACCAATACACTAATATACAACAACTTATAACTTTAACAAAAACAACAAAAAAATCACTCAAAAATCAAGGCCGCAATTTAATACAAAAAAAACTTCCGCCACATCGGCAAAAAGTCGTATCTTTGCAACCGTAAAACCAACCGAAAAAAACACCGTAATGACGATGAAAAAATTCTTCCTCTCCCTGTTGCTGAGCCTCTGCGCAGCAAGCGCGGCCTTTGCGCAGCAGAAAGTTTACGACGAAAGCCTCGACGCCATGGAGCAGATACGCAACGCCGTTGCCGAGGCAAAAGCAAGCAACCGCTATGTTATGTGCCAAGTCGGAGGGAACTGGTGCCCGTGGTGTCTGCGTTTTGCCCAGTTCGCCACAACCGACAGCGTTGTTGCCCCGTTGATGCAGAAAGACTACGTCTATATCCACGTAAACTACTCCAAAGCCAACAAAAACCTCGAGGCCATGCGCTTCCTCGGCAATCCCGGACGCTTCGGCTACCCCGTCTTTGTGGTGCTTAACAGCGAAGGAACGCCCATCCACATACAGGAGTCGGAATCGCTGGAAGAAGGCAAAGGCTACAACCCCAAACGCGTAGCCAGATTCCTCCGCCTCTGGTCGAAAAAAGCCGTAGAAAACGATGTGAAGTGAAGACTTTCGGACTTTCAGATTTTCAGATTTTCGGATTGACAGACTTTCTGAAAAAAATTACTAATTCCTAACTCCTAATTCCACATTATCCCTCACCCATTCCACTTTGGTAAGTCCGCCTTTTTTGCCCACCACAAACATAACAGGGGGCATGCCGTTATGGACCATGTTGTCGATATACAGCGATTGGCTGAGGATAAAACGGTCGCAGTGGAAGGTGTCGCTCTGGTTTTTTATAAAAAAATCGTCAAACTGGCCAACAAATCTGCCTCAAACTGGACAATAAAAAACCCTCAAACTGGCCAACAAAAAAGCCTCAAACTGGCCAACAAAATCACCTCAAACTGGCCAACAAAAATACCTCAAACTGGCCAATAAAATCGCCTCAAACTGGCCAATAATAAAAAATAATTTGGTAATTTAGAATAAATTACGTAATTTTGCAAATCGAAACAAAAAGGCAAAAAAAATGAGCGATTATCAACAACGTATTGCAGACCAATTATTAAAATTCAAATTGGAGTCCATAGGAGCCGTATTGATAGAGGGTCCTAAAGCCTGCGGAAAGACCACCACGGCGGAACAACAGGCTGGTAGCATACTATACATGGACGACCCATCGGAAATGGAGCAGAACTTACAGTTGGCGCAAACCGACATAAAGCAGCTGCTACAAGGTGCCACGCCCCGCCTTATCGACGAGTGGCAACTTGCGCCTCAACTCTGGGATGCCATACGTTTCGAGGTGGACCACCACCGCAACGACGGCCAATTTATGCTTACCGGCTCGGCTGTTCCTGCCGATATGAGTCGTGTAAAACATTCCGGAGCCGGCCGTTTCGGATGGCTTACCATGCGCCCCATGACACTGTGGGAATCTGGCGAATCGAGCGGTGAAGTAAGTCTTTCGGCACTATTAAACGGAGCAGCAAATGTGGAGGGTTCAAGCCTTCTCTCTCTCGAACAAGTGGCTTTCGCCTCATGCCGTGGCGGATGGCCGAAAGCAGTGACCAAGAAATCGGAGAAAGCTGCACTCGCACAAATAAAAGAATATTTCCGCGCCATAGTTCAGTCCGATGTGTCGCGCGTGGACTTTGTGAATCGCGATGCCGAGCGTGCGCAACGCCTGATGCGTTCCTACGCACGCCACCAAGGGGCACAAGCTACAATAGGCACTATCCGTGCCGACATGGAAGCCAACGAAGCTACCTCGATGAGCGACAACACCATAGAATCTTACCTCGGCGCACTACGGAAAATATTCATCATAGAAGACATGCCTGCTTGGAACCCTAACCTACGCAGCAAAACCGCCATACGCACCACCGACACACGTTATTTTGTTGACCCGTCGGTTGCCACTACAGCCCTCGGACTTGCCCCTAAGGACCTTATCAACGACCTAAAAACTTTCGGACTTGTTTTTGAGACATTGTGTGTGCGCGACCTGCGAGTGTATGCCGATGCCCTTGGCGGGAAAGTTTACCACTACCGCGATGCAAACGGTCTGGAATGCGATGCCGTGGTGCATTTGCCCGATGGTAGTTACGGACTTGTGGAAATAAAGCTCGGCGGTGAAAAACTCATTGGCGAAGGCGTAACAAATTTGGGCAAACTCGCTTCAAAACTCGACACATCCAAAATGAAAGCCCCGGCGTTTAGCATGATAATAACTGCCGTAGGACAAAGGGCTTACAAACGCACCGACGGAATTTTCATTGTCCCGGTGGGGTGCCTCAAAGACTAATTGCAACACTCGTGCCACGAAACGTAATCAGCGTTTGACCCACATTATTTGTGCAATCCCGAATCTGCAAGGCTGCAAAAAAATCCTCAAACTGGCCAACAAAAATGCCTCAAACTGGCCAATACATAAACCAAGTCACTAATAAATAACAATTTACAGCTTTGGCAAAAACAACAAAATTTTACTCAAAAACCAAGGCTGTAATTTACTCTAAAAAGACACCCGCCACATCGGCAAAACGTATCTCTACACCCGTAAAACCAACCGACAAAAAAGCCGTGGAAACCGATGTGAAGTGAAGACTTTCGGACTTTCAGATTTTCGGATTGACAGACTTTCTGAAAAAAATTACTAATTCCTAACTCCAAACTCCTAATTCCTAACTCCTAACTCCAAACTCACTTCCCTCTCCCCTGCACTATTATTATCGCGGTATAGAGCAGAATTTTGATGTCGGTGGTGATGGACATATTCTCGAGGTAAAGCAGGTCGTAGCGCATACGTTCCACCATCTGGTCCACATTCTCGGCGTAGCCGTATTTCACCTGTCCCCACGACGTGATGCCGGGTTTCACCTTGTGCAGAAGCAGATATTCCGGGGCCCGTTGCACAATCTGGTCTATGTAGTACTGGCGTTCGGGACGCGGTCCCACCAGCGACATAGTGCCTTTCAGCACGTTGTAGAACTGCGGAATCTCGTCCAATCGCACCTTGCGCATAAAACGTCCGAAAGGCGTGATACGCGGGTCGTTGTCGCTCGAAAGCATCGGGCCGCACTTCTCGGCGTCGGTGTACATCGAACGGAATTTATGCATACGGAACGGCTTGCCGCCCAGTCCGATACGCTCCTGCGAGTAGAACACGCTGCCTTTCGAAGTGGTCTTCACGATGATGGCTGTAACCAGATACACCGGCGAAAGCACTATCATCGCCAACGCCGCAATCACCACATCCATAATACGTTTCACCGAGTACTGCCACTCTTTCATCAATCGGGTGTCGATAACAATAAGTGGCGAGTGGAAAATGGAGGTTATCTTCACCGAGCCGTATATTATGTCGCGAATTTCGGGAGTTATTTTTATCAGCACTTTCTTGGCCGAAAGCACGTTGATGATGGTGGTAACCAACGAG
>Ga0247609_10006931_pt1 | contig 10854 bp, 9 predicted proteins | sample 172DNAGHGlowgp2_FD_193487 | JGI IMG/M metagenome (GOLD analysis project Ga0247609, IMG submission 193487) | Sheep rumen microbial communities from Palmerston North, Manawatu-Wanganui, New Zealand - 1728 DNA GHGlow gp2 | ecosystem: Host-associated > Mammals > Digestive system > Stomach > Rumen ...
AGGACAAAATACCAGTTTTGGTTGGATACATCAAGTCAGAACTGGACAAAATCAGATACTGGGCCCTTATATAACGCCTGGGTATTTCAAAAAGGATGGACAAAAGATGAATATACCATTGAGGACAATATTGAACTCTGTAAAGAAAAAACAGCGAGAATCCTAAGGAAATTAACTTTGCTTGCCGATGAAAAAATTTATACGTATTTTTCCCTCTTTGACGGCAACGGAGTAGAAAATTTTGGAGGAATTGAAATTATATAAAAGTAAAAACGGAAGCAAAAAATGAAGATAAAAAATCTGCTGTGACCTTTAAAATTATTCCAAGAGATGACCAAAAACCGGTTTTGGAATATACAAACGGGAAAATGGCAATATCAGCTGTTCCGGGTGCCGGCAAAACAACAATATTACTTGCGCTGATAATAAAACTGCTTGAGAGGGGGATAAATCCATCTAATATATTTGTTATGACATATATGGAATCAGCTGCAAGAAATTTTAGAGAACGCATAAAATCCGTACAAGAAGACTCCTCAGAACTTCCATATATTAGTACAATTCACGGGCTTGCTCTTAGAATACTAAAAGAAAACGGTAATTTTGAAAGGCTTGGACTAAATTCCAATTTTGACATCTGTGATGATACCCAAAAAGCAAGAATTATTCGAGATGTTAATAAAAAAATAAAAATTGAAGATAAGGAACAAAATGACTTCATACAGGGTTTGTCCGTTTTTAAAATCGGACGTGGCTCATTCAATAATCTAAAAAAGCGTGATAAAAAACTTGAAAAATTTAAGGTATTTTTTAGCGAATATCAGAGAATATTAAATGAAAATAACCTTATTGACTACGATGATATTTTACTTATGTCTGTTAAACTACTTGAAGAAAACGAAGATATAAGAAATTATTATCAAAATATTTGTCATTATATTATTGAGGATGAGGCTCAGGATTCCTCTTCTGTCCAACAGAGTTTAATAAATATGCTGAGCGGTAAATACAACAATCTAATTCGCTGCGGCGATATAAATCAGGCAATTACAACAACATTTACAAATGCTGATGTAAAGGGATTTCGGGAATTTATTGAAACAAGCCAACAGGTTAGTATGAATTGTTCTCAACGGTGCTGCGAAGATGTATGGAAACTTGCAAACACTATATTACTAAATTCAGAGCAGGAAGCAGAAACAAAAGATGCGTTTTATCATATACTTATGCAGCCGGTGGAAGGGAGAAATCCTATTTCTGAGAACGCTGTTACATTCCAAATTTTTGAAACACCGCAGGAAGAACAAAATTATATTCTAAAAGAAATAAAAAATTATTTTAAACATAATCCTAAAGCAACTGCAGGTATTTTAGTCAGAAATAACAGACAGGTAAATGAATGGACAAACTATATAAATAACAGCGGTTTAAAATGTATCACAAGAAGTGAATGCCTTGAGCAAAAAGCTATTTTTAGGGTAATTTTTGCAGTTCTTAAAATGATACAGAATCCTTTTGATAATTATAATATTGCAGACAATTATAAAACATTGGCGGAACTTGGTTTCTACAAGTTAAAATATACAGAAGAAATCAAAAAATACGAAACCCCATTTATAAAGATAGATTCTGATAAACTAAACGAAAAATCACTTGTGCAATTTCAATGGGATCTAAACTATTGGTTAAGTTTTTCGCATTACACAGCAGATGAATTGGCAATAAAAATAGGATTATATTATTTTTCCGGCGAAATAGAAAAATCAAATGTATACCTTATTTCAACTCTCATAAAAAGATTGGAATTTGAAACAAATAATCTTTCTACAATAATTGAAAGACTTAATGATTTATCAAAAAGAAGTTCTCTTAGCGGATTTAAGTTTTTCTCGGAAGAAGATGAAAATGATAAGGGAATATTTGAAGGTAAAGTTCAGGTTATGACACTTCACAAATCAAAAGGTGATGAATTTGATATGGTATTTCTACCCGAAATGACAGAAAGAAATCTGACAATAGATTTTCATAAACTCAAATATAAAATATCAGATTTTATGGAACAATTAAAAGCACTTAACCCAAACTACAAAATCAAATCGGAATTCGAATTAAAACAGGAACTAATTGCCGAAAATCTGAGACTTTTATATGTAGCTATTACCAGAGCTAAAAGAAAGTTGTATATAACAACATCCAATAAAGTAAAGTCTTTCGGTAAATTAAAACAGGAAGAACCAAATAAAATATTTGAAATATATCTAAAGTAAATTAACGCAACAAAACTTTTTGTGTTAGTATAAAACTATGACTTACCTCAACAACAAATACGATGTCATAGTAGTCGGAGCTGGACACGCAGGATGTGAAGCGGCGCTATCGTGTGCAAGATTAGGATTAAAAGTTCTTCTTGCAACATTAGACGTTGAGCATATAGCTCTGCAGCCTTGCAACCCAGCAATTGGAGGACCTGCCAAATCAACTCTTGTAAGAGAAATTGACGCGCTTGGAGGTGAAATGGGGCTTGCAGCTGATGCTACATATCTGCAAATGAAAACTTTAAATTCCTCAAAAGGACCGGCAGTTAGAGCATTAAGAGCACAATCCGATAAACGGCAATATTCAGATTATATGCGCCACGTTATTGAAGGCAATGAAAACATATATCTTCGCCAAGCCTGTATTACCGATTTGCTGGTAAAAGACGGCAGGGTAGTCGGAGCAATAGATGAATACGGAATAGAATTTACTGTTAATGCCGCAATTCTTACAACAGGGACATCCTTAGACGGCAAAATTTGGATTGGTTTAAATTCATATAGCGCAGGCAGACTGGGGGAAAAAGCTGCATACGGGCTTTCTGATTCTCTGAGGAGTCTTGGTTTAGAACTTAAAAAACTTAAAACAGGAACACCACCAAGGGTTGATAAACGAACAATAGATTACTCAAAAATGGATATTCAACCCGGAGATGAAGTTTTAAATTTTTATTCGTTTAGACCGGACAGACCCATTCGAAAACAATATCCCTGCTATTTAACAAGAACAAACGAAGAAACTCACAAAATTATTAAAGCAAATCTGGATAAATCCCCAATGTTTAAAGGGTTAATACATGGAGTAGGACCAAGATATTGCCCTTCCATTGAAGATAAGGTAGTAAGATTTGCTGATAATCCTTCTCATCACATTTTTATTGAACCTGAAGGTTTAGGAAATTATGAAGCATATATTCAGGGGTTTTCCAGCAGTTTACCGGCTGATGTTCAGGTGCAAATGTTGAGAACCTTACCCGGATTAGAACACGCACACGTAATAAAACCGGCATACGCCGTAGAATACGACTATGTTCCTGCCGTACAAACTACACATTCTCTTATGTCAAAAAAAATTCAAGGGCTGTTTTTGGCAGGTCAAATTAACGGAACCAGCGGATATGAAGAAGCGGCAGCGCAAGGGTTAATAGCCGGAATTAATGCTTTTAATTTCTTGAATGGGTCTGAAATGCTTGAACTGGACAGAAGTTCATCATATACAGGAACTTTAATAGATGATTTGGTTACAAAAGACATTCAAGACCCATACAGAATGCTAACTTCACGTTCAGAATACAGATTACTCCTAAGACAAGATAATGCCGACGAAAGATTAACGCCAATAGGTTATAAAGTCGGTCTTGTTGACGAGGAGCAATACAAAAGATTTGTGCATAAACAAGAAAGTATAAAACAAGAAATTCAAAGATTACAAGAGGTAAAAATTCCGGCAAATGAAGAGACATCAGCTATATTAGGTAAATACGGTGAAGGAATAGAGCGCGGGATGCGTCTTGCGGAATTATTAAAAAGACCAAATATAAGTTATGAAGTAATAAAAGAATTAGATGAAAAATCAAGAGAAATTAACCTGCCCAGAGATGTTTATGAGCAAGTTGAAATTATGATAAAGTATGATGGCTACCTAAAGAGGCAAACGGCTCAGGTTGAACAAGCCGGGAAATTAGATAAATATAAAATTCCTGATGATATTGATTATATGGCAATTAAACATATTTCATCCGAAACAAAAGAAAAATTGAATAAAATTCGACCTAAAACTTTAGCACAAGCCTCACGAATAGGGGGAGTAAAACCGGCAGATATTTCGGTGCTTATGGTACTTTTAGAACGTCACACAATTGCAAGAAAATAAAAACAACTACCAATAATAAGCAGGTAGTTGTTCTTATTTAGTACTATTTAAATTACAAACTATAACTGAATTCTTCTTGTATTTCACTTCTTACGCGCTCTTTGCAGGATTTATATTCTGCCTCTACTACATCCAGTTGCAACTGATAATCGTGCATTTCCTGATTCAATTTTTCTTCAAGAATTTTAATCTTATCTTGGCGTTGCTGTATAGTTTTCATAAGAGGAGAGTCAGGGTCATAATCTGTACCAACTTTAATCAAGTCGTTGTTGACAGATGTAAGATCTTTTTTTGAAGCTGCAATCTGCTGAATCTTATATTTAAGATCCATTCGTTCGCCGTTTAACTGCCTTAACCTGATACTATCTGTAACAAAACCCATTTTTTTATTCCTTTTTTATTTTACCTTGTTTCGTTTAAGTTGTTCCCCCTCAAAAAGCTATGTTGGTTATTTTCTGCTATAAGTTGCTCCATTTTGTGAAACTGATGCATATGGTAGTTTAATCTGTACTGAGCCATCTTGCGTTTCTTGTTCATAGTCAAAAAATCTACTAAACCTTCTTTAATACTATTAACCAGAGCTTTTAGAGGACTTTTTCTGATTATAAAACTTTTTGAATATTGCAAGAAATCTATGATTCTTTTAATATTCATCTCTAAAGTTTCCTGAAGCGCCATATTGTTCTACTCCTATACACTTTAGATTTCTACATGTATATAAAAACATTTATTCGAAAAAAATTGCGCTTTTTTCACATTTTGCTTAACATGTCTTAACCTAAAATGTTAACTATATGTTGTACTGAAATGAAATTTCTCTCACCTCATCATTGTACAACGGCAAATTTTGAATAAACTTTAACGAATAGCGCAAATTTAAAACAAAAGCTTAACAAAATTTTACGATAAAGTTTAGTCTAAAGATTTAGCAATGCAGCCAGAGCATTTACAACATCCGGATCCCATTTCCTACCGGACTCTTCTCTCAATATTAACAGAGCTTTTTCAACAGACAATGCCTTTCTATATGGTCTATCTGTTGTCATAGCGCAAAATGCATCAGCTACAGCAATAATTCTTGAGCCAAACGGAATAGACATACCCTTTAATCCTTCAGGAACCCCGGACCCGTCAAATCTTTCTTTTTGATATGTTACATACGGTACAACTTCAGATAAGAAGTTTATATTCATAAGCAGATTTACCCCAATATTTGATTGCTGCTGCATCAACTTTAATTCTTCAGGGGTAAATTTTGCAGTTGAAGAAAACATTTTCTCAGGCAACATAATTTTGCCTATATTCTGTAAAAGTCCTGCATAATATATTAAATCTGTAGTTTTTTCATTTAATTTTAACTGTTTACACAAATTTTTCGCAAGATCTGCTGTATTCTTTGAATGATATACTGTGTAATGACCCTTTGTATCAACGGCTCTTGCAAGATTTTCAACAAAACTTTGCTGATAATCGCATAAATCACCAATTTGTGCGGTTAATTCTGCCCTGGAATGTTTTAACTCACTTTCCAAAACGGATTTATCCTCTATTAAATGATTTACAATATCAATTTCTGTTTGTAATGACATTGAAGCGGCAAACAACCCGGCAATACTCTCTAATAATGTCAAATAAGATTTTGCAATTAAATTTGCATTCTTATCTTCTATAGCGATAACCCCAACTTTTTGGGAATTTGAACACATTGGTACAGCCGTAATCCCGTTTGCACTGATAGTATCTGATTCAGCATAAGAAACGCTGATAATAGATCTTTCACCATACTTAAATCCGCTACGTCTGATATTTTCCAATGATGAACCAACCAAAATTAAATCGTAATCAGGATTACTCATCCCCCTTGCAAAATTTTTATCCAAATATATATTACATTTTTCAACTTCTAACATTTGAACAATAGAATGCGCAATTGCCGTATAGATTGCATAATCGTTTTTGTTATCAAAATTAAGAACGCAAAGAGTATTTTTCATGGAGTAAATTGATACCAGCTCTTTTAGCTGATTTATAAGTCTTTCTCTTTTATTTTTTTCTTTGGAACCTATCTTTTTTGCTAAGTCCTCAGATATTAAATGTTCGGATATAAAATCTCCTAAATTTAGGGCAAAAATTTCTTCTATAGGGTCAGAATCTATCATATATTCATCAGATTGACCAAAAAGCGAGACGCCTATGTTTTTGTCTTTGTCTACCATTAAATCTTCCTTTTACTAACATGCTGTTAGTTTATTAAACGGCACAACTTTCTAAAAACTTTAATATATTTTTTTAATTATCATACAAATGAATGAGGTTTGTAAACTTTTGTAACAAAAATAGAGATATAGGTACTAAATATAGCAATTTTATATAAAATTTATTTTTTATATATATGAACACGAGGAAAGCTTAAATTTGAGGAATCAACAAAAATTTAAGCACACACACTACACTTCACACTATTTGAGGAATGAATGAAAGTTTATTCCAAAGTCCTCCCTAAAAAGAGGGCTTTTTGTTTTGAATACTTTGGACTCTAATTTTCTTCTATTGATTCATCATTTTTCAAAATATGTTTTTCTATTTCGAGCTTAGTAATTCTTGCCCCATCAATTTCTTTTACGGTAAAGGTAAAGTTTTTAAAATCTACGGTATCTCCAACTTCAGCTATACGCCCGATGAGCTTTACAACCAGACCGCCAATAGTATCAACATCATCATCTTCTATATCATTATCAAAATCGAAATATTCTGAAAATTCATCCAAACGCATCATTGCATTTGCCATATATCTATCTTCAGCAACCTCTTTTATATCAGACTCTTCCTCTTCATCGAATTCGTCTTGAACTTCACCAACAATTTCTTCTAATACATCTTCCAGAGTTATAAGTCCTGAAGTACCGCCGAATTCATCAACAACAATCGCCATTTGCTGACCTTTAAGTTTTTTAAACTCTAAAACCAAATTATCCATAGTTATTGTTTCCGGTACAAGCAGGATATCTCTTATAATATTTTTTATCGGGCAGACTTCATCTTTTATCGCAAGTGAGTACAAATCTTTGACATGCACAAATCCGATAATATGGTCAATATCATCGTCATACACGGGATATCTGGTATATTGATTTTCTGATGCCAATTTGTTCAACTCTTCAAGCGGCATATCAACCGGAATACATACCATATCTGTTCTCGGAATCATAACTTGTTTTGCAGTTAAATCAGAAAACTTAAACATATTATGCAGCATATCCTTTTCAGTCTCATTTAATACGCCGCCATTATAGCTTGCATCGACAAGCATATCAAGCTCCTCAGTGGAATGAACTAAGGATGATTGTTGGGCATGAGGAATTTTTAATATTCTGAGAATTAAGTTACCAAAGCCGTTCAGAGCCCATATAAACGGTGTAAATATAAAACTTATGCCGTGCATCGGACGAGCAACCCATAATGCAGTTTTTTCAGTATATTCTAACGCAATTGATTTGGGTATTAATTCCCCCAGTACAACGTGAAGAAACGTTATTAAACAAAAAGCAACAGTGACTGATACAGAATGTGTTGCAATAGTATGCCCAACCCCTGGGATAAAAGCAAATAATGGTTTTATAATTCTTGCAAGAGTAGCTTCACCGACCCAACCTAAACCGATACTTGAAATTGTAACACCTAATTGTACAGCTGCGATAAATTTATCTATATCTTCGACTGCCTTTAATGCAAGTTTTGCTTCGGAATTCCCTTCTTTTACAAGTTGTTCGACTCTTGTTTTTCTGACTTTTACCATTGCAAACTCTGAGGCAACAAAAAAACCGTTTGAAAATAATAACAATGTTATTACAGATAAATTAAAGGCTATACTCAGATATTCACTACTCATTAATAAAGTTTCTTGTCCTCACTAATATTATAAGTCTAATTATAATATTACATATATAAAAATGCAACTGTTTAATGGTAATTAATTTCTCTGATTTGGGTATAAATCATTGGCGAAAAGCCTTTTGTTGTAACTATATCAATAATTTTATACGGGTTAGTAACAGCCATCAGGGATGGAGAATTTATGTGATATACACCATTTTCCATTTTTTCTTTATTTGCGTGATAATGACCTGATAATATTGCAATCACGTTGTCATGCTTATTTAGAACATTGAAATATGTTTCAACCTGATATACCCTGTGAGTTTTTGAGTCTGTCGGAGGGATAACCGGAAAATGCTGAAGAATAACAACTTTCTTCTTTTTATATTTTGTTAATTGTTTATCAAGCCATTCAAGGGTTTTGGGCCTATAATACCCACCAGGACCCGGAATATTTTCTTTTGCGCCATCAACAACGATAAACACAAATTCTCCTCTTTTAAACACATAATTAGGAGAAGTTGAACCGCGGAACCAGTTATTTTGTTTTATTAGCTCCATATATCTTTTTTTAGATATGCCATTTGACTTGAACACATCGTGATTCCCTATAACAATATAATATGGCACATTAAGACCTTTTATTATTTTTAAAAAACCTTTTAAATTTTCTTCCTTTGATGAATCAATATTATCACCGGTAAAAGCGACAAAAGAGACATTACTTTGATTATTTATATCCTTTATCGCAGCTTTTAGCACCTCTGCGGAATAAGGATTATACGCGGAATAATGTGTATCTGTCAGTTGTACAAACTTGATTTCTCCTGCATTTGCAATGCTTAATGCAGAAAAAAATAAAAATATTGCTAATAATAAAACTTTTTTAATCATGAAATCCCCACTATCTTGCCCAAATTATAACATAAAATTTTATTGTGGTAAAATATTAACTATGAGATTAGACAAATTTCTAAAAGTTTCCAGATTAATAAAAAGAAGAACGGTAGCTAACGAGGTTTCCGAAATGGGGAGAGTTTTTGTCAATAACAATCCGGCAAAACCTGCCAAACAACTTAAGGAAGGAGATATTATTACTATTGAATATGCAAATCGCGACATATCCGTAAAAATAGTAAAAATCCCGACCGGAAATGTCAGTGTACAGGAAGCCCAAACATTGTATGAAATCATAAACAACTAAAGGATATTTTAATGAAAAAGATTTTGTTAATTATAGGATTGCTTATCTCTTTTAATACAGCTCATGCTGCAGAAAGTTTGAGTTTTATATATATAAATGGTTCTAACAATAATGACGCAAAAATGAAAAACTGGTATGAAAACGGTGTAAAAAAGCTGCATCCTGCACTAAGGAAACGCTTTTTGAAAAACAAATCCATAAGGAATTTCTATGCGCATAGAGGAGCTATGACAATAAAAGAGGAACCGGTAATATTCTTTTGGGGATACGACAGCAAAAATGACCTTGAATATGTAAAAAAACAACTTGAAATTTCCAAGATGGTCAGTTCTTCCGGTGCGTATCTTGTTCGAAATCTTATCACTCAATTTTTGCACGATGCAATTTGGGTACAAAAATCTCACAATATGCTCCCTATACTTGACGAATTAAATAAAAAAGTCATAGAAGAATCAAAACAAGGCAACAGCGTTGTTTTATACGGATATTCAGCCGGTACATTCGTTACATATGAGTATTTATTTAACAAATTGAGATACATTAACCTTGCGCATCTTTTTGCCGCTTTAAACGCAGATGAAGAATTAATGAAATTTATTAAAGATAATCCAAAACATGACACTTGTTTATCGGCAATATCTGCTGAAAATGCAGGGCTTGGTACTCTTACCTCAGCCGGACACATACTGCTAAACCCTAATATGGAATCCCTAAAAAATAATTATCAAAAACTTGATGAAATAACAGAGATAACTTGTGCTCCGAATGGAAAAGTTTTTGGGGTCGTAAATTTTGCAAGTCCTTTACCTCTGTTTTACTCTGATATTGCAGATCCCAATTACGAGCTAAACTATTACAACAAACTTATGGCAAAATATATTTTGGAAAATGAAATATACTTTCTCACAGTTAATTTTAAGGAAGATCCTCTTGGATTCCCTACAAGCAGAAATTTAACTATTAAAGATATTGAAGAAAGACTTGATATTAAAATAGACAACCCAAAAGGGGTAATTTATGACAACTCAGGCATATGGAGTAAAAGAATGTTCCCGTTTGCACATACGGCCTATTGGAATGCTAAAGGGACATTTTCAAAAGCTATTGTAAAAACCCTTGTTAACGGACACAAATTCCAATATAACGAAAAATATCAGCAGAAAATACTTAAACTCAACAATAAAAAATCGGAACTGTAGATAGAGCTTTCTATGTTATCCTGTGTGCAATGTCACCGGCTAATCCAAGATAAATATCCGCCCACATATCTGCTTCTGCATAATCGTGCTCAGCTTTTATATAATTACTTTTATTAAAACTTGATTGATTATTTTGATATTCTTTTAAGATTCTTTCGCACGCTTTTTTCATATCAGCAGCTTCCCCTTTTGCGGCTTGATACTTTGCCCACATTTCATCGAATTCTTTATTTTTCTTTTCGTATCTGTCCATAAGCATATCAAAAAAGGCTTCTGACATATCTTTTGCACTCAATTCAGCCTCTATTTTTGCTCTTAATTTTGGATCAGATATTTTATTCAATTTTTCTTCAATAGCTTTTTGTTCTTTATCTTGTTTTTGCTGAA
>Ga0247609_10006936_pt1 | contig 10851 bp, 6 predicted proteins | sample 172DNAGHGlowgp2_FD_193487 | JGI IMG/M metagenome (GOLD analysis project Ga0247609, IMG submission 193487) | Sheep rumen microbial communities from Palmerston North, Manawatu-Wanganui, New Zealand - 1728 DNA GHGlow gp2 | ecosystem: Host-associated > Mammals > Digestive system > Stomach > Rumen ...
CGTTGTCGGCGGCATCATTGCCGACGTAGCCCCTTCCTTCCGTAGCGAAGCCGGCAGACTGTGCCTGAAATGCGGTAGCAGCAACATCCGGATCTGGAACAAACACACCTGCCCACGCTGTGCCGGAGAGATGAAGCCCACCGAAGAGAAAGAATTCTGGACGTAAACCGCTTTTACTGTCGGAATTGATGAAATAATCCATCGGTTAATAGTGGAATGTATTCGGTTTTTTAGACTACAAATAGAACATTGCACACGGTGGGACAAATTTACTCCTTACCTTTAACATCAGACCATTTTCGAGGTGTATCTACTCCGACTTCAAACACAGCGTAATTGGAGGGGAATTAAGCCCACTTTAGAGCCCAAACACAATGTGTTTCAAATCGGTGTATATTGCTGTAAGAATTTGCGAAAAACTGACTTCTCCAAACAATTTTTCTTACCCGTTTTTTAGAATGTGTTTCTTATTTTTGTCACTTTCAGCGCCACACTCGTTTGTAGGTTTTGAAAAATGTAGTAATTTTGAGGCTGAAAAAGTGGAAACGAAATGGATATGAACAACGCAACACGGGCATTCATACGGGAACATAGCGACGACGATGTGCGGCAGCTGGCTTTACAGGCAGCACGACAGCCGGATGTGGACATGACGCTGGCGCTGCAACAGATTCGGGGCAGGCAGACGGCACGGAAGAAGATGCCGACATGGGCGGCATGCGAGGACATCGTTTATCCGCCGCACTTGTCGATGGAACAGTGTTCGAGCGAACTGACGGCACGCTATAAGGCTGCCATAGTTGCAGAAAAGGCAAGGCGCCTGAAGGATGAGGGGGTCGGCAGCACCCGCTTTGTCGATTTGACGGGCGGTTTCGGGGTGGATTTCTCTTGGATGTCGCGGAGTTTCGACGAACGAATCTACGTGGAGCGGAATGCCGATTTGTGTGCTCTGGCTTCGACCAACTTCCCGCTCCTGGGGTTGAAGGCAACGGTTGTGCAGGCGGATGCCTGTGATTATCTGCACGGGATGGAGGCTGCCGACGTGGTGTTCCTTGACCCAGCCCGCCGCAACGAGCAGGGCGGGCGCACTTATGCCCTTGCCGACTGTACGCCGAACGTGCTGGAGATGGTGGAGGAATGGCGGCAGAAGGTGAGGTTTGTCGTGCTGAAGCTGTCGCCGATGTTGGATTGGCACAAGGCTGTGGACGACCTGACGCACAACGGGGAGTCGTCGCTGCGCGTAGAGGAAGTACACCTTGTGGCTGTGCAGAACGAGTGCAAGGAACTGCTGGTAGTGCTGGCGACGCGAGGCGGAGAGGTGCCGGTAAGATGTGTTTGTGTCAACCTGAATGCTGCGGCAGGAGTTGCCGCCCAGACGAGTGACAATGTTGAAGTGACGGGAGGGTCGGAACGTTTTGAATTTGACGTGTGTGAAGCGAAAAATGCCCGTTTCATCGAAATCTCTCTCGACGGCAGCGACCTTTCTTCTGCGGCTTTGCAGAGAGCGGGGGTGAGCTATCTCTACGAGCCCCATGCTGCCATCATGAAAGCGGGCTGCTTTGCCCTGCTCTGCCAACGGCTCCAGTTGGCGACGATAGCGAAGGACTCGCACCTGTTTGTGGCTGACCGCCTGGTGACTGACTTCCCTGGCAGGCAATTCCGTATTGTCGCCATCACAACGATGAACAAACGGGAGTTGGCAACCAAGATGAAGGGCATCGACAAGGCGAACATCACCGTGAGGAACTTCCCGATGGGCGTTGCCCAGTTGCGTAAACGGCTGAAACTGAAAGACGGCGGCGACGATTATCTTTTCGCTACGACACTTGCCGACGGCTCCCATGTCTTAATAATCGCCAAAAAAGCGGGGTAAAGTTTGCCTGTAACAACATTTTTTACTATTTTTGCCGATTAAACAAACCAACGGTATAAAACTGATGGCACAAATAGAAATCAAGAGAGTGGCAACGAAGAAGGACTTGAAAACCTTCATCGACTTTCATTACGACTTGTATGAAGGGAATGCCTACGACGCTCCGAACTTGTTTCTTGACGATTGGAACACGCTGAGCAAGGATAAGAATGCAGCCTTCGACTTCTGCGAGGCTGAGTTGTTTCTGGCTTACAAAGACGGGAAGCTTGCCGGTAGGGTAGCTGCCATCATCAACCATAAGGCGAACGACAGGTGGGGACGCCAGTCGGTGCGCTTCGGATGGATTGACTTCATCGACGACAGGGAGGTGTCGGCAGCTTTGATGAAGGCTGTGGAAGACTACGGACGCGAAAAGGGCATGACGGAGGTCATCGGACCATTGGGATTTACCGATTTCGACCCCGAAGGCATGCTGACATGGGGATTCGACCAGTTGGGGACGATGGCTACCATCTACAACTATCCCTACTATCCTGAGCACATAGAGGCAATGGAGGGGTTCGAGAAGGACAACGACTACGTAGAGTTCAAACTGATTGTGCCGAAGGAGGTGCCGCAGAAATACGTCTCCCTGGCGCAGATGATTGAAAAACGCTACAACCTGCATGCCCGCACGATGACGCGCCACGAAATCTTCAAGGAGGGTAAGGGACACGAGGTGTTCCACCTGCTGAACGATACGTTCAAAGACCTGTATGGCTTTTCTGAACTTTCGGACAGGCAAATAGACCAATACTTGAACATGTGGATGCCGCTGGCTGACACCAACCTCATCGTCATCGTGGAAGACTGGAACGACAACAAACGGATGGTGGGCGTCGGCATCACCATTCCTTCGCTGGCAAGGGCGGCGCAGAAATGCCGACGGGGCAGGCTGCTGCCCTTCGGATGGTGGCACCTGCTGAGGGCGATGAAATTCCACAAGACGAAGGCGGTGGACCTGATGCTCATCGGCGTGCTGCCCGAATACCGCAAGAAGGGTGCCAACGCCCTGATGTTTGCCTACCTCATTCCGCGGTATCAGAAATACGGATTTGAATGGGGCGAAAGTCAGGTGGAGATGGAAACCAACGACAACGTGCAGAGCCAATGGCAGTATCTGGAAACGGTGCTGCACAAGCGCCGCCGTTGCTATATCAAGAAACTATAGAAACAATACCTGGAAAGACATGATAGAAATTAAGAGAGTAGGGAATGGCAAAGAATTGGAACGCTTTATGCAGTTCCGCTACGACTTGTACAGGGATGACCCGAACGACGTTCCCTACTTGCACTTCGACGAGAAAAGAACATTGCGACAAGACCAAAACGCATCCTTCGACGACTGTGAGGCCGACTACTTCATCGCCTACCGCGACGGAAAGGCGGTGGGGCGCGTGGCTGCCATCATCAACCGACGTGCCAACGAGCGATGGAACAACAAGGTGGTGCGCTTCGGATGGTTCGACTTTATCGACGACAAGGAGGTGTCGAAAACTCTTTTGGACACGGTGAAGGCATGGGGAAAGGAGCGCGGGATGACGCAGATGGCTGGACCGATGGGCTTTGCCGACACCGACCGCGAGGGAATGCTCGTGGAAGGGTTCGACACGATGGGCACGATGTATGCCAACCATAACTATCCCTATTACAAGGAACATATCGATGCCTACGGCGGATTCCGAAAGGACAACGACTATGTGGAGATGCTGGTGAAGGTGCCGGAGAAGGTGCCCGAGAAGTTTGCCAAGATTGCCGATATGGTGGAGAAACGCTACAACCTGCATGTTCACAAACTCACCCGCAAGGAACTCATGAAGGAGGGATATGGCAGGGAAGTATTCAGTATGCTGAACAAAACGTACAAAGACCTGTATGGCTTTGCCGAACTGAACGAACGCAAGATTGACCAGCTGGTGGAGCAATACATCAAGATTGCCGACTTGAACCTCGTCTCCATCATCGTCGATGGCAACGACAACAACAAGATGGTGGGATTCGGTATCACCTTCCCCTCGCTGTCGAAGGCGATGAAGAAGACACGCAACGGCAGACTGCTGCCCTTCGGATGGGCAAGACTGCTGAACGCCATCTACTGGCATCATGCCGACACGGTGGACATGCTGCTCATCGGCGTGCTGCCCGAATACCGCGCTAAGGGTGCCAACGCCATCATCTTCAAAGACTTGGTGCAGCAATACATCAACTACGGATTTAAATGGGCTCAGGCGATGCCGCAGATGGAAACCAACAGCCACATCCTGAGCAACTGGCAGTATTTCGAGGCGTTCATCAACAAGCGACTCAGATGCTTTATAAAGGAAATTTGATATGAAACCAAACGACGAAACCATTGAGATTCAGAACCAGCCAACGGTAGAATATACCGACGAAAACATACGCCACCTGTCGGACATGGAACATGTGCGCACAAGACCAGGTATGTACATCGGACGACTGGGCGACGGCTCGCTCCCCGAAGATGGTATCTACGTGCTGCTGAAGGAGGTCATCGACAACTCTATCGACGAGTTTAAAATGAATGCCGGAAAACGCATCGAGGTGGACATCGACGAAAACCTGCGGGTTGCTGTGCGCGATTATGGACGCGGCATTCCGCAGGGAAAACTTGTTGAGGCGGTTTCGGTGTTGAACACGGGCGGCAAGTACGACTCGAAGGCTTTTAAGAAGAGTGTAGGACTGAATGGTGTCGGCGTGAAGGCGGTAAACGCCCTCAGCTCCCACTTTGAAGTGAAGTCGTATCGCGAAGGTAAGGTAAGGGAGCTGACGTTTGAATGTGGTATCCAGAAGAGTGACAAAACCAGCAAGACAACCGACGAGAACGGTACATACATCTTCTTCGAACCGGACAACACGCTCTTTAAAGGTTATCAGTTCCAGAACGACATCGTGGAAACGATGCTCCGCAACTATACGTACCTGAATACGGGACTGACCATCATGTATAACGGTAGGCGCATCGTCAGCCGCAACGGACTGAAAGACTTGCTGACGGACAAGATGACGACCGACTCTCTCTATCCTATCGTACACATGAAGGGAGAGGACATAGAGATTGCCTTTACGCATACCAACCAATATGGCGAGGAATACCACTCCTTCGTCAACGGACAGCATACCACACAGGGCGGTACGCACCAAAGTGCGTTCAAAGAACATATTGCCAAAACCATCAAGGAGTTTTTCGGAAAATACGAGCCCAGCGACATCCGCAGCGGTATCGTGGCTGCTATCGCCATCAATGTGGAAGAACCTGTCTTCGAAAGTCAAACGAAGATAAAACTGGGTTCTACGCATATGGCTCCAGGAGGCGATACCATCAACAAATATGTGGGCGACTTCATCAAGCAACAGGTGGATAACTTCCTGCATATCCATACTGACATCACGGAAGTGATGGAGACGAAAATCAAGGAGAGCGAACGGGAACGAAAGGCGATGGCGGGCGTGACCAAACAGATTCGCGAGAAGGCGAAGAAAGCTAATTTGCACAACAGAAAACTGCGCGACTGCCGTATTCACTATTGTGACACGAAGAACGACCGCAAGGAGGAGAGCTGCATCTTCATCACTGAAGGTGATTCTGCCAGCGGAAGCATCACTAAGAGCAGAGATGTGAACACGCAGGCGGTGTTCTCTTTGCGAGGAAAACCGCTCAATTCGTATGGCATGGACCGCATCGAGGTGTATAAGAACGAAGAATTCTACTTGCTGCAGTCGGCACTCGACATCGAAGACGGACTGGACTCGCTGCGATATAATAAGGTTATCGTGGCGACGGATGCCGATGTCGATGGCATGCACATCCGTCTGCTCACCATCACTTTCTTCTTGCAGTTCTTCCCAGAGCTGGTGAAGAAAGGTCATGTCTATGTGTTGCAGACACCGCTCTTCAGAGTGCGCAACCGACGTACGAAAATCAAGAACAAGAAGGTGATTGAGGCGGCTGACGAAAAACGGGGGAAGAACGAAAAGAAGACGGATTTCGTCACGCTGTACTGCTATAGCGAGGAGGAACGGCAGCAAGCCATCAAGGACTTGGGACCTGATCCGGAGATTACACGATTCAAGGGATTGGGTGAAATCAGTCCGGAAGAATTTGCCCATTTCATCGGTCCCGACATGCGTATAGAACAGGTCACTTTGCACAAGAACGACCAGGTGGCAAAGCTGCTGGAATACTATATGGGAAAGAACACGATGGAGCGGCAGAACTTCATCATCGACAACCTCGTGATAGAAGAGGATTTGCCGGAGGAGGAAATCAATTAGTCGACTTCATCATCTTCGTTGACTTCATTAACAACAAATAAAAATGAAACAAAAGAACAGGGGAGGAAGAAATTGGAAGCTGGTGATGTGTTGCACGTTCATCACCTGTCTGCTTGCTGTGGGTTATGCGGATGCGCAAATCCGACTGAAACTGGGTGAAGACAGTCCGCTGCGCAAGTTGCAGATTGCCGAGATGGCGGTCACCCACTTGTATGTGGATTCTGTTGACGAGGCGAAGCTGGTGGAAGACGGCATCAGGGGGATGCTGAAAGAACTGGACCCGCACTCTTCCTATACGGATGCCAAGGAGACGAAGGCGATGAACGAACCGCTGACGGGCGATTTTGAGGGCATCGGTGTGCAGTTTAACATGGTGGAAGATACCTTGCTGGTGATACAGACTATCGTCAACGGACCGTCGCAGAAGGTGGGCATTGTTGCCGGCGACCGCATTGTGGCAGTCAACGACACAGCCATTGCCGGTGTGAAGATGTCACGAACGGACATCATGAAGCGACTGAGGGGCAAGAAGGGCACTATCGTCAGAGTGCAGGTCGTCAGACGGGGCGTTGAGAAGCCGTTGACGTTTGCTATCAAACGCGACAAGATTCCTGTACATACGATTAATGCGGCATACATGATTCGCCCACAGGTGGGATATATCCGCTTGGAGAGTTTCGGAGGAAAAACATACGATGAGTTTATGAATGCGGTGGACTCGCTGAAGGGACAGGGCATGAAACGGCTGATTCTTGACTTGCAGGAGAATGGGGGAGGATATCTGGAAACGGCGGCAAGGATAGCCAACGAGTTTCTGGACGACGGTGACATGATTGTCTATACGGAGGGAAGAGCGGTGCCCAGACGTGAATATCGTGCCAAGGGTAACGGTTCGCTCAAAGACATAGACCTCACCATCCTCATCGACGAGTTTTCTGCATCAGCTTCGGAGATTGTCGCTGGTGCTATACAAGACCAGGACCGAGGACGGTTGGTGGGAAGAAGGTCGTTTGGCAAAGGATTGGTACAGCGACCGGTGGACTTGCCTGACGGCTCTATGATACGACTTACGGTGGCTCATTACTATATTCCTAGTGGGAGATGTATTCAGAAACCTTACAAGAAAGGAGACTTGAAGGAATACCAGATGGATATTGAACACAGACTGAAGAATGGTGAACTGACGAATCCTGACAGCATACACTTTGCTGACTCGCTGCAGTTCTTCACTCTGCGACGCAATAGAACGGTATATGGTGGAGGTGGTGTCATGCCTGACTATTTCGTACCGTTGGATACGATGAAATATACGAAGCTGCACCGCCAGTTGGTAGCAAAGAACATAGTTGTCAACCAAACGCTGAAATACATCGACAACAACCGCAAAAAACTGCATAAGACATACCCAACCTTCGATGACTTCAACCGTGATTTCATCGTGCCGCAGTCTCTCCTCGACCAGATGGTGGCTGAAGGGGAGAAACAGAAGGTGAAACCTAAGGACGATGAAGAGCTGCAACGTACTTACCACTATTTGCGCATACAGATAAAAGCTCTTATTGCCCGTGACTTGTGGGATATGACGGCATATTTCAAGGTGTGGAACGAGCATAGTGACATTGTCAAGAAAGCGCTGGAGATAGTGGAGCAATAAACCCCCAATGCCAAAGGCATTTTTGGGAAAAGAAGATTGCTTTTTCCACTATATAGAAAACCAAAGAGACATTATTACAGAAAACAAAAAAGGGATGCACCATCATGAGTGCATCCCTTTTTGGGGTAACTGTAATCCCTATTATTATAATAAGGTGTATTGTCTTTTGTGTTAATCTTTCAGCTTTGCTTTCAGATATTCGCGGTTGAGGCGTGCAATGTTGGCAATGCTCTCGTTTTTCGGACAAACGGCTTCACAGGCACGGGTGTTGGTGCAATTACCGAACCCCAGTTCGTCCATACGCTTAATCATCGCCTTGGCACGCTTGGCTGCCTCTGGACGACCTTGCGGCAGGAGGGCGAGCTGGCTGACCTTCGACGAAACGAAGAGCATGGCAGAACCATTCTTGCAGGCTGCCACGCAGGCTCCACAACCGATGCATGAAGCGCAGTCCATTGCCTCGTCGGCATTCTCCTTGGGAATGAGGATGGCGTTGGCATCTTGTGCTTGTCCGGTGCGAACGGTGTTGTAGCCGCCTGCCTGGATAATCTTGTCGAAGGCGTTACGGTCAACCATGCAGTCTTTGATGACGGGGAAACCGGCAGAACGCCACGGTTCTACGGTAATGGTGTCACCATCGTTGAAACGGCGCATATAGAGTTGACAGGTGGTAGCACCACGCTCGGTCTTGCCGTGGGGTGTACCGTTGATATACAGCGAACACATACCGCAGATGCCCTCGCGGCAGTCATGGTCGAAGACGAAGGGTTCCTTACCTTCGCTAATCAGTTCTTCGTTGAGGATGTCGAGCATCTCAAGGAATGAAGTGTCATCGGGGATGTCCTTCATCTCGCGTGTATCGAAGTGCCCTTTATCCTTAGGGCCGTTCTGCTTCCAATACTTGATGGTAAATGATATATTCTTAGCCATAATTAAGCCCCCCTTTTAATTTTTATAGTTACGTGTTTGTACTTTGATAGCTTCATATTCCAACGGTTCCTTGATGAGTTCGGGTGCCTTGGTGTCGTCGCCTTGATATTCCCAACAACCGACGTAGAAGAAGTCGTCGTCGTTACGCTTGGCTTCGCCTTCCTCGGTTTGGTGCTCTTCGCGGAAGTGACCGCCACACGACTCCTCACGATGGAGGGCATCATAGGCAACAAGTTCACCCATGAGGATAAAGTCGCGAAGGTGGATGGCTTTATCAAGTTCGATGTTGAGACCTTCCTTAGTACCAGGAATGAAGAGGTTGGTATTGAACTCATCGCGAAGTTGTTTCATCAGCTTTAAGCCTTCTTCCAGTCCTTCCTTGGTCCGTCCCATACCAACATGTTCCCACATGATATGACCGAGTTCCTTGTGGATAGAATCGACAGAACGCTTACCCTTGATGTTCATCAGACGGTCGGTCTCTGCTTCAACGGCCTTCTCTGCAGCCTCAAACTCGGGCAGCTCTGTGGAGAGACGGGGCCAGATAGCTTGGTCGGCAAGGTAGTTCTGAATGGTATAAGGCAACACGAAGTAGCCGTCAGCCAGACCTTGCATCAATGCGGAAGCACCAAGACGGTTGGCTCCGTGGTCGGAGAAATTGCACTCGCCGATAGCGAAGAGTCCGGGGATGGTGGTCTGCAACTCATAGTCAACCCAGATACCGCCCATGGTGTAGTGGATAGCGGGGAAGATCATCATCGGCTTATAGTACTTCACGCCGTTGATTTCGTTGGCAACATCGCCAGGGAACACGTCGGTTATCTCCTCATACATCTCGAAGAGGTTGCCATAACGCTGCATAATCTGGTCGATGCCGAGGCGGTTGATACTCTCTGAGAAGTCGAGGAACACAGCCAGACCAGTATTGTTGACACCATATCCAGCATCGCAACGCTCCTTAGCGGCACGGCTGGCAACATCGCGGGGAACAAGGTTGCCAAAGGCAGGATAGCGACGCTCCAGATAGTAGTCGCGGTCTTCTTCTGGAATCTCCCATCCCTGCTTGGTTCCTGCTTGTAAAGCTTTAGCATCTTCAATTTTCTTAGGAACCCAGATACGTCCGTCGTTACGGAGTGATTCTGACATCAGCGTCAACTTGGACTGCTTGTCGCCATGAACGGGGATGCAGGTGGGGTGAATCTGTACGTAAGATGGGTTGGCAAAGTAGGCTCCCTTGCGGAAACACTGGATGGCTGCCGTACAGTTACATCCCATAGCATTTGTAGAAAGGAAGTAGGTATTGCCATATCCACCTGTAGCAATAACAACAGCATTGGCGCTGAAGCGATGGAGTTTGCCGGTGGTCAAGTCTTTGGCGATAATACCACGCGCACGTCCGTCGATGATAACGACGTCTTCCATCTCGTAACGAGTGAAGAGTTTCACCTTTCCTGCCTCTACCTGTGCACTCAACGAGGAGTAGGCACCGAGCAGCAACTGCTGACCAGTCTGACCTTTGGCATAGAAAGTACGGCTTACCTGTGCACCGCCAAACGAACGGTTGGCAAGCATGCCACCATATTCGCGGGCAAAGGGAACTCCCTGTGCCACACATTGGTCGATGATATTGTTGCTGACTTCAGCCAGACGATAGACGTTGGCTTCGCGAGCACGGTAGTCACCACCTTTCACCGTGTCATAGAACAAACGATAGACGGAGTCTCCGTCGTTCTGATAGTTCTTGGCGGCGTTGATACCTCCTTGTGCTGCAATAGAGTGTGCACGGCGGGGGGAGTCTTGAATACAGAAGTTCAGGACGTTGAAACCCATCTCACCGAGCGAGGCAGCAGCACTGGCACCAGCCAGACCTGTTCCAACGACGATGACATCGAGTTTCAGCTTGTTCTTGGGGTTCACCAATCGTTGATGAGCCTTATAGTTAGTCCATTTCTCAGCCACAGGGCCTGCAGGAATCTTGGAATCTAATTTTTTTGCCATAATGAAAATTCTTTTAGTCGCTTCGCTTTGTAAAAGCGCTTTGCGGTTACTTTTAGTCGCTTTG
>Ga0247609_10006937_pt1 | contig 10847 bp, 9 predicted proteins | sample 172DNAGHGlowgp2_FD_193487 | JGI IMG/M metagenome (GOLD analysis project Ga0247609, IMG submission 193487) | Sheep rumen microbial communities from Palmerston North, Manawatu-Wanganui, New Zealand - 1728 DNA GHGlow gp2 | ecosystem: Host-associated > Mammals > Digestive system > Stomach > Rumen ...
ATTTCTTTGCGGGCTGTATCTCGTTTGGCATGGGCACGCTCCTTACGCTTGGGCTTCTTGGCTGTCTGACGTATTTCTTTGAATTCGGAAAAATCAGTATTTACAATGTGATTGTGATTCCGATGGCGCTTGGTATTGGTATCGATTCGACAATCCATTTCATCACTTCCTGGACATCTCCCTCCAATAAAGGTATGTCGCTGCGTCAGCTGTTCGATACGACGGGCCGCAATGTGATGGCTAGCTCCACGACGACGATTGCGGGCTTTGTCGGGTTCCTTTTCACGACGCATCGCGGATTGAAGGGCATTGGCGACCTTGCTTGCATCAGCATAGCCATGTTCCTTATCACGAGTGTCATATTCAGCATGTACCTTTGTGGTAGCTGGCTCAAGAAAAAGTAATTGAGATAAATATGCTTCGTTACTATTGGTTCTTCTTTGCGCTCATTTTGGCGTTAGGGCGTTTTGCTCAGTTGTGTGCTCTTTACATGATGGATACGCCTTTGGGAGGGCCTTTAGTTTCGAACTTCAATCGTTTCTTGTGGTATGCGCTGTATTCCGAGATAGGCCTTGTCATGGCCGTGGCTCTCGTCTTCTGGGGCATCTCGAAACTAGTTCGGGGCAAGGGTTATACTGTAGTCAAGATTGTTTCGCTTGTTCTTGCTTTCTTGTATCTTGCGCTCAGTGCGACGAATGACGAAATCATGCGCTGGATAAGCCAACGGCTGACACTTTCGTATATAAGGACGTATATCTTTGCGTTTACGGATACGGGACTTGTTTCGACTATCTTCGCGGGGAGTGCGTTCCATTTTATTTTGTCTGCTCTGATTGTCATCGGCTTTATGGTGGCTTTGATTTTCTATGTCAAGAAGAACGATTTGGCGAAAGCGTCGCAAGTACCGTTCGATAGAAAGTCTGCCGGTGCTGTCGCTTTGATTTTTGTGCTTGCCGTTGTGGGCTGCACGTCGCATCTGTGGTTCAATCCGTCGAGTAGGCGCTGGGACCGCATTCGCCCTGTAGCCTATACGCTTGTGGAAAACGTTTTTGAAACGCTTGAAATGAGCAATCCTGGAGAGCATTATCGCGAGGGCATTGTCGCTTTGGGCGGAAACCCGGATCAAAAGTATCCGTTCTGGAAAGAGGCGAAAAACGAAAAAACTTCGATGGAATCGTTCAAGGCAAAACCGATGGAAGAACGCCCGGATATTATCGTCTTGACGATTGAAAGCCTTCGCGGTTGGGCGCTCGACATGCGAATCGAAGAGAGCTGCAAGCGGTTCCGTAATTTGTGCAGGCTCGCGAATGGCGGCGTGTATTACCCGAATACCCATAGCGTAGGATTCCCGTCAATTGAAGGACTTTTGGGTATTATGCAGGGCGTTTATAGTTTTCCGCAGGGAATTTTCTTGAACAGTTATCCGAACACGAAAATGCGCTCGATTTCAGAAATCCTTGCCGACGCGGGATATTACACGGAAGTCTTGATTGGTTCTGAACCGAATTTTGATAACAGCCTGATTTGGTTCCAGAAATGGTTCGAGTTCTATGAATACAAACCTGAAAACGAAAACGATGTGGCGCTTGCCAAGCGCTTTGTCGAACTGTACCGCGAGCGACCGGCCGATAAGCCTCTGTTCTTCCATTGGATGAGCCGCAGCATGCATACGACATTTGATTTGCCGCCCGATATGGGGCCGAAACCGGAAGACTTTGACGAAGCGTATTTGAAAGCGACCGCCTATATGGATAGCTCTCTTGGGATTATTTTGGATGAAGTTGAAAAAGGAACACGTGCTAAAAATACGTTGTTTGTTCTCACGGGAGACCATTCGCTTTTGAATGGCAAACAGTCACTTTTGACGGAAAAACTCGGCCAGATTTTTGACGGCTTCACGTGGGTGTCACTGATTTTCAACGGTCCGGGAATTGATCCTGCCGTGATTGAGAATCCTGTTTCGCAGGCGGATATTGCGCCATCGCTGCTTGGATACTTGAATATAGATGCGTCCAATCATTTCATGGGTGTCGATTTGTTGGGGAAGGGGAAGCCTGCGGAAAATGCTTATCCGCCGGTGTTTTCGTTCCGCTTTGGCGATATGGCCATGAGGCAAGATTCGCTCACGTATTTGCTTCCCCAATGCATGAAGTCGAATTCGGCGATGGCGTTCAAGAGTTACCTCAAGCCGACGTGGGATACGTCTTCGCTTGTGGCGGGGTATGAAGCCGGAATGCCTTTTGCGATGGATGCTGCGAAGAAATCGGAAATTGGCCGCACTATGCAAGCCGCCGCCATTGCTTGGCGATACGTTGTCTATAGCAATCTGTTAATGCCCTAAAGCCCTTTCTCCAACGAATAGTCGGCAAGTTTTATGAGCGAGTCCAGTTTCCCTTGGAGGCGCTTGGCTACGTCTTCGTGCTCTTTCGAAACTTCGTTGTCTTGGCGCGTATCGCCCTCGGCGAATAGCCATTTTTCTTTTGTGGAAGGCTTTGAAATGAGACGGTAACCGTCGAGACCGATGGCTTTGACTCCCGTGTAAGCTCCTAGCGAATAGCCTTCGCCGTGGCCTCTCAGAAGGTTGTGGCCCATGAAAATATTCGGGACTGCAAAACCGGCAAGCTCAAGAATCGTGGGGGCGATATCCATTTGCGAGGCGGTTGCCGTGTCGCGTGCGGGTTCGAGGCCTTTACCGTGGATGAGGAACGGAATCCATGTGGCGTTCGAAAATGCGTAGCCAGTCATTGTCGATGATCCGTTTTCTCCGAGCGGGAACCCGTGATCCGCCATGATGATGACGTACGTGTTTTGGTACCAGTCCTTGTTTTCGATGGCGTGAATCAGCCTTGCAACTTGCCTGTCCGCGTAAGCCATGGTGTAGTTGATGCGTTCCGTTAGCGGCTTTTGCTTTTGTTCTTCGGTCATGCCTGCGGCGAAGTTGAACGGGTAATGGTTTGAACGCGTCATGAGTGTTGCGAGGAACGGCTTCTCTTGCGTGCCGAGCGTGTCCCTGATGAAACTGATGGCGTGGTCAATGAATGTCGAATCGTCTTCGCGACTGCGGTCGTAATGCTGTGCGGTGTACCATTTGGACATCCATACGCCGAGATTGTCCCAGGCCGGGTCCGCTGCCGACATGTAATGCGTGGTGTATCCGGAATCCGTGAGCGTCGATGCAAAACTTGGAAGATTCTGTTGTACGAGATCAGTTGCCGCCGAAAGTGTAGAATGGTCCGAAATGCCGAGGTGTGTTGTAAGGACTCCGCCCGTTGTCGGGAGCCCGCTCGTGTGCATGCGTTCCCAAAGGCGCGAATGGGCCGCAATGGAATCGATGAACGGCGTGGGCGATGGCTTCAAATTTGGATTGAGACAACCGACGTTCAAACCGCGTTCGGATTCCATGAGAATCAAGATGAAGTTTGGCTTGAGTGCACGTTGCTGCTTTAATTGCTCGCTTTGCAAAAGTTCCTGTTTTGGAATGCGGTAGAGAGGGAGCCCGTTGCTTTCTTTTGCAGAAGAAAATTCCCAAAGGCTGTCTCCTTCGAGGCGTTGCCAAAGTTCCTGGTACATTTTTCCGTAGGCGAGGAGTTCGTCGTCGGAAAATTCCGTTTTCTTTTGGATTTCAAAGAATTCGCGGTAAACGGTGCTGACAACAGGGCGTAATTTTTTGAGTCGTCCGTGTCCTGTCCAGATAACATTGATGAATAAATATGAAATGACATAAAAGATGACCATGAAAATGGAAATCTTTTTTATCGAAGTAAATTTACGCAAATAAAGTTTGTATAGGAAATATGTTATAGGAATGACAAGCGCGAACATGAAAAATTGAATAAATGGAATCGAATTGTCATTGGCGGAATAGTCCCAGAACATGCGGAATGATGAAACGTCTTTGTAAGTGTTCGCAAGCCCGAAAGACAGATGACAACCGAGGAATCGCATCAGTTCATGGTCGAATATGGTCGCTATCAAAAGAATGGAATGGAATACTGCGTATGTGATGGTCAAAGCTTTTGCCGCTGTGACTCGTCTTTTTGTCGCTGCTTGGATTGCAACGCCGATAAGCATGAAGATGACGAGAGAATTGCAAATCCACAGGAAGTCCAACGTGATGGCGTGGAAAATATACCAGTCGGGTTTTGAAACGAATGGAAAACCGTAGGGGTTGTTGCGGAATAACAATAATATGCGAAGAATAATATGAGTGCACCAAACGGCAAGTGAAATATAAGCGATGCTCTTGTAAGGCGCTAAAAAGTCTTTTATTTTATTTAAAATTTTCTGAATCATGTTAGAGAAAATAGAAAAAAAAGCAATGTTCAAAGGAGGTGAATCGATGTAGGGGCGTTTTTTGCGGATTATACGCATGTATTGGCTATGTTTCGTCACGAAAGAACTTTAGATTTTCTATAATATGGATGTATGAGTATGATAAATACAATAGTAGTTGCAGGTGGAACTCACGGCAACGAACGGACGGGTGTGAGCCTCGTTCAAAAGTGGATGGCTCATCCTGAATGCTATGAATCGCTTTGTAAAAGCGCAAATGTAGAGCTTGTGCTTGCGAATCCAGAGGCCATGCGCCTCAATCGACGTTATCGCGATTTTGATTTAAACCGTGCGTTTTCGCAGACTTGCTTGGATGTTACTACGGAACCTGCACAGTACGAGTTTCGCAGGGCGCGAGAGCTTAACAGAATTTATGGACCCAAGGGCGTAAACACTCGCACTGATTTGCTTTTGGATGTGCACAATACGGGTTCGAATATGGGCTATTGCTTGATTCTTTCGGCGCGAGATCCGTTTACGATGAAGGCTTCTGCAGTGCTGACGCAGGAGTTCGAAGATGCGTGGATTTACTATCAGCCCGAAGAGCGCAGTGCTTCACCGTATTTTGGTACGGTGGCCAAGGCTGATGTGTGTATTGAAATCGGCCCGCAACAGCATGGAACGTTGAATGCCGCCATTTTTGAACGTTCCGAAAAATTGGTGAAACGTTATTTGGAGTTGGCTGACGAGTGGAACCGTGGTGAACTGCAAAAACGTGAACCGATTCAGGTTGAAGTTTATACGCAGTTCCGCGACCTGGGTTACCCGAAACCGCAGGGCGGGGGCGCAATTCAGGCGATGATTCACCCGGATTTGGATGGTCGCGATTACAGCGAACTCAAGAAGGGTGACAAACTTTTCCGTACGTTTGACGGTAAAGATGTTTTGTTCGAAGGCGAAGCGGATGGCCGTTCGGTTTATCCGATTTTCATCAACGAACCCGCGTATTACGAGAAAGATATTGCCATGAGCTTGACTCTGAAGACTGTAGAAATGTGGTAGCGTTAGACGAAAGAACGTCCCGCTTGCCGTCATCCTGAGGGGTTCACCCCGAAGGATCCAGAAACACTCCGCTTGTCGTCATCCTGAGCTACGCGAAGGATCCAGTGATGTATCGCCTTGAATTGCAGATACTTTTCTAAATTTATAGCGAAAAAAAAGAGGTCACAATGGCAGAAGAAGACGAATTGAAAACGATTACGGGTGAAGAAAGCCTTGGCAACTTTATGGAACTCGTGCAGAAGTTGAAGGATGAACCTTGGACTTCTCGCTTGAACGATATTCTTGATGCGTTCGAAGACTTCCTGACAATTCGTCCGGAGCCACCTCAGTCTTGGCAGGACACTTATGCCGCCAGCGGTAAGGAATTCGATTATTACCAAGTTGTATTGCCTGAAGATTTCCAGGATCCGTACGAAGATGATTTGGGAAACATCAGTCGCCTGCGTGGAGAGTTTGCGCGCGTCCCTAGCACGATGGCTCTAGAACACGAACTCATCAGCCGCAATTACTTTATTTTTGAAAACGGTCATGCCGAGGCTATCCCTGCACCGCGTCCGATTCTCATGCTCGAAAGTAAAGACCGCGAAGACGACGAGGAACCGCAGGAAGGCGATATCACTTGGGATTGCTGCATTTCGATTTTTGCGGATGGCAGCTATGTGGCCTACAATCTCGACCATGACGATGAAGAAGAACTGGGCGAAGATTTCAAGGTTGTCTTCGATAAGCATATCAAGACGCTGTCGAAGTTGCAACTCGTGATTCCCGTGGAAGGCCGCGATTACGGCATCCTCCGTAGCGACGCGTAATCGCTATGGAACAATTCGAAACAGAAATCTACCTGCGTTACAAGCAAATTATAGAGGATTCTGTCATCCTCGAAGCGAATCGTAGGGGATCCATTATTCCTCGCGAAACTGAATTATCATCCTGGAGGGCGCAGCTCGATAGAATCCAATGCGTTTCCAGTGCAGTTCCTCAAAGCGTGCGCATGGCTGATTTGCTGGACCGTTACGATGCGTTTTGCTTTGATGGTTATGGCACGCTCTACAATCGCGGTAGTTTTGTCTATCCCGGCGCCATGGAATGGTTTCAAATGCTCCGTTGTGCCAAAAAACAGATTCGCTTGGTGACGAATGCGGCTTCGGATATCGATGAAGTCTTGGCTCGTGATGCGGACAAACGCGGTTTCGACTTTTCAACGGAAGAAACAATTTCGTCGGGGAGTTTGCTTAAGGATTTGTGCGCAGAACTGCAAAGCCGCGGACTCAAATTGCGCGAGGTCTATTACATCGGGCGTGAAACGGGTAAGCATGTTTTGGAAACGTGTGGGATAACTGCCGTCGCGATGGATGCGGAGCCTGCCGAGCCGATTGTGGCGATTTCCTCTGCTAAAGATACTCCTGAAACGTATGCGCAGGCAGTCAAGATTCTGCAGAAACCGGGGGCGATACTCCTCGTGCTGAATTCGGATGCGTGGGCGCCGAAAATTCCAGACGAAAATGGCGTTACGCTGCGTGAGCCTGTTTCGGGTGCGCTCTCTGAACGATTGCGTCGAGCGTCTATGTGCGCTGAAAATAGGGGAGAAGGCTGCGAAACTTATTATTTAGGCAAGCCTTTCCCGCAAATTTGGAATAAAGTTAAAGCTTCGCTTCCGCAAAATGCTCGCGTGCTGATGATTGGCGATACTTTAGGAACGGATGTGTTTGGCGCTCAAGTTGCAGGATTTGATTCGGCGCTTGTTGTGGGGCGAAATGTGCCGGCTGCGGAATTATCCATAGACGAAGCTGCGCTTGGTATTCGCCCGGATTATTATTTGGAACCTTAAAATAAAAGACCAGGCCTTCGACCTGATCTTTTATTTTAGAGCGGGAAAAGGGTTTGATTCGTCGTCAGTCACCGCTTGTGCGGCTGACGACTCACCCTGACGGGCTTATCGCTTGCGCGATAATTCCAAAATTCACTTTTCGGACTTCGTCCATGACCGAATTTTGTCGAACCCTCTTTTCGGGTTCTCGACCTTATTTTACAATAAAAAAAGAAAAACCACCTGATAGGTGGTTTCTCTTTTTTCGAGCGGGAAAAGGGTCTCGAACCCTCGACATCGACCTTGGGAAGGTCGCGCTCTACCAACTGAGCTACTCCCGCATTGGGTAGCCTTAATTTAGTAAAATTAGGGGGCTTGTAAAGGGATTGGCCTCTTTTTTTCTATCATTAGGATATGCAAAATCTCAATTTTAAATCTGTTTGCAAGGTATTGATTGCCCTCGTTTGTTTTGTTTCCTTGAGCGTCGCTTGGGGTGAAGGAGAAACGAAGCGTGGCTTTTTTGATAGTTTCACAAATTTCTTTACGCCTACAGGTTCTATTAAAGGTGAAGGTCCTGTTTTTGATGAACTTAAGGGTGTCGAAACGCAAATCGATAAGATTGAAGTTCAGTATTCTAGAGAGCGCCGTCCGGGCAACAAAACGCGTTATCGCAAGCAACTGGACAGTTTGCGCAATGTCCGCGATTCGCTGATTGTCGTGATAGGAAAATTGTCGTCGGGTTCTGGTGCTGTGAATTCGTCGGCGTCTGTTTCTTCGAGTGCGGCGAAGCTGGCTGTTTCGCAGTCTGTTTCCACGACTGCGGTTGCGATGTCTTCCGTGGCAAATGCAGTGCCTGCCAGCAGTTCTGCGAATGTTGCGTGCGTTCACGACACGGTTTTTGTCCACGATACACTTGTCGTTCGTGATACTGTCGTCATTCACGATACTTTATATGTTGTTCTTGCGAACAAACCCGAAACTCCCGCTCCGAAAGAAAAAAAGAAAGCGACGACAGCCCCTGCGAAATAATTGTGTGTGGATCCTATCGCCTTCGGCTCCAGGATGACAGTGGGGATTGCCGCCCCATTATTCCTTAATCGTCCATCCCGAGCGGAAATTCTCGATTAGGCAACTGCTGATGCTTACGCTTGTGTCGTATTCGGGAATGTCTTCGCGCTTGACCCACGTTGCAGTGGCGAGCTCAGCTTCTTGCATGTGGATGGTCGGGTCGCCGTCAAGTTCTGCGGTGTAGCCCGAAATGAGCGATTCCGAGAACGGCCACGGCTGGCTGCCAAAGTATTTGATGTTCTTTACGCGGACGCCTGCTTCTTCCATGACTTCACGCTTGACAGCCTGTTCCAGCGATTCGCCTATTTCCACAAATCCCGAAATGAGGAACAGCCTTGTTTTATCAGGATTGTCCAAGTTGCGGGCCATCAAAAGTTCATTGCCATTGCGAACTGCAACGATAACGACCGGTGAAATCTTGGGATAAACAGTGTTTTTGCAAGCAGGGCAGACCATGGCGCGTTCCTTGATGCCTCGCATCATGAGGTGACCGCACCTGCCACAGAATTTATTCAAACTTTCCCATTTGGCAATATGCGCCGATGTTGCACCGCCGAGACGTTCCAAATGATTTTCAAGCGTGCGGAACGTGCGGTTACCGCGGAATTCGTAACCTTCAGGAATCTCAGGCAAGTTCGAATTGCACAAGAAATAAGCATCGCCGTCAATGCTAATCAAGTAATGGCAGTCGCATTGCGGAAAATCGCTCACGTGCGGGATTGCAAAATTGTCACCCGCCTTTTTGAAAAGCGTTTGTTCGCCATTGAAAATAATCAAGTAATCGGTTGGCTTGGGAGCAATCGTCTTAAATTCGTTATCTAACTTGTGCGGTGCAATTTCGTGAATCATAGGATTGTTATTGATTGTTTTTGTTCGTCATGGCGGACTAGATCTGCCATCTATTTTTTTTGAAAGAATCTTTTTGCAGTAGAAACGCCTACAAATGAGAACAGAACTCGTGCAATCATTCTCGGCGCACTGTGAACTTGCGGATAAATATTGCGGGCATTCTTGACTATCCACGGGAACCATAGAGGCGACAAAAAGGCGTGGCTAAAACGCAATGTCAAAAATCGAATGAATTTATCCAAAAATCGGCTGCTCTCGTTCGGTAGTTTTTCGAAAACGCTCGAGTTTCTTACAGCCTTTGCCCATTGCAAATTTGTCTGGAGTTTTTCGCTCCAAGTCTTGTTTCCCTCGCCGATGGCGTTGTTCCCGTGAATGCGGTATTGAATAACTTTGTCTGCTATTGCTTGGTAGCCGTTTTCTACAGTTGCGCAAAGCGTAATCCATTGGTCATGTACGGGTACGTCTTGCGGAATCGGGAGCGCTGTTTTCAATAGCCCCGCCTTGAATGCAACCATGCATCCAGTCACGTTCGTATAGCCTGTGAGGAGTGCTTGTTGGCCCAGTTGCTCGACCGTTTCAGCTTTTTTGCGCCAAGACGAATCCGTGACTTTACCTTCTCCATCAATAATTTCGGCATCGCCAAAAATCATGGAACTGTCGCCAATCTTCTGGCTCATGACTTCAAGTTTATTCGGGAGCCAAATATCATCTTGATCGGCAAGGAAAATCAAATCATTGTCAGCGAGCAATTCGCGAGATTTTTCCAACGCGGTCGAAAATGCGGCGCGATGCCCTCTGTTCTTCTCAAATTTGGTGATTTCAAGCGGGAGTTTGTCTTTGTATCGCTCCAAAATTTCGCATGTAGAATCTTTGGAACCATCATCCTCTGCAATTATAACATCGGCAGGCCTCGTCTGCGCGACCAAGGAATCAAGCATCTGCGCGAGATACTTTTCTCCGTTATAAGTTGCGAGTGTAATGCAAATCTTCATGCTCAACGCCTAACGCCAAAGGATATGCCACGCGAGGTAGGCTCGGTATGCAATTCTAAAATAAAGACTGTTCGTGCTTTTGCCGCCTGTGAACGAAACGGTGTTTTCGTGACGGCGGTACAACTGCAAAACTTCATCTTGGTAGCCGCACTTGAAATGCTTTTGTGCGTAATACGAAACCCACAAATCATGCGCAACGACTTTCGGCGGGAACGGCATGCAGGCGTCTTTCACCTGCTTGGTAAAGCACATGCAAGCGCCAAGCCAGCAGTTGTTGATGATGTTTCGCAAGAGCGATTTCTTCATCGGCCATTTTTCATCGTAATGGCGTTCCTTGATAACGTTCAAGTTCGCATCCACAAGCGAACAGTTGCAAAGAATTGTGTCGTAGCCGCCTTCCGTCAAAAATTTTTCCATCTTGTCGAGCTTGCCCGGCAACCAGACATCGTCCTGGTCGGCGAAGTAAATCAAGTCGCCCGTGGCCTGCCGCATGGCATTTTCAAAGTTGTGTGCTACGCCGTGATTCTCGTTGTGGAAAATCTTGATGCGCGGGTCGTTGTAGCTTTCAACGATTTTCAGAGTATCGTCTTTCGAAGCATCGTCAGAAACGATGAGTTCGTCATCATCCCTAAGCTGCGGAATAATGCTGTCCAGCTGTTCCTTGATGTATTTGGCGCCATTGTAGGTCGCCATGCAAATGCTTCTTCTCATACCTAAAACCAACTATACAAAATTTTGTACAGCAAAAAGCGCAGGTACGATAATCCGAAATCCTTGTGGAGCAATTTTGCGACTTG
>Ga0247609_10006940_pt1 | contig 10846 bp, 8 predicted proteins | sample 172DNAGHGlowgp2_FD_193487 | JGI IMG/M metagenome (GOLD analysis project Ga0247609, IMG submission 193487) | Sheep rumen microbial communities from Palmerston North, Manawatu-Wanganui, New Zealand - 1728 DNA GHGlow gp2 | ecosystem: Host-associated > Mammals > Digestive system > Stomach > Rumen ...
TAAGGAATAGAAAAAATGTCAGATAACAATACAACTCACAGACAGGTTTATCAGCGGGAAGAATTACACAAAAAGCTCTGGGAGATGGCAAACAGCCTCAGAAACAATATGGAGGGTTCTGAATTTAAGAACTACGTTCTGGGACTTTTATTCTACCGCTTCTTAAGTGAACATGAAGAATTACAGATAAAAGAACTCTTAAAAGATGACGGCATATCTTTTTGCGAAGCCTTTAAAAATGAAGACTACGTTCAGCCTATAACCGACTGGATGATTGAAGCCAACGGTTATTTTATTGAACCAAAATATTTATTCACCAGCTGCATTAATTTAATTGAACAGGAAAAGTTTGACGTAGATTATCTGAACAAAGCAATTAACTCAATTACAGCTTCAACACTTGGCAAGAAATCAGAAAAGCTCTTTGAAAATCTTTTTGATGATATGGATTTAACTTCCAGTAAACTTGGCCGCGATGTAAAAAGTCGTTCCATCTTAATTGCAAAAGTAATGAAGTCCATCGACACAATCGACTTTGAATTGGAAAATACAGAAATTGATGTTCTGGGTGATGCCTACGAATACTTAATTGGTATGTACGCTGCTACAGCCGGTAAAAAAGCCGGAGAATTTTATACACCACAATCTGTTTCTAAGCTTCTTTCTTTACTTGCAACAGACGGACTTAAGCAGACAAAAGCAGTTTGCGACTGTGCCTGTGGTTCTGGTTCTCTTTTGCTTCAGGTTGGTAGATGCGTAAAAGTCGGTCACTATTACGGAAACGAATGTAATCCTACAACTTATAACCTTGCCCGCATGAATATGATTCTTCACAATATTCATTATGAACAATTTGATATTCGCCACACAGATACAATTACCGATGGTGGCGAAAACAGTTCAAGTTGGGACGAAAAATATCAGGTGCAGGTTGCAAATCCACCTTATTCACAAAAGTGGTCTGCTTCAGATAAATACATGAAAGACGAGCGCTTTAGCCCATATGGAAAGCTTGCCCCAAAAAGTTATGAAGATATGGCATTCCTTGAACATATGATTTTCCATATGGCAGATGCAGACGCCAGAATTGCAGTGCTCCTTCCTCATGGAGTTTTGTTCCGTGGCGGAGCAGAAGAAGCAATCAGAACTTATATAGTAAAAAATCTTAATTATCTTGATGCAGTAATTGGACTTGCCCCAAACTGTTTTTATGGAACATCAATACCTGTAAGTCTTCTGGTTCTAAAGAATGACCGCGGACAGAACAAGGACAACATTCTTTTCATAGATGCATCAAAAGAATACGAGCCTGGCAAAAATCAAAACTCAATTACAGAAGAAAATGTCCAGAAAATCCTGAATGCATATAAAGACCGCAAAGATATAGAAAAGTTCTGCCATGTTGCAAGCATGAAAGAAATCGAAGAAAACGGCTACAATCTTAATATAACAAGATATGTAGATACCTTTGATGAAGAGCCCGAACTTGATTTAGCAGAAATCGACAAAGAACTAAAAGAAGCCACCGCAGAACGAGATTCTCTGATGAAAGAGTATGAAAAGTTTGCAAAGGAACTGGGGATTTAGGAGGGAATAATGGAAAACGAACTGATTATTTACAATACAGATGACGGTAAAGCCGATGTAAAGCTTTATTCCCGCGATGGTGTAATCTGGATGAACCAGCAGCAGATGGCTCTACTTTTTGACACCTCCAAGCAACTTGTTAGTCATCACATTGCTAATGTCTTACAGGATAAGGAATTAGAAGAAAAATCAGTTGTCAAAGATTATTTGACAACTGCCGCAGATGGTAAAAATTACAATGTCACTTATTATGCCCTGCCAATGGTAATTGCCGTAGGCTTTAGGGTAAGAAGCATTCGTGGCACCCAGTTTAGAAGATGGGCAAACGAAAATCTTTCTGAATATCTCACAAAAGGCTTTGTGATGGATGATGAACGTCTTAAGAATCCGGATGGAAGACCAGACTACTTTGATGAACTTCTTGAAAGAATCAGAGACATTCGTGCAAGCGAAAAACGCTTTTATCAGAAAGTTCGCGATTTATTTGCCTTAAGCTCTGATTATGACGGAAGTGATAAAGCAACACAAATGTTCTTTGCCGAAGCTCAGAATAAACTGATTTATGCCGTAACAAATCAAACTGCGCCGGAAATAATTTTAAGTCGTGCAGACTCTTCTAAGCCAAATATGAATCTTACAAGCTGGAAGGGTAAGGTTGTACGCAAACAGGATATTTATATTTCAAAAAACTATCTTACTCAGGATGAACTTGATACACTTAATCGACTCGTAAGCATATTTCTTGATACAGCAGAACTTCGCGTAAAAATGCGAAAAACACTTACATTGCAATTCTGGGAAGACAACATAGACAAGCTTATTACTGATAATGATTTTGAATTATTGGATGATAAAGGTAACCGTTCAAGGATTCAGGCAGATAAAGAGGTAGAGCAAATCTATCTTGAATTTGATAAACGCCGCAAAGAATATGAAGCAAAAGAAGCCGACAAACAGGATGAGCAGGAATTGAAAGCTCTTGAAGAAGCCGAAAAAAAACTTTTGGGAAGAAATAAGTAGAATGAGCAATATACCAAAATTAAGATTCCCAGAGTTTAAAGGGGAATGGGAAGAGAAAAAACTTAATTCTATATTTACAAAAATTACTCAAAGAAATAGTGATAATCAGAATTCAAATGTTATAACAAATTCTGCAACAGAAGGTCTTGTCAGCCAACGTGATTATTTTGATAAAGATATAGCAAATAAGGATAAAACTGATAACTATTTTATTATCAAAAACGGTGATTTTGTTTACAACCCACGTAAATCTTCGGCAGCTCCCTATGGCCCTTTTACTCAATATAAGTTATTGAATGATGGAATAGTTTCTCCATTATATTTATGCTTAAGGAAAAACAATTCTGAAGTAGAAAGCAATTATCTTGAAAACTATTTTAAAACAACTTGTTGGCATCAATATATTTATGAAAATGGCTCCTCTGGCGCAAGGCATGATAGAGTAAGCATTCATGATGATGTGCTACTCGCTATGCCTATTAAAGTTCCGTCGCTTGCAGAACAACAAAAAATTGCAGATTTTCTTTCAAATGTAGATTCAATAATCACAGCAGAAACAAAGATTCTAAACACCCTGCAAAAAAAGAAAAAAGCCCTAATGCAAAAACTTTTCACCCAGCAACTCCGCTTCAAATCAGACAACGGCACTGATTTCCCTGCATGGGAAGGAAAGAAGTTGGGAGATGTTTGCAAATATATTGGCGGTGGTACACCAAGTAAAAAAGTAAAAGAATATTGGAATGGAAATATAAATTGGGCCAGTGTCAAAGATATCACTGGAAAATATTTATATGAAACTCAAGATAAGATTTCTCAGTTAGGAGCAGATTCAAGTGCAACTAATATTTGCGATTCCGATTCGTTACTGTTAATAACCAGAATGTCTCCTGGTAAAACCGTTATAACAAAATGTGTGACTGCAATAAATCAAGATTTAAAGATAGTAAAATCTGAGATTGATGTTGAGTTCTTGCATTTATTATTTCAATCGATTCAAACAAAAATTGATGAGAAGACCAGTGGTACAACAGTAAAGGGAATCTCAATCGAAGGATTAAATCAAATAGATATTAGACTCCCTTGTAAAGAAGAACAACAAAAAATCGCCGACTGTCTTTCAAGCCTGGATTCATTAATCCAAACGCAACAAAAAGTAGTAACCACCTGGCAGCAACGCAAAAAAGCCCTGCTGCAGCAGATGTTTATATAAAAAAAGGAGAAAATAAAAATGAATTATGAACCAATTTTTAACAAGATGACAGTACCAACTTTTGATAAATTTATTGAAATCAATGATTTAAAAATTTCAAAAGGAACAAACAAAGAGTCCTATCAGAAAAATCTATTAAAAAGTTTTGAGGAAGATTCTAATAATGCGGACTATTTTCAGGATTTTTATAAAAAATTAGAGGAAGCCGGTAGAAAACATTTTTATCTATATAAATTAGATAAAAAACAAATAAAAATTGAAAATATTCGTGAGGAATTCAAAAAATATGAAAAAGAAACCAATAGAAACTTTGATCCAGAATTAGATGATAATAAAATATTTGTACGCGAAGAGGATAATATTTTAACAGCAAAAAAAATTCTAATTAGACGTATTTATATACATTTGGATGAAGATGAAGAAATAAATGATATTTTGACAAAGAAATATAAAGCAATTAATGTTCATTATATTACTTTTGTTACTTTTGATTTTAACAACAATCGCATTATTTGTGGTTATGATTCTTGTGGTGATCTTCTTCAAAAAAAAGAACATGAAAAAGAGTTAAAAGAAATTGTAGGTTCTTTTATTCCGAATGTAGCTAAACTAGAGAAGTTGTTAACATCAGATCATATTGAAAAATTAAAATTTTTACCAAATTGCTTGGCTTATTCAATAAATAGCAAAGCAAATGCTTTTGATTCTGCAAACTTCAAGAAATCGAGAGCAAATTTTGACAAAATTTTAAAAGAATTACGAAGTAAAAAATACAAAATAGATGAAATAAAAGATAAAAATCCTGATTTTGATTTACAATCAAATGTTCTTTACACTGCAGGTATATCAGCTTCAATGGATAATGATTTCATTTTAACAAATGAAGGTTTTGAATTTTATTTCTTTTCTGACAAAGCTGGAAAAGAAGATTATTTCCGATTAAAACTTGATGTTTCAGATGGAAGTATTACCACTTTTTCTGAATCAATCACTAGAGGAGAATTGTGGGATGTATTTAGAAACATTGTTTGATATCAAAGATGATATTCCCGATATCACATCGAAAAATATTTCTCATATCGATAATTTTTTAGGTTCCATAGGGAAATCAAACCTTTTTTATAAAAAAGACTTTTTAATAGCAATAACACAAAAGAGTCTATCAGAACAAATATTATATTGGTTATGTGAGAAGAATATTATTGATGGAAAAACTGTTATTTGTCCAAATTGCAAACAAGAAACTAATGCAAAAAATGAAGATTGTAGTATCTGTTCAAATCATTTATCAAAGGATTTAGAAATATGTTCATATGAAATTTGCGCAGATTTAAATTATTCTGATTTAGAAAAAGAAGCTATAAAAAATAAAAATGATTCATTAAATGATATTAGTTATAAATTGTTATGTACAAGATTAAATCAAAAAATCAGAAATCATGACAAGGCTTATATTATATTTATTGATCTTGCTGATTCAACAGAATTAGGAAAGAAAAATAAATATGAGCAAAGTTCTTTAATACATAATGTTCATGTATATTTTAAGACATTAATGAAATCATTTTATAGGAAATATTCCGGGATTTATATTAAATCAGATGGAGATTCTTGTTGGATATATTTGGATAACATTCAATGTGTAAAAGAATTTTTTACTACTATGATAAATACAATTTATCAGCAAGATTTTGTATCTGTTATGAAAAATCTTAATGCAAGTTTAGATTTAAAACTTTTTCTTAAAATATATTTATCTAATTCTGTAATTGGGGAATTCATAAAAACAGATAACCATTCAATAGACTTTGCAGCATTGGATGCTATGACTTATATAAGCAGAATTGAAAAAGCAGCAAAAAAGAAAATCTTATCGGATTATAGTGAGAAGAATAATTTTCCTTTTTTTTTAGTATCGACTGACAATGATTATGGAAATACCTGTATTCCTTTAAATGGAATAACTAATTACGAAAATGGTTTTGATGTTTGGTATTCCGATGTAAACGAATTAAAGGATATGATTAGTAATTCATAGAACAAACGGAGAAGAAACATTCCAAATGGTGAAATTTAATTAGAGAGATTATGGAAACACAAAATATTGAGATTCAAATAAAGAAACGTATTAACTCAGATTTTGAAAGCAATCTCTTCTTAAAACTAAAAGAGTTCACAGCCTTTATAATGTCTAAAAGCAAGATTTCAAAGTTTGATTCTTTTTCAAAAAATCTTTTCATAAACAACAATGAAAACTATAAAAAAGAAATCTGGGATATTGCAAATGAAAAACTGAAAGCTTTGAAAGCCTATACAACTTTTGCTTCAGGTGCATTATTATTAAAACTGATTGAATGTATCGAAATACCAGGAAATAATCTTCTTCAATGGGATGCAAGAAACGGACCTGAAAGCAGAGTTCATGCAAAACTATTTGAAATAATTAAAACAAAAAAGAATCTAAAAGAACTTGAAGAATTACTCTGGAAATTCTATTTTTCAGAAGAAATATCTGAACAAGTATTCTTCAATAGATTCACAGAAATTGTAAATAAAAAATATTCACTTGTTGCATATCTGTTTTTCATAAAAGATAAATCTAAATATTTGCCTCTAGCTACAAATACATTTGATGATTTCTTCAGAGAAACAGAGATTGATTTGCGTACATCAAAAAAGTGTTCCTGGGAAAACTATTATTCTTATATTTCCGTAATGGAATATATAAGAAACTTTTTGAGAGAAAATCTGGATTCAGATGCAACTTTAATCGATGCTCATTCTTTTGTCTGGATTCTTGAACGACAATATAAAGAAGCCCTTAAAAAAGGAACTTATAGGAAACCAAAAGAATTTGAAATAAAGGAAACAGATAAAGAAACAATAATAAAAGCCAGAATAGGACAAGGCCGTTATCGGGAACTCTTAAAACAAAAATGGAATAATACGGAGTCAATATCAGATTATGCAAATCCAGATTTTATGAGAGCCTCTCACATAAAGCCTTGGAAAAACTGTGATAACAAGGAATGCATTGATCCAGAAAATGGCTTGCTATTAAAACCTGATAATGATTTTCTATTTGATCAGGGATATATTTCATTTAATGATGATGGAAGAATTATTTTTTCAAAATATCTTTCTGAAGAAGATATTCAGGAATTTCATTTATCTGAAGAAATCAAAGTAAAACAAGTTTCCCTGAAAATGAAGGAGTATTTGAAATATCATCGGGAAAAGATTTTTAAGAAATAGAAAAGCAATAATTATAGAAGTATTACTTCTAAATCAGAATAAATGTTATTTTGCCGTAATTTTTTTACGGCAAATATTGATTTTTTATACAAATTCGTCGATAATATAATCAAACACATATTAGAGGTGCCTTATGTTATGTAAATTTGCAGTTACAAACTATAGGGGGTTCGAGCAGAGAATAGAGTGGGATTTGACGAAGGCTCGAGATTATGCATTTAACACTTTTGCAATCAAAAATAAAATCATCAAAAACGGAATTATTTACGGACCAAATGGCAGCGGAAAAAGTAACTTTGGGCTTGCCATTTTTGATATCGTAAATCATTTAAGCCAGAAGTGGAAAAAAACTGATTATTATGCAAACTTTATTTTTGCCGGAAATCAAAAATCAACTGTTGATTTTGAATATACCTTTAATTTTAATAATCAGATTGTAGAATATAGTTATTCAAAAACAGCTCAAGGTATTTTACGGGCAGAAAAACTTATAGTAGATGGCAATAATATTTTTGAACGCAATCTGGGAAGTTTGTCTATAAATCATGATGAGTTTCCTATGGATGAAAAAATTCAGAACAATCTTGCTAATAATGCAAATAATGTTTCAATTGTAAGTTTCTTGCTGACCTCTTACCCTTTGGCAGAAGATAGTTATTTAATTCAGTTACAGAATTTTGTAAACTCTATGCTTTGGTTCAGAAGTCTGGAATATAGGGAATTTATTGGATTAACAACAAATATCAATATAATTGATGAGTTTATAATTAGACATGGGCTTGTTAAAGATTTTGAGAAATTTCTTTTTGAAGTTAGTGAGCAAAAATTTTCTTTTATGACGCCTCGTGTAAATGATAAACAACTCGTTTGTTTTATAAAGGGATCTCCTGTTTTATTCCAAGAAATTGCTTCAACCGGAACACACTCATTAACTTTATTGTACTTTTGGTTAAAACAAATTGATAATGCCTCTTTTGTTTTCATAGATGAATTTGATGCTTTCTATCATTTTAAGCTTTCTAAAAATATCTGTCGTAAGTTGTTTGAATTAAACTGTCAGTTATTTCTTACTTCTCATAATACACTTCTCTTGTGTAATGATTTGCTGCGTCCAGACTGTAATTTCCTATTAGATAAAAACAAAATCCGGGCAATTCATGACTGTACAGAAAAAGAACTTCGTGAAGGACATAATATAGAAAAGCTGTTCCGTGGTGGTACTTTTGATCAATGATTTTATTTGTATTTGAAGGTCGTAAAACAGAGCCAGCTCTTTTCAAAACATTAGAATATTTGTATTTCAAAAATCCTAATGAGCAGAAGATTTGCTGTTTTGGCTATAGCATTTACGAATTATACAGATTAATGAATGATTCTGATTTTACAGAAGATATAGTAACTGTTATAAAACGAAAAGTTGAATCTCGTAATGAAAAGCCTATTCCTGAGAATGTAAGTATTACAGATTTCTCCGAAGTCTACCTGTTCTTTGATTATGATTTTCAAAATAAAAATCTTGAACTAACTGAAATTAATTCACAATTAAAAGAAATGCTGAATTTCTTTTCTGATGAAACTGACAATGGAAAACTTTATATCAATTATCCAATGGTAGAATCAATAAAATGTACGCAAAAGCTTCCTGATGAAAATTTTTATAAATATAAAGTATCTAGAGAAGATTGTTCAGATTTTAAGGACTATGTAACCAAAACATATAATTACTATAAAAGCTTAGATTTTATGCAATTTTCAATTGATAAAAGATCAAAAGAATTACGACCCATAACACAAGAGCGTGAAAAACTCGTAGAAGAAAACTGGAAGTTTTTAAGAGAACAGAATATTAAAAAAGCTAATTACATTTGTAATGATTCTTATGATTTTCCTGCAAATAAAGAATCCGTAAGTCAAAATAGAATTCTCGAATCAGAATTAGGAAAGTATGTTCTGTCAAATAATGAAGTAAGCATTTTAAATGCTTTTCCGTTATTCTTATTTGAGTATTTTAAGTAGTGAGAATACAGAGGCGCCCTTTCCTTCGACAAGCTCAGGACAAGCTAGGCTCAGGGACCACGGGGCTTCTACTGCTTCATTACCGCAAACGGATCTTCAGTTCTGTACAGCTGTCTTAGCTTTGGCTTTTCAATCTTTCCTGTAGGGTTACGAGGAACCGGAGCAAAAATCAATTTGCGTGGGCGCTTGTATTTTGGAAGCTCAAGACAGAACTCGTTTACCTGGTCTTCAGACAGTGTCATGCCTTCCTTAACTTCAATAACTGCAGCAGAGATTTCTCCCAAACGCTTGTCGGCCAAACCAATAACTGCAACGTCTTTAATCTGGTCCATCTTGCGCAAAAAGTCTTCAATCTGAACAGGGTAAATGTTTTCACCACCGGAAATGATAACGTCCTTCTTGCGGTCAACCAAAGTTATAAAGCCGTCGCTGTCCATCTGGGCCATGTCGCCGGTGTAGAGCCAGCCTTCTTTATCAAGAACTTCGGCTGTAGCTTCAGGATTCTTGTAATATTCAACCATAACGCCAGGACCTTTTACTGCAAGTTCTCCAACGTCACCCTGGGCAACTTCTTTGCGGTTTTCGTCAACAATCTTGCACTCCCAGCCGTAGCCAGGAATACCGATTGCACCAACCTTATTAACATTACCAACGCCAAGGTGAACACATCCAGGTCCAATAGATTCTGACAAACCGTAGTTTGTATCATATTCATGTTTAGGGAAATACTTAAGCCAGTCTGCAACAAGCTTGCGTGGAATTGGCTGAGCACCCATGTGTGTAAGACGCCACTGACTCAAGTGATAATCTTCAAGCTTGATTTCTCCACGGTCGAGTGCGTCCAGAATATCCTGTGCCCAAGGAACCAGCATCCATACAATAGTACAACGCTCTTCGCTAACGGCTTTAATAACCGGTTCAGGTTTAGTACCACGGAGCAATACGGCCTTGCCACCACTAATCAAAGAACCAAACCAGTGCATCTTAGCCCCTGTATGATAAAGCGGCGGAATACAAAGGAAAACATCCTCATGTGTCTGGCCGTGGTGAGCCTGTTCACAAGCTGCAGAATGCATCAAAGCCTGATGGCGGTGAAGGATAGCCTTAGGAAAGCCTGTTGTTCCCGAAGAAAAATAAATAGCACCAAAGTCATTATCAGAAATAACAATATGCGGATTTTCAGAAGAAAAATTCATAACAGACATAAAGTAATTGTCTGCAAAAGTAGGAGCCATTCCCTCTCCAACAAAAACAAGAAGTCGGTGGGCAATAATCTTGTCGGTTATAGATTCCAGACGGCCGATAAATTCCGGACCAAAGAACAAAACAGAAACATCGGCCAGGTTCAGACAGTATTCAATTTCGTCACTGGTATAGCGGAAGTTGAGCGGCACGGCCAGAGCACCGGTCTTTAAAATACCAAAATAAATTGGCAGCCATTCAAGGCAGTTCATCATAAGAATGCCAACCTTGTCTCCCTTTTTAACGCCACGGTCCAAAAGATAGTGTGCGCAGCGGTTTGCCTTTTCGTTAAAAATGCGCCAGTTAATTTCGCGGCGGTAAGGCAGGTTAGGCTCCGGCTGGGTAAGGTCATAATCCTTCCAGGTGATGCGGCGGTTTTCCTTTACTTCCGGGTTTAATTCTACAAGCGCGCAGTCAGTAGCATAAATTTCTGCGTTTCGTTCAAGATATTGGGTAATTGGCATTTTTGTATCCTTTTGCTTAATTGCAAATAAATTCTTTAAGTATTTGTAAAAG
>Ga0247609_10006943_pt1 | contig 10843 bp, 9 predicted proteins | sample 172DNAGHGlowgp2_FD_193487 | JGI IMG/M metagenome (GOLD analysis project Ga0247609, IMG submission 193487) | Sheep rumen microbial communities from Palmerston North, Manawatu-Wanganui, New Zealand - 1728 DNA GHGlow gp2 | ecosystem: Host-associated > Mammals > Digestive system > Stomach > Rumen ...
AACGCCCAAAACCAGAACAGCATATCGACTTGACCGGAAGACAACGCTGCACCACGAGCACCGGCTTCAATGTTAACAAGTTCAAAATTCTTGTTAATGCGATTGCTAAGTTCGTTAAGGAATGCGACGTTAAAACCTGCGGGCGTGCCGTCGGCAAGAATGCAGTCAAGAGCCGGCATATCGCCTGTCACGGCAACTTTAATTGTCGGTGCGCCTTCAATCACGGGAATAGGTTTAGCGACGGGGTCTGCTCCGCCCAAATCCGTAATGTTTTCCTTGATAAGCTTTTCAAGAGTGCCGTCGTCCTTCATGGTTTTGATAGCGTCGTTAATCTCATCGACTTGCGCCTTATCTTTTTCCTGCATGGCAATAGAATAGCCGAGAATCGGTTTAAGGTTGTTGTCGATTAGTTGGAAATCATCATTGCGCGCCACAATATAAGCACCGACTCTGGCAGGTGTCGCAAAGCGATCAATCTGTTTGCCCTTGAGAGCCATAATCATGGAGTTCATGTTGTCGAAGAAAACTACCGTATTAGGAGCAACATAGCTGGCGGGTTGCCCTTCGTTTTCAGCAATGTTTTCTGTCCAGCGTTTGTAACCTTCTTCGTCCAAACCTATTGGCATAAGTGCACCGGCTTTGCTAACCTTCTGTTCGTTCGCCGCGGGCGCAGGAGTTGATTCCTGCTTTTGTTCGCCGCCACAACCCACGCAAGCTAACATAATAACAAGTGCCATAAAAATAAAGAGTAACTTTTTCATAGTGTACCTCCTTTGGAATATTGTTTTACCCGTGAAAAATTACCCGCGTGCATTATATAAGACGTTCAACAAATTTTCAATAGAATTTAGGGAGGATTTAAATTGAAGAAATATTTTTTAGCGGTTCTGGTCGAGAATAAGCCCGGCGTTTTGGCGCACGTGTCCGGACTTATCAGCCGCCGCGCTTTTAACATTGAATCAATTTCCGCGGGCTATACCGAAGAGCCGTCCGTCACACGGATAAATATCGTCGTCAGCGTGGAATCTGAAAACGAACTTGACCAGGTCGTCAATCAGCTCAGCAAATTAATCGACGTGATTAAAATCGTAAACCTCAGCAAGTCGCCGTCCATTGAGCGCGAACTCGTCATGATTAAAGTTCGGGCAAATAAGGAGACTCGCGCCGACCTCGTGAGCGTCGTGGATATTTTCCGTGCACAAATTGTCGACATAACCAGCGAAAACGTCGTTATCGAACTGACCGGCAGCCAAAATAAAATCGACGCCATTTGCGAAGTTTTGAGCGATTATGAAATTGTAGAAATTGCTCGCACGGGAACAATCGCCTTGTCTCGCGGTCCAATACCGGTTAAAGCTATGTGACATGAAAAAAATTTTTATGATAATCTGCGCAGCGATTTTAATTTGCGGTTGCGGCAATCAAATTCAGAGCGTGCCGCCTTTGCCGGGGACGTTGCCCGAAGCTTTGACTTCAGAAAAAATAGACACGGATATTTATTTCGACGCAACAGTTTCCATGAAAGGTTTTACCACGCTGGCGGCGGGCAATGTTTATCTGACGTTGCCCGATTTGCTGGGCGATTTATGCGGCGCGGCGGGCGAAGTAAAATTTTTTAGCTTCGGTGAACAGATTCGCCCGCTTGACGGCAGAAGTTATAGGCAATTTACCGCGCCCGAAGTCTACACCGAACCGATAACCGCCGTGGCTAACGTCGTCGACCGCGCAGATACAGACCACCTGTCAATTATCGTCACAGATTTATTCGAGAGCGAATCCGATTGGAGCAACGTCGCCCAAAAAATCCGCGAAAAATTTTTTGCTAATCATTTGTCAGTTGCCGTCATCGGCATAAAAAATTCTTTCTACGGTGAAATTTTTGACGTGGGCTTGAACGCCGCGAAGTTCAATTACAATTCGTGGGACAATCCCGACCGCTACCGCCCGTTTTATTTGTTGGTAATGGGGCGCGATGACGTGGTTAAAAATTTTTTGCAGAAATTCAACGAACGCCAGACTTTGCCCAACGACACGGGTTATCTTTTGCTGTCGGAGAATTTAACTTTGGCGGCGGGTGATTTTTCTAAATTCGCGCTGGAGGAACAGGAAAATTTTTATTCGGACGACACGCTGGGTTTGGATTCGCGCGTCAAAGAATTCGGCGTGGATAAATTTTCGGAGGCGGCGTCGTTCATGTTTACCTGGCAATACGAACCGCCGCTTGGAGCCTGCCCGCTTGACTTGTCGGAAGTAGATACGTCAGTCGAAATTTTTTCCGTGGATGGCGAAGAGTGGACACCGCGTCAAGAAAATAATGTGCGGGTCAGCTTGTTAAAAGACAATCGCCAATCACAACTTTTTTTAGTGAAAGTTTCGTTGACGCCGGAAAAATCTTTGGCGGAAGGGAAATTAAATTTCGTTCGTGCAAAAATTATGCCGACGGAGCGCGGATATAAATTGCCGGCTTGGGTGGAACTGTGGAGCGTGAATATCGACGGCTCGGCGAAAAATTTTGACGGCTCAAAAACCGTGAATTTAACACGCGTGCTAAACTCGCTGAAAAATTCAATCTTCGCGGCGTCGCGACCGGCACTAATGAATATAAATTTTGTCGTAACGCCATAAAAAAAATAAAACTCGGAACTTTATCACAGGTTCCGAGTTTTTTTTTGCGTTATTTTTTATTGTTTGGCTGATAAATCTGCTAATCTTTTTTCTAATTCTAAAATATATTCTCTGTTTTGACGTATTGTTTTTTCTAATTCGTTGACACGCTGAAAATTTTTTGCCATTTTTAATTTGTAAATGTTCATTGCGCCGAAAATAAACGTCATAAGCGCGGAATTATCGCCTTTACTAAATTCTTCGCGCAAAATTTCATCGAATTTATACATGGGCAAGCCGCCGTAAATTTTATTGAGATAAGATAAAATTTCCCGAACATAAGTTTCAAAAGCAAGATATTTCATGGCTGGATTTTGTTTAAAAAATTCTCTGCCGCTTAAAAATTTATCTAAATGTTCAAAACCAACCCTTAAAGCACTGCAATACTTTTTAAGTTGTTTAAAAGGATCGCGGGCCGTATGCGTTAAAGAAGTGTCAACAACGCGATAAAAATTTATTACATCGGGAATTCGCACGTATTTTTCAACGGAATAAACCAAAAAACAAGTCAAAAGCATATCATTTGCCATTTCATTTGTTATTGTTATTTCATTTTCAATCAAAAAATCGCGGCGAATGAGTTTTGACCAGATATTCCACAAAAATCTTTCGTTATAACAATCTTTAACACGTTCGGAAAAATCAGCGGAAACTAAAGTCGGCTGGCTCACAAAACCGCCTCTTTGATAACTATAGGGCTTCATTTGTCTTCTATATTCCGCATTATTCCAAAATTTATCCGGAATGTTATAAAATTTTTCCGTTCCGACAACATCGGCATCAAAATTTTTTGCGGCGGTATAAAGTTTTTCCAGAGCGTCAGGGGTTACAGTGTCGTCAGAATCCATAAAAAGAACGTATTCGCCGCGGGAAAGTGAAAGCCCCATGTTATTTGGAATACCGTTGTTGCCAGAATTTTTCGAGAGACGGAAAAGATTAAGTCGCCCATTAAATTTTTCCGCATAACTTTTTACGACAGCATTTGAATTGTCGGTCGAGCAATCGTCAATAACGATAACTTCAAAATCTTTAAAAGTTTGTGCAAGAAAACTTTCCAAACATTCGCCAATATATTTTTCCGTGTTATACATGGCAATAATTACAGATACGGCAGGAATTTTCATATAATCACTCCTTTGTTTTAAGTTTATGAATTTCTTTTTCTAATTCGACAATGCGCTGTTGAGAACGCGCAGCAAATTTTAACAAATTATTCGAGTAAGCGCAAAAGAACGAAACTAAAACATCATTTTCGCCCAAATTTTTACCAAATTCTTGATTAAATATCTCGTAAACTGCGTAAGGCGGGAATTGCCAACTTAATTTGAGAAAATCTCTGGCAAAATGAACCCTTACAAAAAAATCCAGTATCGCATAACGAAGTTTCGGTCTTTTTTTCAATATTTCAACGCTGTTCATAAAATCGCTAATTTCTTTCAAGCCTTTAATTACGGGGCTTATCCAAAAATTCATCATCTTATCGTCCGAACGTTTATTTCTTGTAATTGATTCGGGCGAGTCGCGATAAAAATAAACGGCTGTCGGTATGCGCAAAAAACGCTCGGCATAAGTAAAAATTTTAAGTGTCCATAAAAAATCTTGCGCTCTGGGCAATTCTTGAAAGAAAATTTGGTTTTCCATAGCCCAAGTTCGCCTTACAAATTTTGTCCACGGTGCCCAAAAATAAGTATCTGACGCGTATAATATCAAATGTTCCAGCTGTTTATTGACTTCCAAAACCGGTTTATTTGCAGACGAATTGCCATTTAATTTTACGTTTTCGCCATTTTTTTTATAGGAATAATATTTTTCTAAATAAACTGCGTCCGCATTGAATTCTTTTGCGGGAATATACATATCTTCAAGCGCGGTTTTCGTAAAAAAATCATCGCTGTCCATAAAAAATAAATACTCTCCGCGAGAAAGTTTAGCACCTTTATTCCTGGGAGCACTGCCGCCGCCCGAATTTGCTATCATTTTGACAAAAATAAGCCGCCCATCGAACTTTTCTGCGTAATTTTTTACAATTTCAACGGAATTATCGGTTGAGCAGTCATCAACAACGATAACTTCAAAATTTTTGAATGTTTGCTCTAAAAGGCTGTTTAAACATTCAGAAATATATTTTTCCGCGTTATACATGGGAATTATCACGGAAATTGCAGGAATTTCTTTCAAGATTACATCACTCCTCGTCTTCTGTAAGTTTATGCTGTCCCAACATTGTCGTCAAGGTTTCGCGATTAAATTTATATTCTTCGGACGAAAAATCCTGTCCCGCGTCATAACGATTTGACGGCGCGTTTATTATTCCGCAAAAAGTATCGTAAAACATATCATTTGTAAAATATTCTTCGCGATTTTTCTCTAAAGTCGCGATTTTTTTCGGGAAAATTTCTTCATAGGCGGGCGAAAAATACATAAACATAGGAACACGCAACATTTCAAAGCGAAAAACGTCCGGATTATGCGAAATTTCCAAGTCCTCGCCGTGGTCTGAAAAATAAATCATCGCCTGCAAGTTTAAATTCGCTTTTGCATAGTCAAAAATCTTCGACAGGACAAAATCTGTGTATAAAATCGAATTTGCGTAGCTGGGAGCCGCCAACATCATGCCGGAACCGTCTTTTGTCACCCATTTTTTAAAATTTCGCGGATAGCGGCTGTTGTAATAAATGTGGCTACCCATCAAATGAAAAACTATGAAATTATTCTCGTTTGGATTAACTTTTTCGAAAAATTTTAGCAAAATCTCGTCTTCCAGTTCGGAAAAATCAAAAGTATCGTCCGTCCACTCGGAAATATCCGCAGTTTTTGCGACAAGAGTTATCGCGCTGTCAAATTCGCCGTATCTGCCTTGATTGCTGAACCAATAAGTTTTATAACCGGCTTTACGCGCCGCGTCGATTATCGAAACGGAATCAAAAAATTCTTTGTCGTTGTATTGGCTCTGCTCGGTTAGGGCGCGTTGCAAAACCGGCACGGTTTGTGTCCAAGAAGCGTAAACATTTTTAAAAACGATGAATTTTCCCTGCGCGGGCGTCAAATTTTGGGTATTTTCCGCAGAAATTTTATAATCTGGATTAATTTTTGCGTCGTCAGGAAGATTTTTTACCGGAAAATTTTTCTCTAACTTGCTGTCGAGCCAGGGTGTATTGTCGAAGGGAAAATCGGGATTGTAAGCGTGCATATAAGTTCGGCTGGCACTTTCGCCGATAACAAAAATCACAGTTCCGTTAATTTTGGCGGGCAAAGAAATTTTTTCGTCGATTTTTAAATCTGCAAGGCGTTGGGCGCGATTTTTTGAGTAAAGTTGCGTCTGTTCGGCGTAATCCGTGACGGTTTTATATAATCCCGCCATAGAAGTTTGCGGAACGTAAAAAATCAGCGCGGCAAAACTTATGAGCAGTGAAATTGCCGCCGTTGCTGTTCGTTCCGTGTTAAAAGTTAATTTCCGTAAAAAATTCGCGTGAGTTTTGTAAGTTTTGCGCAAAAAAATTCCAATCAGCAGAAAAATTATCGCCAAATTCGGCAAACCGATCATTGCTCGCAAAAATTCTCCTGCCTCGTGCCAATTCGTTAAATAAATTGCCATGAGCGACGCCGGCGATAAACAATGCCACGTCATGCAATAATAAATCAATTCGACCAGCGGAATCAGCAAAAAAAATAAATTTAACGCGCAAATTATCAGCGGCGAACGCAAAATTATAGTCAAACTCGCCAAAAAAATAAAAATCGCCGTACCGACTGCGAAATCATAATAGATTAGCGACATAAACCATTGCCGTTGATAAGTCCACGTGAAAAGCAACGGGAACATCACCAGCCAGGCAATTCCCGTCAATAAATTCGGCAAATGCGCTCGCGAAAATAATTTTTCGCCCGATGAATATTGAATTAGCCATAAAAGCGCGATTGTAATTGGTATTGGCGGCAAAAAATACTGCGGCGCGGCAGGCTGACCTATGTCAATGTAAAAAACTTCGCCGAGATAATAATAAAGTGCCGCATAAGCTAAAAATTTTTTTTGTTCTGACATAAAATATTTTCCTAAAATTTTATTTAGTTTGTTACTATAGAAAAGATTCTAGCAAAGACGACGCCCAAAAGCAATTCGCAATAAAAGTTTCATAAATTCTTGACGAGTAATTTATTTTTAAACTATACTTTTATTAAGCACCGATAAAGGAGTGACTTATATGAAAAAATTTTTATCTGCACTGCTTGTTTTAATTTTTTTTACGGCGACGGCTCAAGCGGCTCAAAAACCCGTTCGCATTGCTCGTTTGCCGATAATTTTTCAAAGTTCAAGCCCCGACTTAGACACCTGCGCGGAATTGGAAGTAAAAATTGCGCGGGCGGTTCATATACCGATGAACAAAACTTTGCAACTTGCCGAATACTTGCCGACGAAAAAATCCACCCAAGCTTTAACGGACATTTGGAAAGGAATTCGCGCAGAAAATAAAAAAGCTCGGCTCACAGAGGCAATGCGCCCGCTAGCCGAAAAACTCGACGCCGATATTGTCGTTTGCCCCGTGCTAAATCGCTACAGCCAAACGGTTATGATGAGCGGTTTTTACGAAACGATTATAAACAGCTACGTCAAAACCGAAATGATTGTTTACGACCGGCGCACGGATAATTTGGTTGATAAAAAATCTTCGCAATATTATCACGGCGATTACACCACGACTGGCACGGTAGCATATCTCGCGAAAAATTGTTTTGATAAAGTTATAAAGGACAGCCAGTTACGTCAGCTGATTCTCGCCATAAGATAAACAATCGCGCCTAATAAAGGCGTTTTTTTTGTCTATTCGGCTTCTTCGTCTAAGGTTTCAAGTAAAAAACTCACGGGTCTGAAGCCGTCATTGCAGGAAAGGAGCGCGGACTTTGGATTTTTCATCCAGCCGCTATAAAAATTTTCTGCGCCGTGAGAAAGAGCCATTACAAACGGCGATAAAGTTTCCCACGCGCTTAAACAAAAATTTTCGGGGCGTTGCCAGCCGTTAGCGATAAAGACTGCACCTTCGACCATGTCGCACGCGTTTTCAATCGGGTTTTCATAGCGGGCAATCAAATCGTCGTAACGCGCCTTGCGAATCACGCTGATTCTAATTTTTTTCATTGCGGCACCTCACCAATTTTTAGATTTTTGCCAAAAGGACGGAGAGCAAAGAGCCAACACCGTAAAAATTTCCAGACGACTTAAAAACATAAATCCGCACGCGCAGAATTTGCTAAAACTCGGCAACAGGGCATAAGTGCTCGTCGCGCCTTCAATGCCAAAGCCGGGACCAACGCTCGCCATCGTTGAAATGCTTACGCTGATTGCGTCTACAAATTCAATGCCGTCGAACATCATCACCGCCGCAAACAACACGTCCAACACCACGACCGCAAAGAAAAATTTTGCCGCGCCGTAAACAACATCTTCGTCAACCGGTCGCCCGCTCAATGTCATCTGCGTTATCAAGTTCGGGTGCAGTTTTTGGCGGACAATCAGTGCAACGAATTTAAACAGCAAAATTATCCTCGCGACTTTCAAACCGCCAGCCGTAGAACCTGCACAGCCGCCTAAAAACATCGTCATCATCAGGAAGGCTTTGCTGATTGGCGGATATGCGTCGAAGTCGTGAGCCACAAAGCCCGTTGTCGAAGATAAGCTAGCCACATGAAAAATCGCCGCCCTAATTGCCGTTTCGGGTGAAGTCCACATCTCAATCATCAAATCGCACGCCACAACGACAGTTGCCACGAAAATTATCAGTAAATATGTTCTGAACTCCGCGTTGCGAAAAATTACACCAACGCCGCGCCGACAAGCCACAACGTACATTGCAAAGCTACCGCTCGACACGACCATAAAAAATGCCATGCAGTATTCCAGATAAGCATTGCCATATTCAGCCACGGTGCCGTTATAAATTCCGTAGCCGCCCGTGGCTATCGTCGTCATTGCGTGGTTTATCGCTGCGAAGGGACTAAGCCCGCATAAAAAATACGCGCCCGCACAAAGCATCGTCAGAGCAACGTAAATAGAAAAGAGAGCTTTGGCGTTATCGCGGATTCGCGGCAGTTGACGTTCCTTAGTCGGTCCGGTCGTTTCAGCTTTTAAAATAAACATACCGCCGCGCCCGAATTGCGGCATAATCGCCATAAAAATTACAACGATTCCCAGACCGCCGAACCAATTCGACATACTGCGCCATAAAAGAATACTTCGCGGCAAAATTTCAACGTCCTCAATCACCGTCGCGCCCGTGCCGCTGAAACCGGAAAAAGATTCGGTCAAACTATCCAGCAAATTCAGATAGCCGCCCGCGAAGTAGGGAATAAGTCCTAAAATTGAAATTAACAGCCAGCCCAAACCGGTTATCGCAATGCCTTCGCGCGTTCCGATATTGTCTTTGCCATGCAAGCCGCCGAAACGTTCCAGCTCAAAAGTCACTGCCAAACACAGGAAAATTGCCAGCAGGAAAGCCGCCGCGCCGTTAAATTCTTCAGTCGTTGCCGCCAAGATAAACGGCGGAACCATTGCCGCGCCGCAAAATAATGTTAAGTAGCCGAGCAAGCCCGCTACAATTCTCCGATTCATTACAAATTCTCCAATTCATTAAGCATTACGAATTGCTTTTACGCCGGTTGCAGGTTTTGCACAGCATTTGACAATTCTCAATAACCGTCTTGCCGCCCGCGCTCCACGGTGTGATATGGTCGCCTTCCATTTGCTTAAATTCAAATTCCCCGCCGCATTTCGCGCACCGATGATTTTGCCGCTCATAAACCGCGCGTTTTATTTTTAGCGGAAAGCGGCGCAAATTTAAATGCCGTTCGTCACCGTCTAAAAGATATTCATAAATGCCGGAGTTGCGTTTAACTTCGTCGTCTTCAATCAGCGTAATAATTTTCTGTTCAAGTTCTGTTGCGTCCAAAAATGTTTTTCCGTGCCGATTGTACATCAAACCCCACGGCAAGCCTTTCATCTCGCGGCGATATTTCGGAAATGTCGTCTTAACCCACGCAAAAACATTTTGAAAATAAATCCAAAGTTCGCTGCAATGCGTATAGTGTTGGTGTAGAGCCATATAATCTGTAATGGAAATTTTTTCGCGGTCGGCTATCCACTTCAATGCTGTCTCCAAAAAATCTTGACGAATTGCCGAGCCTTTCAAATAATCATTGTAATTTTGTTGAGCCGCACATTTTTGTTTGCTGAAAAATTTTTTTGCCTCCGTGAGCCACGTGCCTGTATAAACTATATTTCTATTTTCTTGCTCCGTCAGTTCAACGCCCGAAATATTTACAATACGAAACCAATCTATCTTTTCCTTATCCGTGCCGCCGCTACAAATATAAATCATCAGTCGATAATCCAGCAGTGAATTTTTTTCGTCATCCGTCAGATTATAAAAATATCTCTTCTCAAAGGAAAAAATCCCTTGCACATATTGGCAAATGCTCACCGTGCGCTGTTGCCCGTCCAAAAGTTCAAAAGTCCCGTCGCTGCTTTCCACCCAATACATCACGTTCAGCGGAAAATTTTTTTTAATGCTGTCAATCACGGCGTCCCGCTGATTTTTTTTATAGACAAATTCGCGCTGATAAGCCGGTCGAATATTCAGCCGCCCGCCATAGCCGCGACAACCTTCCTCCGCATTGTCCACATAACCCGCCACCACCTCGCGCACAGGTATTTCGTGCAATTCAATTTTCATTTTGCCCAGTTCCATTACTTCCATCTCCTAATTTCACCGCCGCCGAATAAAAATTCTTTTGTAAATATCTTTGCCGTTAATTTTTGCGCCCCATGAAGTTCCGTCGACGTGCGCGCCAAAATCTCCGTAGCTGTATGTGCAACCGAGAATTTCAAATTGATTGGGATTATATTTATCTAAAAAAGTTATCGGCACGCCCATTACTCCGAAATAATCTTCGGGAATTTCCGCCGTCTTAGAAACTTCTATCGCGTCGTAATTATCGTAGCGCGGATTTTCTTCCGGCGAATATTTTTTATACAACGGTATATCCCAAAATCTTTTCGGCGTCTCAATGTTCGTGTACCAAAGACATTGATTCGTTGCAACAATCCGCGTGCCGTCCGATTCGATACGAGCCTCCGTTCCGTAAAGTTCGTAATCGTCTGGAACTATAAAGCCGGAAATTGCACGCC
>Ga0247609_10006944_pt1 | contig 10841 bp, 14 predicted proteins | sample 172DNAGHGlowgp2_FD_193487 | JGI IMG/M metagenome (GOLD analysis project Ga0247609, IMG submission 193487) | Sheep rumen microbial communities from Palmerston North, Manawatu-Wanganui, New Zealand - 1728 DNA GHGlow gp2 | ecosystem: Host-associated > Mammals > Digestive system > Stomach > Rumen ...
CCGCCTCGCCAATAATTTTTCCGTACTTGAAAACTTTTTCGCCCTTGCCGATTTTTTTTAGCGCAACTTTATGCCAAATGGGAATATCTTCAACGCAAATAATTTTTCCGCCGCCGAGAATTTTAATCGCGTCGCCCTTCTTCGCGGCAGAGGTGCAAGTTGCAACGTTATCTTTTTCGTCAAGCAAAATCGCCTTAGTCAAAATTTTTCGCCTCCTAGTTCGGTTAAAAATTCTTCAAACGGCAAGCCCCAATTCCACGCCAGATTTAATTCTTCAGCATGAGCAATACACTTTGCAACGAAGGACGCCGCTTTTTTCGTCGCGTCAAGTAAAGTTTCGCCGTTTAGCCACGACGCCGCCGCCACCGCAAAAAATGCGTCGCCTGTGCCCGACCTGTCGCCGCCGAGCCTTTTAGAAGTCACAATTTCAATCTGCCCTTTGTCGAAAATAAAATTGGAAATGTTGGAGCCATCATCAAAATCCAACGTGACGCCCGTTATCACGACGCGCCCGCCGCGAGTCTTCGCCGCAATATTCGCCGCCATTGTCGCAAGCTCCGAATCAGAAATTTTTTCGCGGTAGGGCACGCCTAAAAGTTCGCAAGCCTCCGTTAAATTCGGCGTGACAAGGTCGGCAAATTCCAAAAGGTCGCGAATTCGCCGGCACATTTCCTTAGTATAAGATTTATAAATCTTGCCGTGATCGCCCATGACGGGATCAATTATCACGACGGCGGGAAAATTTTTTATAAAGCGGCGAACAATTTCAATCTGCGCGGCGGAACCCAAAAAGCCGGTGGCTATCGCGTCGAACGTCAAATTATTTTTCTGCCAGCTGTCAATATAAATTTCCATGCGGTCGGTAAAATCGTCCATGAAATAATCTTTAAAGCCCGTGTGCACCGATAAAAGCGCGGTCGGCAACGGGCAGACTTGAATTTTCAGCGCGGAAATTATCGGCAACTCGACCGTTACCGAGCAACGCCCAAAGCCCGTCACGTCATTTATTAACGCCAATCTTTTTTGTTTAAGCATGTCTATCAACCAGAATTTTTTTCGCAACTTCTTCGAATTCGTCGCGCCCGTAATTGACAAACGGCACGATAGAAATCCCGCCGCGCACTTTGAAAAGCCCTTCCACTTCCAAATAACGCGGCTCCAAAAGTTTAATCAAGTCGTCGGCAATGGTGTTGATAACGTCCTCATGAAAAGTTCCGCAATTCCTAAAGCTCGTCAAGTAAAGCTTAAGGCTTTTGCTCTCGACAAGCTTTTTATCAGGAATGTAGCGGATTTTAATCGTGGCGTAATCGGGCTGATGAGTAATCGGGCAAAGGCAAGTAAATTCTTCGCTGTTGAGCGTCACGAAATAATTTCTGCCGCTGTTTTTGTTCGGTATCGCCTCCAAAAATTCGGGCGCATAATCGTATTTGTAAGAGGTAATTTTTCCAAGATTTTTAAGTTCCATAACGTCTCCTTAAAGTCCGAGATTCGGTACGGCGTTTAGCGTTGAGTTGGCAAAAGTTTTTTGATAGTAGCCGCGACAGGCAATCATTGCGGCGTTATCGGTGCAGAGAATTTTAGTTGGATAAAAAAAATCAAAGCCGCGCCGTTTGCAAGCTGTGCGCAAAGTTTTTTCCAGCGACGAATTCGCCGCCACGCCGCCCGCCAAAACTATTTTATCAAGCTTAAACTTTTCCGCCGCCGCCAAAGTTTTTTCCGTCAAAGTATCGACGACCGTTTTTTGAAAACTCGCCGCCACGTCAGCAGAATTTATCGGCTCGCCTTTCATCTGCGCGGTATTTAAAAAATTTAGCACGGCGGATTTTAAGCCGCTGAAACTAAAATCATAACCGATAACTTTAGGGTGCGGAAAGTTTATTGCGTCGGGGTTGCCGCGTTTGGCAAGCTTATCAATTTCAGGACCGCCGGGATAAGGCAAGCCCATAACCCGCGCAATTTTATCGAAGGCTTCGCCCGCCGCATCGTCGCGGCTTTGCCCTAAAAGTTCAAATTTGTTGTAGTCCGTCATTTTTATCAGCGCGGTATGTCCGCCCGAAACAACCAACGATAAAAAAGGCGGCTCAAGTTGTGGTGCACTCAAGAAATTCGCGAAGATGTGCCCTTCCAAATGATTGACGGCTATTAGCGGGATTTTCAGCGCGTAAGCTAAAGTTTTTGCCGCCGATAAACCGACAAGCAACGCGCCCGCCAAGCCTGGTCCAAAGGTCACGGCGATTTGATTTATTTCGCGCAGGTTGACGCCCGCCTTGCTTATCGCCTCGTCAATAACCGGCATGATGTTGACAATATGTTTTCGTGAAGCAATTTCCGGTACGACACCGCCAAATTTTTGGTGCAACGGAATTTGCGTTGAGATGACATTTGATAAAAGTTCGCGCCCGCCGCAAAGCACTGCCGCCGCTGTCTCGTCGCAACTCGTTTCAATTCCTAACGTCAAAATTTTATTCATTGGCAAACCTCGCAATACAAAAATTTATCGGGACGCCCGCCGCGCTGAATTTATTCTCGTACTCGGTGCGGATATTTTCGGGCGGCTCGTTGGCGTGAAGGTCGTTAGTCGCGTCGCGAACAGCAAGACCCGCCAAAGCGAATTGATCCAACGAAAAATCGAATAAGGCGCGATTGTCCGTTTTGAAATAAATTTCGCCGTCGACTTTTAAAATCTGCCTGTACATTTCCAGAAATCGGACGTGTGTTAGACGGCGTTTAGCGTGACGTTTTTTTGGCCAAGGATCGCAAAAGTTTATGTAAAGCCTATCGACTTCATGCGCGGCAAAAAGTTCGGCGATATTGTTTACGTCGAAGACAATCAAGCGGACGTTGCTAAGATTTTTTTCGCGAACCTTCCGCGCCGCCGACAATACGCAAGTTTTTTCGACCTCCAGCCCGATAAAATTTATTTGCGGGTTGCGCTCGGCAATTTGCGTTATGAATTCGCCCATGCCTGTACCCAATTCGACGTAAAGTTTTCGCGTCAAATCTTTTTTTATCGGCTCGACTTCGCCGACCGTTACGAAGTCTTCAAACTGCTTTAATTTCTCGTCTGTGTGAGGCTTTTTCCTCAAGCGCAAAATTTTTTCCTCCTATTCGTCAAGCCCAATTAAATTTTCTTCGCGCAGGAACGCCGCCAATTTTTTTATGCCCGTCATGACGGCGCGATAATGTTCGGGCGTCAAAGACTGCGAACCGTCAGAGAGTGCCCGCGCCGGATTCGGGTGCATTTCCATCATCAAGCCATCTGCGCCCGCCGCGATTGCCGCTAACGCCATTGGTTTTACCATGCGCCATTTGCCCGTGCCATGTGACGGGTCAACGATTATCGGCAAATGTGACAGATGTTTAATCGCCGCCACTGCCGACAAGTCAAGCGTGTTGCGCGTGTAAGTTTCGTAAGTTCTAATGCCGCGCTCGCACAAAACCACGTTGGGATTGCCCGCGTTCATAATGTATTCTGCGGCGTTCAACCATTCGTCGATTGTCGCGGCAAGTCCGCGCTTCAAAAGGACGGGGCGTTTGCATTTGCCGACCTCTTTTAAAAGCCCGAAGTTTTGCATATTCCTTGCGCCGATTTGCAACATGTCAGCATATTCCGCAACGGACGCAATGCCCTCAACCGTCGTAACTTCCGTGACGATCTTTAAGCCGGTGACTTCTCGCGCTTCCGCCAAATATTTTAAACCTTCGACTTCCAAACCTTGAAACGAATACGGCGAAGTTCTCGGCTTATACGCGCCGCCGCGCAAGAATTGTGCGCCGCCTTCCTTGACGATTTTAGCCGCCTTCAAAAGTTGTTCGCGACTTTCTACCGCGCAGGGTCCCGCCATGATTATAGGCTCCGCGCCGCCGATTTTTACGCCGTCAATATCGATAACGCTTGCTTGCGGGTGAAATTCGCGGCTCGCCAATTTATAACTCTTTGAAATCGCAACGCTACTTTCAACGCCGGGCAACGCGTCAATCGCAACCGCCGCCAATTTTGTTTTATCGCCAATGACGCCGACAATTTTTTGCTGTGCGCCTTCCATAATCTTGGCGTCCAGCCCGACGCTTTTTATTGCCTTGATAACTTCTTCAATATTTTTTGAAGTCGCCTCCGGATTCATTATTATAACCATGAAATTACACCTCTTGAATCAAACATTTTTATTGCTCGTTGCAGTTTACATTGAAAAGAAATCAAAGTCAAATGCGCAATTCAATGCACAATGAAAACGGCTAATGCCTTTTTTGTTGCGTAAAATTATCTTCGCGGTTATAATTGGCAAATTATGAAAGGAGGCTTTTACTTTGACACATGATATTTTGGTAATCAATGCGTTCGTGTTGTATATCGGGCTAATGATGGCGATAGGCGTTTATTACTATCGCAGGACGCAGAACATGAGCGATTATTTTTTGGGCAACCGCAAATTGGGCGCGTGGGTAACGTCGCTAAGTGCAGAGGCGTCCGATATGAGCGGCTGGATGTTAATGGGCGTGCCGGGCTTCGCTTACCTCGCCGGACTCAACGCGGGCTGGATAGCGATAGGCATATCAATAGGAACTTGGGCGAATTGGTATTTTGTAGCGGCGCGGCTCCGTCGATACACCGAACTTGCGGGCAATTCGTTGACGCTCCCCGAATTCCTGCAGAATCGTTACAAAGATACAAGCGGGCTTTTGCGAATCGTCCCCGCGATTTTTATTCTGATATTCTTTATACTGTACACTTCTTCGGGCTTCGTGGCGGCGGGCAAATTATTTGAAACTGTTTTCGGCTTGCCGTTTCAATACGCAATATTTCTCGGCGCAGGCTCGGTTGTGTTTTATACTTTAATCGGCGGATTCTTAGCGGTCAGTCGTACGGATTTTATTCAAGGCGTGATGATGTTCTTTGCAATTCTAATCGTCCCGATATGCGCGGCGATGAGTTTAGGCGGCTTAGGCGACACAATAAGCGCAATATCAGCGTATAAGTCGACACTGTTTGAACCGTTCACGAAACCCAACGGCTCAACGCTCGGCTTTATCGAATTGATTTCGCTGTTGGCGTGGGGTATTGGCTACTTTGGACAGCCGCATATTTTGGTTAGATTCATGGCGATAAAATCCACAAAAGAAATTCCGCAGGCAACGCATATTGCAATGACATGGGTTATCTTGAGCTTAGCGGCGGCGGTCGCGGTCGGCATGGTCGGCACGGTCTATTTGACGGAGCCGCTTGAAGGCACGAACGCTGAAACGGTCTTTTTAGTCATGACAAATAAACTTTTCCCGCCGATAATCGCGGGCTTAGTTTTAAGCGCAGTTTTGGCGGCGATAATGTCGACGGCTTCCAGTCAACTTTTGGTCGCGGCGTCCGCCTTCGCGCAGGACTTTTATAAAACGTTGATTCGCAAGGACGCTGAACAGACGGAATTGGTTTGGATCTCCCGCGCTTCAGTTTTAATCATTGCGTCAATCGCGGTGTTCTTGGGCTTCAATCCTGATAGTTTTATCCTCGATATGGTTGCGTATGCTTGGGCGGGCTTCGGCGCGGCGTTCGGTCCTGTTGTGCTTATGAGTTTGTTTTGGAAGAGAACGACGAGACGCGGCGTCATTGCTGGAATTATCGCGGGCGGCTCGACGGTTTTAATTTGGAAACAGCTGGGCATTGCTCTTTATGAAATTGTTCCTGGTTTTATCCTCGCGCTGATTGTGATTTACGTCGTCAGCAAACTCGACAGCGAACCCGATAAAGAAATTTTAGAAACGTTCGACAAAGTCGGCGAAAGCAGAATTTGATATGAAAAAAATTTTTGTCGTCGCGTTAAGTTTAGTCTGCATAATCTGCGCGGGCTGTGCTCAAATAAAATTCGATTTGACAATAACGGATACGGGCGCGGTCTTGCGCAAATGGAGTTTAATGGGAACGGCGGCTTTAAGTCAGCACATTGAAAACGTTAAACTTGAAAACGAAAAACTTTTCCCGAACATGAGGACGAAAACCATTGCTGAAGGCGACTTGCACGGCTACGAATTCAGCGTTGAATATCCCGATGTTGAAAGTTTTGCGCAAGCTACGAGCAAACATTACGCCGTTAGCAACGGGAAGAATCAAGGCATTTCGCGCCATAAAAGTTGGTTCTTCGACGAATACGATTTTGATTTTTACGTACAGCAGACGACGCCCGATATACCAATCGGCACGACGATAAATCAAACAATGTTTTCTCAAGTCGTTCATGAAAGCATAATCCGTTTGCCTTACAGCGTAGAGAAAACTAACGCTGATGAAGTTACCAACGGCGGCAAAGTTTTAAAATGGGACTTGGCACCCGTGACGATTTACGGCGGAGAAAAATATATGCAAGCGCGATTCAAAATCTGGCACAAAGATAAAATTGCGTTGACGGTGGCGGCGGAGCTGTTGCTTTTGGCGGCGACGATATTTTTCCTAATCAAAGCGCGTTCAGAGGATTCGGAGACTTCAACAAAAGATTTGCGCTTTAAAAGAAATGTCTTCGGCGGGCTGTTCGTCGCGTTGGGAATAATTTCGGCGTATCTTTTATTCGCGCCGGTCGTGTTCACCGAAGCCGATATAATTTCATTGACAACTAAATAAGCCTATGCTAAACTTGCAAAGTTATTTAAAATATAGGAGGAATCGTTATGCCCAATATCAAATCATCGATAAAGAGCATGAGAGTTGATGCGAAACGTCGCGCCCGCAATATTTTTGAGAAAACACGCCTTAAGAAAGCTCAAAAGCAAGTCTTAGCGGCAATAGCGGCGGGCGACGCGGCAGAAGCAAAAAGACTTTTGCCGGCGGCGCATAAGGCAATCGACCAGGCAGCGGCGAACAACACGATTCATAAAAACGCGGCGGCTCGCAAGAAATCAAAACTTACGCTGAAAGTCAACGCAGTCGGTGCTTAAAAAAATTAGGGGCTTGTCGAATTGGCAGGCTCTGTTTTTTTATGTCAAGGGCAGGGAAAAAGGCGGGCTTAGCGAAAAGAATTGCGGAGGTGTTGAAATTGGGCATTGAAATTGAACGGAAATTTCTAGTCGATGCAAAAAAAATCTCCGCAGTAAAATTTACAAGCGAAGAAAAAATTTCTCAAGGCTATCTTTCTAACAATCCGACGATTCGCGTCCGCCTGAAAGACAATCGCGGCTTCTTGACGGTAAAAGGTTCAACGGTTGGCATTTCGCGACAGGAATTTGAATACGAAATACCCGCCGCCGACGCGCAGGAGCTTTTGAAATTGTGCGGCACGCGAGTTTTAAAAAAGATTCGGCGCAAAATTTCTTACGGCGGGCATGTTTGGGAAGTAGATTTTTTTTCTGGGCGGCACAAGGGCTTGATATTGGCGGAAGTCGAATTGAATTCTGCCGACGAAAAAATTTCTTTGCCGTCTTGGGTTACGCGGGAAGTTTCAAGCAATCCGCGCTATTTCAATTCCAATTTGGTTAAGAGAACTAAAACTCGTCCACGTCGAAGAATTAGGAGATGAGGATTTGGTATCGGAGTGGGAATTATTTTTAAGATTAACGTTAGCTTGCGTGTTGGGCGGGATAATCGGCTACGAACGACAAAGCCGCAGAAAAACGGCGGGCTTGCGGACAAATGTTTTGGTTTGTTTAGGCTCGTGCTTGATTATGGTTTTGAGTGAGGCGTTGTATTTTAACGTTGAAGGCAGAACGAACGCCGACCCTGCGCGATTGGCGGCGCAAGTTGTAAGCGGCATAGGTTTTTTAGGCGCGGGCGCAATCATGAAGGAAGGCTTAACCGTCACGGGCTTAACAACGGCGGCTTGCCTTTGGGTAGTATCGGGCGTAGGCTTGGCGGTTGGCGCGGGCTATTATTCGGGCGCACTTTTTACTACGGCTTTAATCTTCGCGACGCTCGGAACCTTATCGCGCATTGATGAATGGGTTATGCATGAAAAAAATTTGCTCATAACGATTCACACGAAAGACAAGGCAGGGCAACTTATGCATATTAGCTCTTGCATTGACGATTTACAGCTAAAAATTCGCGACGTAAAAGTTAAAGCGGCGGACGATTTAACCGACACGCTGATTATCGAAATGGAAGTTTATAACCACCGCGCTTTGAAAAATGTTATTGTGTTGGACGCGGTCAAGCGCATTGACGGCGTTATAAGCGTTGACGTGAATTAGTAGGGAAGTAGGTTAGTAGGGAAGTAGGGAAATAGCTGGAAGCTATAAGGAGGCTTTTAGATGAATTACGATATTGTTGATACGATTGTCCGGACGGCGATTGACGCAATGCGCAATGCATACGTTGAACACGGCTCCATTGCAACGGGTGCTTGTCTTTTGGCGAGCGACGGAACGCTTTACAGCGGTTGCGCCATTGATAGCGTTGTCCGCGAATTCAAATTGCCCGCTGAAGTCGTCGTTATGGCGAAGGCAATTTCTGAAGGCAAGCGCGACTTTGACGCTATTTGCGTTGTCGCCGATATTGACGGCATTTATACGCCCGATGAACTTTGCCATAAATTTTTGCTGGAATTCAACGTTGCAGAAATTATTTTGGCGGACATGGAAAGCAATACCAAAATCATGAAACTTGAAGATTTGGTTCCTTACAAAAACCGCCGCCACTGAAAGATTTTGCATAAAAAAACTCCTCCAAGCTTTTCTACTTGAAGGAGTTTTTCTTTTGTTTGTTATCGGTCGTGCGAGAAATACATTTTGCGCGGTACAATCATACCCAATTCATTTTCAGCAATTTCTTTTATGCGTTGCGGTGATTTTAACTTTGCAATTTCTACGCGCAGACGTTCGTTTTCCATTTCGATTTGTTGGGCTTGTTCCTGCGTGGCAACGAGCGCGTAACCTCTACTTGCGCTTATTCCACTGCGAATTACGATTGCCATTGCAAAAACCGTGAAGATAATTAAAAATAATCTGCACCGTGAACGCAACAGGTGATTAAGTCTAGGACGAGTCGTTATTAGCGTTAATGTCGCTTCTGATTCTTCCTGCGTAACATTATCGTAACTTTTTTTATGTTTTATGTTCATAATTTGCCTCCTCTGTTTTGAAAATCTTTTCGACAACGCGCAACTTTGCAGATTGAGCGCGGCTATTTTGTTCCAATTCGGTTTGCGTGGGAATTTTTGGTTTGCCCAAAATTTTTATCTGCGCCTTGTGGTTGCAGACGCACACCGGAAAATTTTTTGGGCAGATACAATCTTGCGCAAGTTCCTTAAAAGTTTCCTTAACGATTCTGTCTTCCAACGAATGAAAAGTTATCACGGCAAGCCGTCCGCCGATTTTGAGACGATTGACGACCTGTTTTATTGAGCCGGATAAAATTTCAAGTTCGCCGTTGACTTCAATCCTTATCGCCTGAAAAACTCTTTTGGCAGGGTGCCCGCTAATTTTACTGCGCGAAACTGTTTTTTCTATGATTTTTACTAAATCGCTCGTCGTTTCAATCGGGGAATTTTTTCGGGCGGTACAAATCGCGGCGGCAATTCGTTTAGAAAATCTTTCTTCGCCGTATTCACGGAAAATTTTTATCAAGCGACTTTCATCATAAGAGTTTATCACGTCAAAAGCCGTCAAAGTTCGTCGCCTGTCCATTCGCATATCTAACGGCGCGCTTTTCATGTAAGAGAAGCCGCGCTCCGCCGTGTCAATCTGATAGGACGAAATGCCTAAGTCAAAAATTGCTCCGTCAATTTCCTCAACGTCCAGAACTTTATCAAGCTCGCTGAAGTTGCTACGAATAATTTCAATGCCGCAACTCAAATTGCTCAATCTTTCCGTCGCCGCTAAAATTGCGTCCTCGTCCTGGTCAAGCCCGATAATTTTTCCCTGCGCGGATAATTTTTTTCCAATCGCTAGCGCATGACCACCGCCGCCGACCGTGCAATCAAGATATATTCCATTAGGTTTAACGTCCAGTGCGCTCAAAATTTCCTCAACCATGATACTTTTATGATTAAAGTTCATCGCGCACGCTCCTTTTAAATCGATTCTAATTTTTATTTCGCCCTACATTAGAATATTCCTTTAAGCCGCAAAAAAATATTTCAGCAAACTTTCATTGACGCTGAAATTTTAGGTGATATAATTTTTCTCAATCCAAAGGAGGAATTTTTTATGAAAATTACAAAAGACATGAGCATAATCGAAGTTGTTCAGCGTTACCCTGATACCGCAATGGTTTTTATGTATGCGGGCATGGGTTGCTTGGGTTGCGCGGCGGCTCGCTTTGAAAATATTGAGCAGGGCGCACTTGTTCACGGTATCGACATTGACAAATTGATTGAGGCTCTTAACGAAGTTGCCGACGCCTACGACGCAGAAGAAGCTGAACTTGTCGGCGTTGCGAAATAATCAGTAATGTGTAAGGAGTAATTTTAATTTCAATCAACATAACTGACCTTGTCGAAATTCAATTTATCAAGCTCGCGGGCTTTGGGCGGACGCGCCGCCATTCCCAACGACAAAATCGATTGACAAGCAAAATTTTTTGGGAAGTTCAACAAGCCGCGCAAATATTCTTCGCTCGGCGTGTCGTTTTCAGCCTCGCGGTTGCGAATCTGTATCCAACAGTTGCCAATCCCTTCCGAAGCCGCGACCAATTCCATATTCATCATCGCCACGCAAGAATCTTCAACAAAAGTATCAGATTTATTTTTGTCCGCAATTACGACAATCGCCGCGAAAGCTTCATTGAGCATTTTGGCAACGTTCTTGCGGCAGTGTGACATTTTCTCCAGCAATTCGCGATTTCTCACGACGATAAATTCACAGGGATATTTTGAGTGCCCGCTCGGCGCAAGTAATGCCCCACTCAAAATCTTTTTAATCTGTTC
>Ga0247609_10006945_pt1 | contig 10840 bp, 9 predicted proteins | sample 172DNAGHGlowgp2_FD_193487 | JGI IMG/M metagenome (GOLD analysis project Ga0247609, IMG submission 193487) | Sheep rumen microbial communities from Palmerston North, Manawatu-Wanganui, New Zealand - 1728 DNA GHGlow gp2 | ecosystem: Host-associated > Mammals > Digestive system > Stomach > Rumen ...
TTCCAAAAGTATGGGCGCAGATAGAGCCATTAATCCAGGGATTGCCTCTTGTGGCCCACAACAAGCCTTTTGATGAAGGTTGTCTGAAGGCAGTGTTCCGTGTATATCAGATGGACTATCCCGACTATGATTTCTACGACACGCTGTGTGCATCACGTCGTTGTTTCCCAGACTTAGAGAATCATCAGTTGCATACAGTTGCTGCTGAATGTGGATATTGTTTGGAGAATCATCACAATGCTTTGGCAGATGCAGAAGCATGTGCATGGATTGCCAGAGAAATTTTATAGTGTAGAGAATGAGATAGTTTGGTATGGATATATATATAAAACAATTAATTGAAAATAATTACGAAAGATGAAGGTCTTTGCACATTATTATAAGTCCGAAACAACGGGGAACGATTACCGTTGGCGTACCTTACTTCAATTTGGCACATCTTGGGATATTATTGGCTCTGTCATAATGAAGAATCCAGGCAGTGCAGCTCCCCTCTCTTCTGTGAATGAGCCAACCACGTTAGAACAATTGAAACACTTAGAACTACCGAAACTGTTTTCAGAGGAACCTGAATACGCTTGGTATTCTTTCAGCTGTGACGACACTATGCAGAAGGTGGAGAAATTGTTTTGTTCTTACTACAAGACTTCCACTCTTAATGGAATAATCCAAGTTTTCAATTTGATGAATGTCCGTGACCCGAACCTAGAGCTTGCTCTTATTAAAAATAACAATGCTGTATACCCATTCTCTAAAACTATAGAGAAGGACATAATGTCATTGGTCGCTCCAGTTTATTTAGGGTGGGGAGACTTATGGAAGAAGCAACCGTTTAGAGAAGATGCAGAAAAGTTTTTCACGGCTGTTCAAAATAAATTTGATGGAAAATACCTTTTTCCACAATTAAAAGACAATAGGTTTTATCACCCACAATATCTTATGGGAGTTGGTTTAAGTTCTCCTATGAGTAAGTTTCTGCTCAATGCTTTCTGCCAAAATACGACAGTACCAGTACAGAATTCCCCTATAGTATTCCCAAAACAAATCTCAAAGAGAAATGTTTATGAGCAGGTAGTTCGCAGATTGCGTAAAGAGTACCAATTAGTGGAGGAACAACTTAAGACCTGCCGTTTTCAATTTACAGAGGAACTCGTTCTCACCATAACTTGCACAGGACAAGGTTATGTTGGAATAAGACATGCTGCCTACGCTGGCAGATATTGCCTTGGCAATTATCCCCACATAACAGAGTATCGTTCAATACTCTCAGAATTCGGTTACAACATAGCTCCTGAAGCTTGGTTAGGAACAAAAGATTTCAAGGAATATGAGGGGGAAGAAAGTACAATTGTAAGTAACATTATTATGGAAATAGAGACTATAAAAAAGAGAATGTGACACAGACAAGAGACATCATCAGGCAAATTAAAAAAGTAGCTGCAGTATATGGCTATTGGTTAGAAAATCATCACCAAGCAATTGCTGATTGCAGAAGTTTGTGTATGGATTGCAAGAGAAATATTGTAATTTAATCCAAAAATAATTAGACTATGGAATTAATAGACAAAATAAAAGCCATAATAGGGCGATTAGAAGACATTAGGATTCAAAGTAATCCTAACATTGAGATTATAAAAAGACAGGTTGATTTCATTGAGAACGAAGAACTTCTTAATTTGGATGAAGAATTCGATGAATGGAGAAATAGTTTGTATGATGCAGGTGAGCCTGATGAAGAAACAGAAAAAATCATTGACAAAATTGGAGATTTATTTATTCATGCAGATGAGTTAATCGCCACAATACGCCAACAGTTCGAAATAGAAGATGTATATGACGATATTGATGATTTTGATGATGAGGAACTGAGTCGAACGGCTTGGGATGATGACGATGATCATAACGATGCAGATGATGAAGAATATGATATTGTACTGAATGAGGTTTCAAAAAGTGCCCTGATTGCTATTGGTATTGACAACGAGGATGAAAACAGTATCAAATTGATGGGGACAATCCTAATAGGTATATCTTCAGAAGAGAGCGATGATGCTATAGCCGGAAGAGCATTAGCTCAATTAGCCCTGTCTGGTTTCATGTTACCAATGGAAAAAATAAAAGAAATTGTTAAAGAAACTCGTGAGAAATGCAAGAAACAGGTTTTTGGATTACAGATAGCCTTTAGCAATTTGCGAGAGTATAATTGTAGTGCGGAAGAAGCTCTGTCTCAGATACAATTGTTTCTATAAGCACTCATAAATTATTAAAAAAGAATTAATTTATCATTATGTGGTGGAGAATTAAAACTTGGCTTAACAAGCGCGTCCAATTTATTGTGGACAACAATATTCCTGGAAGGGAGGTCAGATCAAGTTATCATGACGACTCTTCAAAAATGCGTGATGAGAATAGATACATTCAAGTTCAGACAGCATTTCCAAATATAAATACAATCCATTATGAATATATCTGTGGACGATGGGAACTTCATATAGAACCAAACAATGATAAAGACGGCTATAAATATGCAAGAATTGCACGTTTTGTCAGAGAAAGATGTGATAACGATGTTAACATTATATGGTTAGTTGACGGAACTCGATATATAGCTATACATAATGTTTATGTTAATTCTGAAGAACAGTTAAAAACTGGGTTGTTGTATTTGTATGATAAATTTGACGATATCTTGAATGAATGTGCAAAACGATTTAAGCCGACTGACTTAACCCTTCCTTACAGCAATTCATCTGAATATAAAATGATTGACGATGAAGAAGAAGTGTGCCTTAAATCAATGTCTCTTCAGGAACTATTTGATATAAGACTTACTATACCTGATTATCAAAGAATATATTGTTGGAATGATAGTAATATCAAAACCTTATGGAATAATCTTAAGGAAATGCCGGAAGGATTAGATTATCATTTAGGAGCTATTATTCTTCAACGACAAGTTAATGGTTGTGATATTATAGATGGACAACAAAGACTTGTAACATTAACTCTTATCCTTCGTTCATTAGGATATGAAGGGAATATGCCTCTTTTACTTCAAAGATTCAAATCACTAGAAGCTTGTGAAAATATTGCAAACGCAAAATATGTAATTCAAGAAATAAAAGGTTGGGATAGTGACGAAAATAATAAGATGCTTGAAAATATTTTAAAGCATCTCACTTTTTCGGTGCTTTTGTTGAAATCAAAGAATCTCGATTTGGCATATACTTTCTTTTCAAATCAGAACTCCAGAGGCGTTAGGCTTTCGGATTACGACATATTGAAAGCTCATCACCTTCGCTTCTTAATTACGAATGATAGTCAAGCAGAACATTTGGCACGAAGATGGAATACCATATCCCAAGATACGGATTCTGATAATGAACCATATATACATAAGACTCTTGGACTATATCTATTTCGCATTAGAAAATGGATGCGAAAACATTCGTGTGATGAGCCTAATAGTAACCGCCCCATAAAAGATGAGTATTCTGCAGCCCCCCTCATTCCTGGTATTCCACCATTCGGAGAGAGATTTTATTTTTATGAAAAAATTCAAGGTGGTGCTCATTTCTTTGCATACACAGAATACTTTGTTGACTTATACAAACAATTTGTCAAGACTCCACAAGTATTGCTTCTTAGGAGGTATCTGTTAGGTGAGTCTCATTGGAAATATGAGAGTGTAATTGAAACTGTTCTGTTTGCTTATTTTTCTAAATTCGGGAAACAGTATTTCTCAGAAGCATTATTTTGTATTGCTGGAGCTATTGCTCAGCATCGTTATGAAGGAGCGCGAGCTCTTCAGTACAAAATAAATGAGCATGTTCAGAATAACGAACTTGTTATGATGATAGACCAAGCGTCTTCACCGTCATTCTTTCTCGCAGAAACCCTCCCTCTGTTAAAAAGGAGTGGAAGAGATCTGGAAGGTGGAGACATAAAGGTCAGATTTTACAATGCCCTATGCCAGGTATTCAGGGGGCTTCACAATCCTGAAATCCTGACTGACGAGGAATCGCTCAGAATGGCAAAATTTACGGACACATTCATTGAAAATAAAAAAACTTCAGAATATGAGTGACAACAGATATACACCACGGGATATTGTCGGACAGAGATTCTGCATTCCCCTATACCAGCGTTTGTTTGCCTGGACGCCAAAAGAGGTTAGAAAGCTTCTGGCAGATTTGAAAGAGCATTTTGACTCTGAACGATTTCAGAAGGAACATAATGCCTATTACTTAGGTATGCTGACAGCCATCGTGCGTGAAGGTGGCGATATCGACCTTATCGATGGTCAGCAACGCTTCACTGTTATGATACTAATGGCAATTGCTTTTAAGCATCTAAGCGAATGGGAATTATTCTTGAATGCTGGGAAAAGACTTAAATTAGTAGCAAGGTCTGAAGACGAAAATTATCTTAGAATTTTGGCTAATGATGATAATTTATATAATCATTTAAACAAAGGCAATTCATGTTATAGCTATGAAAACTTATATATGAAGAATGCTTTGTTATGTATAAAAGACTATGTAGAGGAAACATTTGGCGATGATGATAACGCTAGGGATTCGTATGCCTTAAACATATACAATCACCTTACTTTCTTTATATCGGAATTACCTCCTCACTATTTGAAAGAAGCAACATCATTAAATAAGTATTTCGAGGTGTTAAATTCCACAGGAAGAGGATTGGAACAGCACGAAATCCTGAAAGTCAAGCTTATACGGAATCACCAGAATTCAGACAAGTTGGTTCGCATTTGGAATACTGTATCACAAATGGAATTACCAATTATCCGCAGGAATGAAGATATTAACAACCATCAGTATGCGGATTTATATAGAAATGCTATAAGAGAATGCAGACAAGGCAACTTTGACAATGCATTATCGTATATTAAGGAAAGTAATAATGATGATCAGGAAAATGCAAACACTATTGATGTCATTCCTGTTAAGAAAAAAGAAAAAACAACTGGTTTCCATGCAATAGAAAAACAAGATAGCATAATGTCTTTCCCGGAGTTCCTTCTTCTCTCACTGGACTTGACGTTTAATCTGAATGGCAAGGATAGTTTTTATCAGAAAGACAAACTTATAGAAAGATTTGAAAAGCAATCGATTACTGACATAGAAGGTTTTTACAATAATTTATTGTTCTACAGGCTTCTTCTTGATTATTACGTCGTTAGGAGAGATATTTCTAATGGCCAAAGCAGATTTACAATTATTTTCCGAGATAACGACCGTGAAAGCCGCGAGTGTTTACGACAATATTTATCAATGTTAACGGTGTCAACTGAATTCTATACATGGCTTATTCCATATATGAAGCAGTTGCTACTACTGCCAAACGATTGGCAAGAGGCATCTGTTATTCTTCGGAAATTGAAAGAAGAGGACAATGCAAGAAGATGCAAGGATGGCTATCCGCAAAAACTCCGAACAGAAAAATATCCCAATATAGATAGATATTGGTTCTGGAGATTGGATTACTATCTTTGGGAGAAAAGGGCTGAACTGTTTGATGCTGATGATAAGAGGATTGTCGAAGAATATGTATTTCGCACTAATCGTTCCATTGAGCATCTTCATCCACAAGATGAATCTTATAATGAAACCTGGGATTCTGAAATTACCAACGGATTTGGCAATTTGGCCATGATTTCTCAAAGTTTCAATTCCCTTCAGAGCAACGACAACATAAGAGTCAAATTTGCCAGAATACAAGAGCAACTTGACAACAAATCATTGCAAAGTTTAAAGATGTTTGTTATGTTCAGGAGTGCTAACGAAGATCATTCGAAATGGAGCGAACAACTGGCTCTTTATAATTTGGAACAAATGTGTGACTTGCTTGAACAAACTGTTTCAGATATAAAAATCATTTCTTCCGAAAACATTTCAAACGAAGAATAGAATGTATACATACATTTCAGACACAAGCCATTTCAAAGAAGTGTTATCACGGGTTCTATCCGTGAAGCATTTGCTTTGGATAGGTACCGCCGATATAAAAGACTTATATGTAGATGTGGCCAATGAGAAGAAGCCATTCCTGTCACTTATAGCCCAACTCATTCGGCGTGGTGTGGAGGTAAGGCTCATTCATGCAAAAGAACCAGGTCCAAACTTTCGTGAGGATTTTGACAAGTACCCAGTGCTGTATGACCGCTTGGAGCGTGTGCTTTGTCCGCGTGTTCATTTCAAGATGCTTGTCTTTGATGGCAAGGAAGTATATGTTGGAAGTGCGAACCTCACGGGTGCGGGAATTGGCATGAAGGCTGAAACTACTCGCAACTTTGAGGCAGGCATATTAACTGATGATCAAGAAATCGTAGAAAAGGCCATGAACCAGTTTGACGAAGTATGGATGGGTAAACATTGCAAAAAATGCAAGCGTAGAGAGTTCTGTCCTGACCCGATAGTATGTTGACACACTTTCACAAGAAAGACTTAAAAACCATTATCATCATTATGAAAGTATATTTTGCAGGTTCAATTCGAGGCGGACGCATTGATGCTAACTTATATGAACGCCTGATTAAATACATTCAGAAGACTGACATTGTGCTGACAGAACATGTCGGCAACCTCAATTTGTCAGAAGAGGGGCAAACTGTAACAGATATATACAACCAAGATACTAATTGGCTGCGTGAAAGTGACGTATTGATAGCAGAATGTACTTGTCCGTCTTTGGGTGTTGGTTATGAACTGGCATACGCTGAGCATTTTCAGAAACCTTGCCATATCTTCTACAACAAGAACAGAACAAGTCTCTCGGCAATGCTGGCTGGTAATGCATTCTACAACATCCATCCCTATGAGGATGAAGCTGAAATATATCCTATAATAGACAGCATATTACAAAAGGAGTGTGATTCATGAAGAAGATAATCTTTCTTGATTTTGACGGTGTTCTGAATACGGAACATTATCAGAATTACCTTATGTATCAGAGGCTGCCCTGGCAAGACAAGCATGGTGCGTTCTTTGACCCAGAAGCTGTGCGGCAACTGAAAAGAATTGTGGACATCACCAAGGCCGACATAGTGATTGAATCATCGTGGAAATACCTCGGCCTTGCTGCTATGCAAGAAATGTGGAAGGAAAGGGATTTGCCAGGCAATGTAATCGGCATCACAGATTCGACAGCCAGCGATAAATGGTTGCTCAACGCAAATCTTGACGATATAGACCCTGCCATGGGGCATTGTAAGGGAATGGAGATAGCATCATGGTTAGCAGACAATACACGGAATGACGTGAATTATGTCATCATCGATGACGAGTACGTATGCCTCGAATCTCAGGTATGCTACTTCGTCCTAACCAATCCTCATGACGGTATAACGGAAGAAATTGCGGACAGGGTAATTGCCATCCTTAACCGTGAATCCGCTTATTTTCAAGAATAATATCATTTTTTTACAACCTCTGCCACAGTTTTGCTGATGTTTGGATTAACTTTGCACAAAAGATAAAATTGACACAATATGAATAGATTCCGATTTGTACATCTGAATGTACACTCCCATTATTCAATAAATGATGGGTGCGCCAGTATAAAGGAACTGGTTGATGCTGCCATCAAAGACAAGATGCCTGGCATTGCTATTACTGATAATGGCAATATGTTTGGTATCATGGAGTTTGTCGAGTATGTTAATCGTATCAATCGCGTAAGAGAGGAGAAGGGGCAGAAGCCTTTCAAGCCTATCATTGGTTGTGAACTGTATGTTGCACCAGGTGCAAAGGAGGACAAGAAGCTTGGCAAGCACTGCAAAGGCTATCGCTTAACAGTCTTGGCAAAGAACTATCAAGGCTATAAAAACCTCATCAAGATTGTCAGTAATTCCTGGACTGATGGCTTCTATATGAGACCACGAACAGACCGTGCAGATCTGGAGAAATACCGTGAAGGTATAATTGTTCTCTCTGGTGGTGTAGGTAGTGAGGTATATTCCCCTGTAGTAAGCGATGACATAGCAGGGCTTGATGCGACTATCAAATGGTATAAGCAAACTTTTGGGATGGATTATTATCTGGAATTACAGCGTTGTGTTGATTATGACTTAAAGAGCGACACGCCGAGTGATCTGATGCTTGAACAGCAAAGGGTTAACGCCGTTCTTATACAAAAAGCAAAGGAATCGGGTGTAAAGGTTGTAGCCACAAATGATGTTCATTATGTTGCTCCTGAAGATTTGGCAGCTTACAATATCCAACAATGCTATGCTACAGGTAAGACTATGGATGAATTTGCCAAAACAGATATACTTCAATTCCGCTGGTTGACAAGCAGAAAACATATGTGCGAGTTGTTCTCAGATGTCCCAGAAGCTATAGCCAATACGATGGAGATATTTGACAAGGTTGAGTTCTATGACATATGCCATGCTCCCATTGTTCCTGCTATTAGCATTCCTGATGGTTTTGGGAATGAGAGAAGGGAAAAGGAAGACAACTATCTGGAATACCTTTCTTTTTTCAAAGCCAAACAGATATATGGAGAATCACTTCCAGAGGATGTTTCTGATAGGCTGAAATTTGAACTAGAGGTTATCAAGAAAAGAGGAGCTTCAGGCTATTTTCTCTTTCTACAGGATGTGGTCAATACCGCTCAATTAGAGCTTGGTGTATGGGTAGGTCCTGGACGCGGCTCAGCTGCTGGTAGCCTTGTATGTTATTGCATAGGTATTACTAAGATTGAACCATTGAAACACGATTTACTCTTTGAACGTTTCCTAAGTACAGAAGGTACGATGTTCCCAGACATCGACATTGATTTCGATGATGAAGGTAGAGAACGCGTTATTGAATGGCTTCAACAAAAATATGGCAAGGAATGCTGTGCTCATGTTGTTTCTTTCCGCACATTCTCAACAGCTAATGCATTCAGTACGGTAGCAAGAGTAAACCAAATGCATACTCCTGAGATTCTGACTATTAACGAACTCCTATCAGGTTATTCCTGGCGTCCTATAAAGAATTACGTCAAATATGAACCAGAGTTAAGAAAAGCTATTCGAAAAGTCGGGAACCCTTTGCGTAATGCCTTTGCTAATACTGCTATATTAGAAAGAAAAATCTGTGGATTAGGTGTCCATGCTTGTGGATTTGTTGTAGCGGACAAAACTGTGTCTGATTGGGCACCTATTTCAACTTGCTCGATAGAAGATTCAAAGGGTAATGAACAAACAGTGAGATGTACTCAATACGATGGATGGCATGTGGAGTCGTCAGGTCTTATAAAATTTGATTTCCTTGGTCTTAAAACACTTTCCCAGATGAGGGATATATGTGCGAGTGTAAAAGTTCACTATGATAAGGATTTCGATATTGAAAAGATTCCGATTGATGATGAGAAGACAATGGAACTTTTCCAAACAGGCCAAACCGATGACGTGTTTCAGTTCAGTTCAAAAGGGATGCAAAAATTCTTGCAAAAACTTCATCCTACATGCTTTGAGGATTTGGTCATCTTGAACTGTATGTATCGCCCAGGGCCAATGGAATATATTTCAACTCTCATCAGGCAAAAGCATTCCAAGAAAGCCGTCAAGTATATGATTCCTTGCTCGGAAAAGTATCTTCACAATACTTATGGCATTATTGTTTATCAGGAACAAATCATGATGCTTTCCCGATTGATCGCCAACTTCGATAGAGGTGAGAGCGACTTGCTGAGAAAAGCCCTCGGTAAAAGGAAGATGGATGTGCTTTCTGTCTTAAAGCCCCGTTTCATAGAAGCTGGTATAAAGAATGGACACAAAAAGAATGCCCTTGAAAAGGTATGGAAAGAAATGGAGGCTAAAGGTATGTACGCTTTCCAAAAGTCACACGCTGTTTGCTACACATGGCTTGCCTATCAAATGGCTTATTTGAAAGCAAACTATCAAGAAGAGTTCAAACAAGTTATCGAAAAATATAATTCAGACTAAATCCATTATTATTTGCAGTTCAGCATGCAGATTTTTCACAAAAAATCTATTGATAATGATTTTTTCTCAGACCTCTGCCACCAGTTGGCGGAGGTCTTTGTTTTCTTTGCACCATAATTCTTTTGATTATGGTAAAAGTAGAGAAATATGAAAAATTGAACAAACCTGGATTATGGTTTGTATGTTCGGAACAACCAGCTACCGATCTTAAACAGTACATATATGACTTTGCTGTAGAATCAGGGTTGCCTATTGTGGTCTATTCTGATATTCCCAAAAAGGAAATACAGAATGCAGTCATTGATCTTATAAAAACAAAATGCATAGAAAACGCTGAAAACGAAAATGAAAGAGATTGGTTGGAACAGGAAATGACGGAATACGATAATCACGGTTTCTTTTGGTATCCTGAAGAATTGAACGATTATATTCCGAATGGATTCTTTTGGAACAACTATGTTTTCTTTGATGAATTCAAGATTCTTTCGTTCACAAACAGCTTTTCTCACTTGTATCTTATTGATAACTTGTCTGAGTTATGTCTTGACTATGGAAGTGATTATTCAAGGGCTTTGACCTCTATAGAGCAAGAGGCCGTGGAGTATAAGAAAACCATCTTAGTTTTTGTTTCACCTAATGATTCCTATTATGACAGTACAAGAGATTTTTAACACGACAGCTGTGCGGAGCATTGAGGTACAGATTCTTTCTCTCTACCATGAGACAGAAAGAAATCATTGGTATAATGATGAGAACAAAAAAGCTATCAGAAGCCTTTTGGATGTGAGGAAACAAATTCTCAACAGTATGTTTGTTATGGATGAACACAGCAAGCAACTGTTAGCAGACTTCAACGAAGCCATGAAATACCAGATGGTG
>Ga0247609_10006947_pt1 | contig 10839 bp, 6 predicted proteins | sample 172DNAGHGlowgp2_FD_193487 | JGI IMG/M metagenome (GOLD analysis project Ga0247609, IMG submission 193487) | Sheep rumen microbial communities from Palmerston North, Manawatu-Wanganui, New Zealand - 1728 DNA GHGlow gp2 | ecosystem: Host-associated > Mammals > Digestive system > Stomach > Rumen ...
TCACTAACATCAACACCTTGAGATGTTTCACCACCCATACATATTGTCCCATCATCAGTTGCATATAATGGGCCGTTAGTATCCATGTTTGTTAATGCAAGGTTTGTAGGCATTATATATGTTGTGTTTACCAAATGTGTAAATGTCTTTGGTACACCATTCAAATCACAATCATTAAATGTTCCTAACAAAACAATATCGGTAGCATAAAGAATTGTTTTTCTGTTTTTATAACTTCCAGTCTTAAATTCACATGGTTTTAAATAGTAAACTTTTTGTCCTTTTAATGTTGTTGCTTGATGGCATACTCCACCTTGTTTACCAAAAACACGTGAAACGCTAAATCCTGATTTTTTATGGAAATTATTACCTTTAATTATTTTTTTAGTTATAATAGCCAAATCAGAAGCGTAATTTGACGGGCCTTCTTTTTTTGTGTTAAGAGGACTTTCAACTTTCGTTATTATTTCATAACCGTCAATGTTATCTTTTTGATACCCAACAGAGCATTGTTGAACATATTTTCTTTCATTAAAGAATACATTATCCACACAACCTTTTATCTTTTCATTAGACCATGTAATCCATAAAAACCTTGTTTTTTTCTTCAAATACCTAACCCACCTTGGGTTATAGATGACACCGTTTATCCAATCATTGTAGAAATCAAAATTAATTACATTATACTCTTGTGCCAAATTCATTTCAATGCAAGGCAATAAATAATCAGTATTTATTGTCAAGCAATGTGTTTCATCGTCAGGGTCTGCATTTTGGTCATCTATTGAATGTGGGTCATCAGAATCTATTCCTTCATCTGCTTTATCACCATTTTCATCTTCATTTAAAACATAATGTATAGTTTGTTTTAATATGTTATATTGCTCAGGTGTCGTACACCCTGCACATTGTGAACAATAATGCCACCCTGTACCAATTTTACAATTATTATTTCCCGTGTTATCATCATTACCATCATTGCCTGGAACAGTTTCATTTGTATCATCGCCGCACCCACAAAAATCAGCGCATTTATGATAGCCTTGTCTACAAGAGCCTCTGTTAGTCTCTTTTAAAATTTTATATTTAAATTTAAAGTCACTTTTAAAGAATTTAGACACGAAACCAAATGCTGGCGCAAAAAACCAATTTTCCAAATCAGGGCATAGCCCGTCTTTTAGAACAATTAACTTCAATTTTGTCGCATACTTGTAAACACTTGGTAACATTGGAGCCCAAGCAATTCTCCATGTTCCAATCTGTATCCAACCATATCCATTTCCTTTTGAAATATCCAAGAATCTTCTTGTACCAATATAAGACAAAACATACCCCAAAAAAGAAATAACCGTATTTGCAATTTTTACTAAAAACACAAAAGTTTTTATTATAACACACATAATAATGAACATAAGAGGTAATTTAATTCTTATGTTATTATATGGCATTGGGTTATTTGGGCCAAATTTATTACAGTGTTTAATGCCTGAGAATTTTTCTTTTCTCCAATTGTTGTTTTTTTGTATTCTTGGAATGTATGATTTTACAGAATAAACATTATTCCAAAACAAATCACGAAATGATTCGTCCCTTGTAAATGAGCCAAATTCATAGTCATACTTCTCTTCTACACCGTTGACAATCTGTGGATTATGAGGTACTAACACTTTTGCTCTGTGGAAATAATCAGGATTTTCTTCGTTATCATCCATTGAAATCCTAAATCTAACACACGCTCTTGTTGGAATACCCTTTTCAGGATTGTCGGTTGGGACCATATTACCATACTCATCAGTAACCATATAATCAAGGTTCATTGGTATTTGATAGCACCAAACACCATTTTCATTGATTAACTTGTTTCCTTTAATTGAAAATTCTTCAACAGAACCACCAGGCGTTTTTCTAATCATTTCGATTTTTCCTTCACCAGTTACAAGTTCATCCATGTACCCCATAGCATCAGTAGGAATACACTTTTTAGAAAAGCCATTAGATGCATTATCACTAACTATAGAACCCATAAACACACAAGTAGGCTCGAACTTAAAGTTAACATCAATATCACACCTGCTTACTCCAATTGTCTCACCAAGGTCGCTATTACCCCAAAATGGGTTTACATTCACAACTTGGTCCTGTGTGAATATTTGGCTAAGATTATTATAGTCAGTACCTCCTTTGAACTTTGTAGGTGTTTCAAACTGTTCAATTGTATAGCCTTTATAAACGAAATCCCTTGGCTTTTGTGACAATATTCCACAGTCAGACAAATCCAAATCCATGTGAATTGTATGTGCTCCCGTAGGAACTCCACAAATCATATAGTCACCTGAATTGTTAGTCTTAGTTGTGTATGTATAATAATGGTCAAAAACTTCCAAAATAACATCATTATCAAGCGCATATCTCTTTGTTGGGAATGTTCCAACAACTTGATGACATCCATCAACACGCTCGTTTGGTAAAAGGTTGTATCTAACGCCATTTTTATCCCTACCAACACTTGAATTGAAAGGATATATATTACCAACATCAATACCATTGTTTATGTCGGCTTCTATGAATATGCTTATTTTTGCGTTTGGAATACCAAACCCATTGTTAGCAAGAACACGGCCAACAACAACACCATAATTTGAATTATGAAGTTGATATGCGTCTTTGCTTTTTATATCCACAGAAAGGACCTCAAATGTGTCGTAATCTTGGATTAAATCGGCACTGACGGTAATGTAATCTTTTGTGTTATCTTTACCAATATCGGTCCTAATTCTATATGATTTGTTTGTTTCTGCCATATTAACTGTTTATTTTGAAAGTTTTCTTTATATCAATTGGTTTTTTTGTGAAAATAGGTCTTATAAGTAAAAACACCCCGAATATAGGCACAATTGGAATCATCAATATGATAAGTAAAATATTCTTTATGGTAGTTGAAACCATTTCACGTATATGTGTTGTTTTACTTTTTGGTTGTTTATCTCCGTATTTTCGTTGAAGATATGATATTTGTTGATTAGTTTTGCAATTGCATCCCATAATATCAATGTTGTCGTTAATAAATAGTTATTCTTATATTTTATAATATAAAAAAAGTGGCCCAATTATAAACAAAAAAGAGCGATAAACCTACCGCTCTTTCTTCATTTACATGTGTTTTATACTTATTTTTCTTTAATTCTAACTCTTATATCTTTTTCTGGGTATTTAACCTCAAACATACTATCGCCATCGCTATACAAGATACCATCTGTTGCTTCTATGTCAATAAGGTCCGATTCACCGTCACCAAGATAATATATTTCATCATCATAAGCATTTGGCGGTATTGTTTCTTGCCCTATCAAATTCGCCGAATACCCTTCTCCATGCTCATTATATACCCTAAAATCAATTAGGTTTATAACACCGTCAGTCTTTGAAATTTCTTTTTCCATATCACCAACATATATTTCATCACCCATGAATTTTGTATTGACATCCATGTAATTCTTTATAACGCTGATTATGTCAGAAATTACAACTGTTTTTTCATAATTTTTATCAATAATTACATCTATATCAAATGATAGGTTTACTATTTTACCACTTTTAACTTCAACAAAATCGTTTATCATTCTATAGCCTGAAAGATAATTTACAATATTGTTAATTAAAGTTACGGGTATTGTGTCGTTTAATTTTCCATCACCATCAATACCAAGAAGATACACCATTATCTTATTGTTTTCTTCCATAACGCCAACCCTGAAAGGTGTACCATATTTAGGTGGCAATCTTAAAATTCTATCAATATAGTCTTTTACAGTAACACACCTATTTTGAGCACCTTTATTGTATTTAATCAAATACCTAAGTTCGCTCTCGCTTGGAATATCTTTACCTGAAACTGAAGGTGTTGTGTTTTCAACTTTTAATGTTTGATAGATTGCATTTGCAATAGTACTATCACCCCTAAATTCAGCATTTAATGTTGATATTTTATTAATAGAGCCTTTTGGAACATTACTTGCTGAGCCGCCACCAATTCTATATAATATAAACAGCGTACTTTCTGCTTTTGGTAATATACCAAGATTATCATTATTTAATATTCTTGTAATTTGCCATCTTGAAAATGCTGCCATATCTGAATTTGGCCCTATTACATTGTTAAATGAACTACCATTTCCTGAGCCAAATATAATTTTCATATACCCATTATCCAAATATTCAGTAATGAATTTTCTTTCAATTGGCCTCCATTCTCCTTTTGTTATATAGAATACAGGCTTATTTGCGCTGCTATTGTTATATGGTAATCCATTTTGGTCATACGTGTACATTAAAGGCTTTCCATTATTTTCTTGGTCTAACCAAGCCCAATTTTGCGAAAGATTGTCAACCTCGTAAAATCTTTTTTTACCTTCACAATCAGTTACTGAATAAAAATCGCCGTAAGGTGGTGGTGTTACCCTTGTGTCAGTTCCATCAATTTCCAATACTGATTCAATATTCATAACACCTTCAAAAGGTAAAACAACTTCCATAAACGGATATATGTCACTTGCATGTAAAACTTGTCTATAAACACGTGTTTCACCTGCTGTTACCACTGCAAGTTTTGAAACAGTGTACCCCGTTATAATTCCATTTGTATTTACTTTTGGTAATATTGTTCTGTTTGTATTTCCATTTACATCATATTGAAGAGCAAAATCAACATCTTCTAATAATTCAAATGTTTGAGACGTTGAAGAAAATTTCGTACCTCTTTTGATTATTGGGGCCACATTCCAATTAGGCTCATTTGAACTAACAGGTAGTATGCAACTTATTCTAACTTCAGCCATTGAACCTTTTGGGCCAGGGATTTTAACGCCATTGTTCCTTGCTATTGCATATAATGATGCCCTTTCTTGCGCACTGTCAATATTCGTTTCCTGATACACTCTGTCTATGTGATATGACAAATTGTCCGCAATGTCTGCGGCCAAATCAATTTGCCATGAAGCAACAGAAGCATCATCGTATGATGTTGCCAAATCAGGATAATATTTTTTTGAAAATTCAATTAACGCTTCTTTGTAATCTTGAAACGTTCTGTTTAAATATGAAATGCCTTTTTCCATTATATCTTAACTCCTACAGTGGTTATTTCTGTTTTATTTCCAACTTTAACGCCATATTCTATTGTAACTATGATTGAATTTTCATCGTTTTCATCTTTAAAAACATTAAAGTCTCTAAATTCCACTTCTGGAACATATTTCTTAATGGATTCAGATATTTCGGTTTTTATTTCAGATGCTGAATATTCATCATTTGGTGTAAATATAAATTTTATCAAATCAGTACCAAATTCAGGGTCTCTTATTTTTTGCCCCTTTGGTGTGAATATGACATGTAAAACCTTAGACTTTACACAGTCGGCTTCGGTATCATTTACATCAAGAAAAATGTTATCATCATTATTTGAAGTAAATGGATATTTTATTCCGTATTTTTGATGCTTAGCCATTAAATTATCTTTTTCTTAAATAAATAGTTTTACTGTGTTTTTATACTATTGTTTTTTTAATTGTTTCAATTCTTCCCATCGTTTAATCGCTTTTTCCATATCATTTTTTAAATTAAAAAATTCTCCTTCATATTCAAATGTATTATCTTTTGAAAACCCATGAAGTCCCATTGGAAAATCTTCAAAACTTAATTGGTCAGCATCTCTAAGGAAAATATTTGTTTCAAATGAAAATTTATCAGCAATTTCAAACGGACATATATTTTTTAATGGATAAAAACTCGTACAATAAGCAAAATCTTCAATTAAATCATTACATTCATCACTATTAATGTAATCCAAATCCTTTCTTTCTTCAAGATTTTCTAACATTGCGCTTACTTTTCTAAGGCTAAATCCACCATTTCCTACACACCTAAACACATTACACCAAACCCATGGAGCACCGTAATAATCATAGTCTAAGCCCATAAAGTAATCTAAATTATCCTGAAATGCATAGCAATCCAATTGATATATAAGAATGTATTTGTAATCCAAAAAAAGTTTATAAAACCATTTTTGCATTAGCATTTTACTGTAAGTAACTGTTGATTCAAACCATTTCGGGTCAAAATTAAAAAATGTTATGTTTGCTTTATTGTTGTTCATTTTGATATATTCATCTTTTGGTATATTCCATGGACTAACCAAAAAAATATCCCTTTTTGAAAATACATTTATGCAGCGTTCAAATGATATTTGTTCAAACTCAGTTAAAGGGCTTCTATAACTCATTATTATTACAGCAACATCTTTCATATCACATTTTTGCTTTTTAGAAAACTTATTAATCTTTCATAACTATATTCTTTCCAATTTATATCTTCTTTGAACGGTTTTGCGTATAGCATATCCCTATATAGGCTGTCATTATTATCAACTTCTGCAACTTTTTCCAAAATTTCCTCATTTGTAAGACCGTTACAATTTATAAAACTATCAGGATTAAACCACCTAACAATGTTTTCAGCACCGCAATAAATAGGCACAGTGCCAAAAGCATATGCATGTATTATCCTTTCTGTTATAAAACTTGTTTTTCCACTTGTTTCGGCGTTCTCAAAACACATATTAAATTTAACTTGTCTATGTGCATCTTGAAAAAGTTTAAAATTTTTTTTATAATTCTTCAATTGATAGCCATTTGTACAATATATTGAGCCATAAGATATAATCTGTTTGTAATTTTCACACAAATAAAAATATGTTGCTGTTCTTTTTTCAACTTCAACACCTTGAGCAAAACTACAAAAAAGTCTTTTTTCGTCTGCGTTTTTTACAATTGGATTTTCATAATATCTTCTTGATTGTGTCTGCCACGATGGGTAGTACAAATTTGTTTCACTATCATCATCGAAAGTCAATGATAAAACAGCATCTTTAACATTGTAAATTGGTTCGCCAGTGTACCCTATTATAATTGGATGCCCTTTTATTGGTGCTCCATTTTTAAATACACTTTTAAACACAATATCACACTCTTCATCGCTTGGGTCAACTACTAAATAGTCAATGCCATATTCACGAAACGCCCTTAGAATAAAATCATCAATCTCAAACCAATCAAACGGGCTATTTTTATATCCATAAAAATCAGAAAAACCTATTTTTAACATATTAAGTGTACATATTTTCTTCCATCTTTATATATGGTAATTCATAAATCTTATCATGGCTAAAATTATGCTGAAGCCATAATGTCCAAACCCTTTCTGACAAAAATCCGCCAATTTCAGTTTGCCATTTAATCGCCCCATCTGTTATGGGTTCTTTTTCGTAGCGTATGTATTTTCCTGTTTCAATGTTATATTTTACGTGGTCTAATAGTTCTTCAAAATTATTAATCTTTGCTAATTCCAAATAATGGCCAAGGCAATCAAACAAGAACTCAGAATATCTATCAAAGTCTTCAGACCTCATAACAAATCCATTTGAATAATAAAGATTTTCACCTTTTTTTATGTATTTGTCATAATCTTCGGCGTAATCAGGATGATAACGTTTAATTGCTAATTCCAATATATATAAATCATCAATACAATTTGAAAATCTATAACCTTCTTCAACTGTTTGTGCAGGAATACACATTGGCTGCTCTTTTGTTGGCTTGCTGTTTTCAGGATGATTGAACGGCTTGCAAGTTATCACATCATATTTACTGAAAATATCGTCAAAATTCATTGTGCAGTCAACACCTTCAAGAGGTCTTCTGTATTGCATTTGTCCTTTATATTTTGCATCTTTTACATTTTTCCAAATCCAATAAGTTCCTGTTGATTCAACAAAGAAATAGTTTTCGTTTGAAATGTTATCACCAGTGTTATCTTTTAAATCACAAACACCTTGATTATTCGATGCGCCAACTTGTAAAGGCGTTACAACAGCATCATCTAAAAATTTAAAGTCTTTTCTTCTGTAGCATAGAGAAAAGATTTTTACATCTTTATTTTTTTCACCACTATAAGGAAGTAAGTAACTAACATCAATTCCTGTTTTTTCTTTGAATAATTCAACTTTTTCTTTTGTTACTTTATTTCTCTTAAAGAATAATTCTACAAGAGATTGTTTTGACCCCAAATTACCATCACAAAAGCCTCTATTTACTTTATTTGCATATTCTTCTGCTGTTTTTGTTGAAAAATGAAGTAATCCGCCAATCCTAAAATCATATGGAGTAAACGGTGATTTTGGGTCACATGGTATTCCGTAAGAATTACAACAATTATCTATATCGCTAACAGTATGTGGTGTTGGACCAAATGTTATTTTTCCAAGGCCACCTCTTATAACAGATTTTATATGGAATGTTTCAGGAAAACCATAATCACACATTGAATTAACGTCTAATGGCTTTGTGAATCTTACTCTCATCGGTCTTCCATCATTATATACCATATCACAATCACCAAACATAAGCCAATTGAAATGTATCATTTTATATCCATCATACCTTTTGTTTGATAACAAATTTGACACATTATTCTCTTGGTTCATAAATAAAAATTCATCAATATCAAAAAACGCAATCCAATCATATTTATCTCCATATTCAGCATAGCACTCATCATATGCTTTAAATTGACATGGTGTAGTTATATTCCTATAATTTTTTAATATAACATACCCATTATCAATATAATCACCAATCACTTCATGGAAATCATCTTCACCGTCTCTGTTATTGTCATACAAGCATATATTTGTGAATCCAATGCTTTTATAATATTCAACATATTCTCTAATATACATATTTTCAAGTCTTCCAATACAGCAAAGAAGTACTTTTAATTCTTTGTCATCTTGGTCTGAAAACATATTTTCAATGTTATTGCAAAGAGCAGTTATTGAGTATTTTTTACTTATTTCATATGAAGAAGCAACCTTTGACATCCTATATTCTTCATCTTTAAGGCATTTTATGGCATCATTAACTAACGCATCAGCAAACTTTTCAACATTATCATATTCCATAGGCTCCATAATGTTGCTGAAAAGATTATTACCCACAAATCCATTATAACCTTCAAGAGTTGATGCAAAACACCCCCATTTTCCTAAAATACAAGCATTTTTTGCATATGCATTTTCAACACTGCAAATGCCAAAAGTTTCATTATTTCTATTAAATTCAGAATCATATCCATGTGAAGGATATATCCAAATCTTTGAAGAACATTGCATTTTTACATAATCTTCTATGTTTAAATTTCCATGTACGAAAATTCCATCCTGATTGTATAGTTGACTGCCTATATTATTATAATCAATAATGTGAAGTTCAAAATCAGGAATTTCTTTTTTAATTTTATGGAAAACGTTTTCAATGAGCCATCTAATACCACCACCAAATTCTCCTGAAATTAACATTTTATTTGTCTTTTTAATACCATCATATTTATCATACAATGCTTGGTCAATACATTCAAATGTTTTATATAACTTGTTATCTGGTATTCCATATTTTAATTTAAGGATTTCACGTTGAAAATCTGACTTATACATAACTTTTTTAACACCGTTAATGAAACCGTTATAATATCCAATAATGTCAGCGTCATGGCACATTAAATAAACATTTTTACAGTTTTTAACATATTTCAATGCTTCAACAGTCCTACTTAATATGATATAATCAAATGCTTGTTCATTACAATATTTTTCAAAACATTCATTTTTCAAAAAATGAACACCATTTTTTGAAACATGTTCTTGATTTGGGTTAGCAAATACATAAACGTCATTTCCTTTTTTGGACAATTCTTCTGATAATTTAATTGCCCACGCTTCGGAATTTCCAATAGTTCCATTTATATAACTTTCTTCATCCCATACATATTCTTTTGAAAATGTAAAACAGTAAATACCTATTCTTTTCATATAATTTTTTTAAAAAATATACAAATAAATGACTTATTGTAAATAAAAAAGCGCACCTTATTCAGATGCGCTTTCCTTTTATTACACATATTGTTAGTCTATCACAATTCCATAGTTTTTACGTAAGACTTCCTTTATGTGGGTTATTTCATCATATAATTTATCAACAGCAGCAAGAGCAACCATTGAAAGTTTGTCATATGCAACAGCATATTCTCCATTTTCATCAATATCCACAAGTTCAGGATAAATCTCAGCAACTTTTTGTGCTGACGTACCGATTTGACGACCTTCAGGTTCACCACTGTTCCATTCAAAATATTGTTTTGGAATTTGTTTTAATTTTTCAAAATCACATTCAATATCTCCGCTAAATGTTTTTAATGTTTCATCTGACAATGAATAAATAAGCCCATTTGTCATATAAACACTTGTATTCATTCCAGCGTTTGTGGAATTGAAAGTTGCGCCATTACTACTGATACCGACCAAATATCTTTGTGCTGTTGTGTTGCTTATTGCTACAGAAGAACCAGCACCTGTCGGGCCAGGATTACCTTGAGCACCTGTTGGGCCTTTAGCACCTGATGCACCAGTTGGACCTTTAGCACCTGACGAACCCGTTGGGCCTTTAGCACCTGATGCGCCCGTTGGACCTTTAGCGCCTGATGCACCTGTTGGGCCTTTAGCTCCTGATGCACCCGTTGGGCCTTTAGCTCCTGATGCACCCGTTGGGCCTTTAGCACCTGATGCACCCGTTGGACCAATAGGTCCATGTACTGTTGGTATTGTCAACGTATTTGCTGATATAGATGGCTGAGATGCGGTAGAACTCATGGTTGCTGCTGTTATAGCAAGTTCATCTGTATAATCCATAGAATTTGCTAATGCAGCTGCTGCATATTCACTTGCTTCTG
>Ga0247609_10006949_pt1 | contig 10839 bp, 3 predicted proteins | sample 172DNAGHGlowgp2_FD_193487 | JGI IMG/M metagenome (GOLD analysis project Ga0247609, IMG submission 193487) | Sheep rumen microbial communities from Palmerston North, Manawatu-Wanganui, New Zealand - 1728 DNA GHGlow gp2 | ecosystem: Host-associated > Mammals > Digestive system > Stomach > Rumen ...
GAAGCTCTTCGTCAAGCGCTATGAGGAAGAGACCAACCTGCGCTGCCAACTGGTCATCGACCAAAGCTCGAGCATGTGCTTTCCCGTGAGGCAGAAGGTCGACTTCGAGCATCCCAACAAACTCTTCTTTTCCATTTATGCCGCCGCCTCGCTCATGGAGTTGATGCGCCGCCAGCGTGATGCTGTGGGCTTGGACTTGTTTGACGAAACCATCTCGTTTCACGAGCCAGCCAAGTCATCCAATGTGCATAATAAGCTGATTTATGCTGAGCTAGAGAAATTAATCGACACTTACGACAAAAACAACCGCAAGACCACCTCAACGCCACAGTGCCTCCACCAGATTGCTGAGATGACGCACCGCCGCAGCCTTGTTGTGATCTTCACCGACATGCTCGACGGCCTCGACGACTACAAGCCGATGTTTGAGGCGTTGGAACATCTTAAATATAATAAGCATGAGGTCATCCTGTTCCATGTCTTCGACAGTAACTTGGAGCAGAACCTCGATTTCGAGAACCGCCCGTACCGCTTTGTCGATTTGGAGTCGGGCGACACATTGAAACTCAATCCCATTGAGGTTCAAGAGGCATACAAAAAGATAATGGCCGAGCGCAAGGAAGCATTGCTGCATCACTGCTATCAGTACCAAATCGACTATGTGGAGGCCGACATTAATAAGGACTACAACCAGGTGCTGACGAGTTACCTTATCAAGCGTTCCAAACTGCATTAAAAAAGTCCGAAAGCCAAAGGCTTCCGGACTTTCCATTCCCCCGAAGGGAAATACTTACCTAACAATTACTTTCACAGAAACTATGTTCTGGACGTTTTGCATGCTGATGACGTAGACACCAGTGGCAAGGCTGTGGCTGATGCGCTCAGTGCTGCCAGCGTTGATTTGTCGCGTCATCATGGACTGACCGAGGACGTTGTACACGGTCATCATATAGTTGGCGTCATCGCCATTTTCAATCACAAACTCGTGGTCGGCGCTCCAAACCTTCACGTTGGCAAGCGCAGCTTCATTCACAGCATCATCGGTGAGGTCGATGAAGATAGGCTCTTCAATGCCTCCGTTCGGGTTGATGGTGTTGGCTTCAGGATACCATTGGCCGTCTTCAACATAATACTCATTGATGGAATAGCTGTCGATGTCCAGGATCCAGATGGCATTGACACCCATTTCATTGACATTGGGCAGGATGCCGCCAAACCAACCGTCCTTACCAGCCACTTTTTCCTTGTAGAAGTCGGCATATTGGTTGATGTTGGCGTAGTCAACGCCAGTGGTCTCGATGCTAGTGGAGTAAATCGGGCGTTCGTCTTCTTCGCTGGAGAGCAGCATGGCGAAGCTCATGGCAGGCTCGTTGCTCTTGGCAAAGAATGCAGTGCCTCTGTATTCTTCGTTTTCGGCATCGAAGTTGAGCACAGTGGCATATTCTTCAGAGGTGAAGGTATTAGCCACCGTTGTGCCATCATGGCCATCATTAATACGAATGCGGAGATAAACGTGATTTCCAGGAGTGAAGCGGGCATTGGCCGTAGGCTCGTTAATGAACCATGCAAAGCCTAAACCTTCATCATCAGTAGTAAACTCGCCATAGCCGCCTTCTGTTGCCAGGCTCGGGCTGGTGCTGCGATAGAAACCTTCAGGGTTGGCATAGATGACATTGCCTGCACCGGCGGTTTCAGGACCATCGTCGGTAACGACGAATTGGTTAGTGTAGCGATAGGTGGTGCTGGGTTCGAGGTTGAAGATATAGACAGCCGTGGCAACGGGCACGCGGTTGGTGTTTGATCCATTGTTACCTTGGATGTAAAGTGGCAGGTAGTCCAAGATGTAAGGCTCGTTCTCGCTATGGACGGTACCGGCAACACTGACTTCAGTATAAGCTTCACCGCCATCATGGGTGATGACACCTTCGTAGCTGTCAACCTCAAGGTCTTCGGCCAAACGGACGTACACTATCACAGGTTGGTCAACGAGCTGACCCTCGGCGTATTCGATTTCAAGGGTCGTAAAGAACTCCTCGTCGTCCAATGAGATTTCAAAGCCCTCGCTAGCCGTCACCGTGACGTTGCCTTCACCTTCGAGGTTAGCAGCCGTCAAGGTGTAGGATTGCGACTCTGAAGGGCCTTCTCCTTCCAAATAGTCGAGACCATTAATGGTATTAGGTGTGGCCGTCAAGGTCGGGACAGGGGTAGCGCTACCCGAAACGAGCATGATGTCGTCAACTTCCCATCCAGCGGCAGCTTCTTCTGTGCAAGAGTACTTGAAAGCGATGTGGCAGTTCGTGCCGCTGAACTCGTCAAGGCTGATTTCGCCAGACTCGGTCCAAGTCCAGCTGCCAGTCGAAAGCTCACAGGTCAACGGCTCCCATGTTGCTGCCGTCGGGTCTTGACCGTCGTAGTCGTTGGAGAAGTACACTTCAATATCGGGACCCGTGTAGTTCATTGCCGTAACAAAGGTCAAGACAACGTCGCTGTAACTGTCGAGATCGAAAGCAGGTGAGATGAGCCAGTCGATGGTGGCAGGGTGGTTGTAACCGTTAGCATACGCGTAGTGATTACCTTGGTAAGAAGCGATACGCCAGAGCGAGTCGCCTTCTTGGCAAACTTCTGTCCAGCCGTGCCAATCCTCTTCCCAGTCTTGGTTGAAGATGACAACCAAATCGGCTTGGATGACATATTCTGCGCTAACAACGGGGCTGTCGTTGTAGCCTTCCATCTCAGCGTAAGCCCAGATGGTCATGTTCTCTTCAACGGTAATTGGTGTTTCGTATTCTTCCCAAGGACCGTTTTCTGATTCAAGGCTGTAATAAATGGTGGCACCCTCCGTGGCGCTGCTGATTGTGACATCTTGCGTCTCATAATAAGTGCCGGCGGCAGGAGTGAAGACAGGCGATGCCACAGTAGGAGTAGGCGGCACTCCACCTTCGCCTTGCATGAAGATGTCGAAGAAGAAGTTGTACTCGCCAGCGTTGTTGTTATTCAAGTTAGTGGTCGAATAAGCACCGCAGACGTAAGCATCATTGTAGAAACGGACGGCGAATGCACGGTTGCTGGTCGTTACGTTGGCGATTAGGAATCCCTCGTATTCGGGGACGAGGGCGGTGGAATCGCCGACGCCGCTGACAATGGTCCAATCCGTCTTATCTCCGTTCATCGTGAAACTGGTACTGTTTCCATAACCAATCATATCGCCATTGGCGTTGGTAAAGGTGTAACCGTCGTCGGTGATGCCAACAGTCCAATAGAAGCTATCTTCATCAGCCATGATTGCAGCGGAAACGATTTCGTCATCGCCGTCCATCTCACTGGTGAATTCGGTGGTGGCAGGCTTGCCGCCCGTCAATGTGTTGGCGATGGCAAGGTAAGCATCCTCAGTATCGTTATATCGTGCGGCAAGGATAACGCGGTTACCAGCAACCAAGACACCTGCGTCGCTGATACGGACATAGTTGTCGCCAAGAACTGGTTGCTCTGTGACACTTCCGTTGCAAGTCACTTCAATGTCGTCGACGTCGGCACAACTCACAGTGATATTTTCATCATTGTATTCACCTACTTCCAAGTCAGATTTCAAACGAACGTAAATGGTAGTCTCTTCAAGAGTACCGTTATCGAGGCTCAGTGTCAGTGTACTCTGTGCAATAAAGTCGTCACCTGAGGCAAGAGAAATCTCATAGTTGGAGGCTTCGGTGACGATGACGTTGGCACTCAAGTTGAGACCGCTGACAGTGAAACTCTGCTCTGCCGACGGGCCATTGCCTTCGATATAACTGAATCCTGTCAAGGTCAAAGGAGTAACGGTGACGATAGGCTCCGTGGTTTGATTGGCGAGTACGATGTCATCAACTTCCCAAGCAGCGGCAGCCTCATCGGTGCTGGTGTACTTGAAGCCGATGTAGCAATTGTCACCGCTAAAGTCGCTCAGGTCGATGTCACCTGACTCAACCCAAGTGTAGTTCCCCGTCGAAAGCTGGCAGGTCAAGGCAGTCCATGTGGCCGCTGTCGGGTCTTCGCCATCGTAGTCGTTGGAGAAGAACACTTCTAGGACGGGACCGGTGAACTTGGTAGCGGTGCGGAAGGTCAATACGGGATTGACATAGTCGCCTAAGTTGAATGCAGGGGAAATGCACCAGTCTTCGTTGGCGCCATGGTTGTAGCCATTCGCATTGGCATAGTGGTTACCTTGGTAGGCGGCGACAATCCAGCTCATTTCACCTTCCACGTCAACGAAAGTCCATCCGTTCATTTCACCTTCCCAATCTTGGTTGAAGATATTGACGACTTCAGTTTGGATGGTATAAGTGGCCTCGGCAATGGCGCTGTCGTCATAGCCTTCCTTCATGGCGATGGCCTTGACGGTAGTAGTCTCGCTGATGGTCAAGGGGTCCCCATAAACAGGACTCTCTTCGGTCGGGTTAGTGCCGTCAATGGTATAGTGAATCGTAGCACCTTCGGTAGCGCATGTGATGGTCACAGTTTGCTCCTCATAATAGGTGCCAGCTTCGGGCGTGAAGGTCGGAGTGGCCACAACAGGCGTAGACGGCTCAATGCCTTCGGTCTTCACAAAGAAGTCGAGGTAGAAGTTGTAATTGGGGTTATTATTATTCGAAACAGCATAAGCGCCATAGTTAAAATGGTTGTTCAAGGCAAAGCCTCTGTTGGGTGTGATGTAATTGGTGATATAGAATCCTTCGTAGCCTGCCACCATGGCATTTTCACCAGCCGTGCTAGCTTGAATGACCCATTCGGTGTTGTCGCCACCCGTATAGAAGTCGGTGCTTGTATTATATCCAATCAAATCGCCATTGGCATTAGTAAAGGTATACCCGTTTGTGGTCGTGCCTACAATCCAATAGAAACCACCTTCTTCATTAGTGATGACAGCAGGCAGCACCTCATTGTCACCCGACATCTCGGAAGTGAACAGCACACCTGTAGGCTTGCCTGACGTGGTGTTACTCATGGCATAGTAGTTGGTGGCATTCTCATCAAAACGGGCTGCAATAATGACATAACTTCCAGAAATGAGTTCGCTCAAATCGTTGATGCGAACATAGCCGCCCTCAGTGGGTGGGGTAGGTGGAGTAGGAGGCGTCGGGCCTTCGCCAGTGACGGTGCCTGACACCGCGACAAACAAAGTGTCGGCATCCTCAGAAACGGCATAGATTTGTTCAGTGTATGTGCCAGGTAACAGATTGGCTTTCATGCGCACATACACATTAAGTTCTGAGAAATTGCTAGGTCCATAAACGGATGTCGGGTTCTCTGGGACGAACAGATTGCCGCCTAAAGTGGAGACTTCGAAACTCTCCGAAGGATAGATGTGAACAGGGCCAGTGAGCAAACTGCCACTCAACTCAAAGCTGGCAAGCTCAGAAGGGCCACCGTCTTCATAATCGTAAGTCATTCCACTAACAGAAGTCGGGGTGGCAAACAACGTAGGACGATGAGCAAAATGCACATCGCTGGCGTTGACGACACGCAGTTGAGGGGCATTGTAGCAGCCGATAATGCCGATCACGGTCACCCTATCACCTTCGACAAGGCCTTCAACTACAGGGATGCGATAAATGTTGAGGCTGTTGCCGTCCTGGACGATGGCAGTGTTAGCACTTGTATTAATGGCACCGATGATGGCATTCTCGATTCTAACACGAGTGGATTGTAACAGGTTGCCGTCGTCATAGTCGTTGTTGATTGCGGCAATGGTCCTCGTTTCTAATGGCAAGGTGTTGCCGTTAGAAAGGATGGTGAATTCGTTGGCATTACCACCGTTGATGGTACTTAGCTCAATGAGGCCGTTATAGGTGGCACGCTTGCCATAGGCACGCACCATGTCGCCAATGGCCAAATCGGAAGGTACGGTGTTAGCATTCAAAAAGAGGACGATGCCTGCAGTTTCATCCTGCACATACACATTACGGTTGTCAATAAAGGTGACCACTCCCTCAACGCAGCCGTATTCATCGAGGTTAAGTGCATGGGCGTCGGCAATGGTAATAGGCTCATTGATGGTATAGGTTGCCGTGGCGATATCACTGTTGGCATAACTTGAAGCGGTAGCCATTGCCTTGATGGTCGTCGTGGCGCTCACCTCAATAGGTCCGCTATAAACAAGGCTGCTTTCGGTTGGGTCAGTACCGTCAAGGGTATAATAAATGGTTGCATCTTCTGTCGTGGTGGAAATAGCGACATATTGCGCTACAAGGTAACTACCTGCGGCAGGGGTGAAGGTCGGCACTTCTGCCATGGGTTGTTCGCTGACGGTGCCGCTCAAAGTAACGCTTTGGCTCAAGTCACCGCATGTGACACTGATGTTGCCCGTATGGTTGCCAACGCCTAAGCCCATTTTCATTCTAACATAGACGGCGGCAGAAACCAAGCCATCAGTGGGTGTAATCTCTATGCTGCCCGAGTAGACACCATTGGGATTGCGGGTGATTTCAAAGTCTTGCGGAGCAGTTACAATCACATTGGAACTGAGGTCGGAACCCGTAACGGTGAAACTATTGGGCTGTGAGGGGCCAGCATTATAAATGTACTGGAATCCGCTGAGTTCGTTGACCGAGACCGTCACTGTAGGCTCAAGGACCACGTTGCTTTCAACGCTTCCAATCATGGTGTTGTAGTAGGTGCTCGATGAAGTACCAACAAAATAACCTTTCACTACAACTTCTTGTCCGTTCAAAGACGTGAAGTCCGTATCAATTGGGAAGGAGATGCTTCCTTTCGCCGTAGTGGCTCCTTCAATATTGGTTATATTATAGTATGTGCCGCTTACGGTAAGTGTGCCTACATATTGGACATAACTCGAAAGCTGTGTTGGAGTGTTAGAGGCCACTCTGGCGTCCATCTCAGCGCCGGTGATGACGGCAGGCTCTTCTGCAACATAATTGGAAGAGGTAGCCTCCGTGACGGTCGTAGCATCGTTGAATTCAAACACACTTCCATAGGTAGTAACAGAGCCAGACAATCTAACCATATCTCCGATGGCATAACTGGACTGTGAGTAGTTTTGGTTGTAATAATAGACATATCCTGTACCGTCGCCCACAATGAAGCCTCTTGTGCTCTTGGCTACAATAGTGCCTTGCACGACATATGTACCATTCGCCGTAATCTCAGAGATGGTATTAATTATATTGGTGTTGCCATGCTGCGTTACCGTAACGTTTTTTGTGACAGTTTGATCTGTGTCGTATGTATAAGTCATTGTAATGGAAGCGGTACGCTCTGTCGCCAAAGTGTTGGCTTCACAAGAGAAAGGTAACGTCGGACCTACCGTCCCCAAAGTAAGCCAACCAGATGTGGTGGAAGCAGTTACAATACCACCCTCAATAGGATTGTTGACAGTATATTCGATAGCACCACTTGTGGCATCATATTCAATTTCAACATCCTCCGCAACAATATAAGGGGTCGTGCTGGAGCCACTGACTCTTTTGTAGAATGCGAAAGTTTGGTTCAGGATGTTATTGTTGACGGTTGTATAACATCTCCAGTCTTGGCTGCTATAGATTCCGATATAACGACCGGTGCTATTGTGAACTAGATAATTGCTTTCCGAATCTACATGGAATGTTTTGTTGGTATTGGTTCCCACTCTAACACCATTATTCGAATTGTTACAGTACAGCCATGTGGTCGAGGAACCATTGGGATAGAACGTGTAACCATCTGTGGCATTGCCGCTGAGGGTCCACTGGATGTTCTCGGCAATTTCACCAGTTAATGTGTTGCCACTAACCGAAACAGCAACAGCAGATGGGGCGGAGGAAGTCCCATTGTTGTTCGACATTGCAAAATTGGAACCATTGTTGCCAACAATGACAAACACGTCAGAAGAGGAAAGATTAGACAAAGCAACACTTTCCCATGTGTAGGATTGGGCCAACAAGTTCACTCCCGTCAACAGCATAACCGCGGTCAACAAAAAAGTAAGTTTGTGTTTCATAAAACAGAATGTTTAATTATTTGATACTTAATAATTTATATCGATTTCATTTTCGTTAAGAAAATCGAATTCAAAAGTAAGTAAATGTCGGTGACGAAAAACGTTGAGACTCAATTAGTTTTCAACATAGTTTTCAACAGTGTTTTCAACAATTGTTGTTGATAACTTTTAAGGAATCAAAGTTGTTCGATGTCCACAATACCGTTCCTGTCGCAACGCACCATGACGCGCCTGTATTCGGTTTTGCCATCGTAGACACACTGGATGACAAAGGTGAGACGATAGATTTTCTTGCCTTCGATGGGCTTGTATTCGTTGTCTTCCCAAGTGCCTGACAGAGGGAAACTCGGGTTATCCATCTTTCGTGTGTATTCCATGATGCTGTAACGAAGGATGTCGTTGATGCCGCGAAGCGGGTAGGGGCTGGCCTTCGACAGCTCGTGGGGCCAAAGCTGTACCTTTTTTCGGAAGAGTATCACCTTTTCGTCTTTACCGCTCACCTCGGCAAAGAGCGGGTTGCGGCTGCGTAGTTTCATCACTTCAGGCAGCACTTTTTCGCTGTCAATGAAGTCAACGCTGTCTTTGCTCCAACCAATGTGCTTGCCTTTGATACGAAAATCGGTGCGCGTGTCAAACACCTTGCTGCTGACGCGTCGTGCAAAAAGAAGTCGCAGCCAGTCTTTCAGCCTATCCTTAAACATATAACTGATAACCAATGCGATAAGGAAAGGTAGGGTGAAGTTGCCATATCTTTGTTGGAAGAAGAATGACGATAAGGTGGCCACCACCATGGCGGCACCGGCGGCAAGGCTGTAAAGGATCTGTTCGACGAGGAAAGTGTTTTTACGTTTGGTGGCGTTGAGATAGAGGTCGCTCTCGGTGAATTTCTTAAGCAGGCTGGCGCGGAAAACGAAGTCAGCATTGCCGTCGGGGTCGTCGGCTTTCACACAAAGGTATCCCAACTGCTCGCGGTAAGCCCTTTCATTAAGAAGCACTTCCTTGAAATGCATTTCAAGTATTGGGTAGACCTCAGGATGGCTGTGGCGGATGGCATCGTGAATGCGATAAGTGTATTTTTCCAGTACGTTGCTCAAAAACTCGTCGCCATAATACAGCACCTGTTGTATTCTTTCGTCTGTCTCTTCGTTGAGCCGATTGAGAAGGTCGCGGAAACGATGGATGAGCTTGCAACTGTCATCGAGAAAAAGGGTTGTTGACTTCACCATTCCCTCTATATTCTGCTGCTGGATGATGGCATGGCTTTCGTCGCGGATCGCACTTTTGGCAATGGCGCAATACATCTTGATGGCATGAATGAGGTCTTGCGTGTCGTCGGGGGCAATGGAAAGGTTGTTGAAGTTGTTGATGAGCGCCTTGTTGGGCAGCAACAGCTCGTCATTGGCCAGGTCATGTAACCCGTATGAAGGCGTGATGAGTCGCACCCCTGATTTCAGGTCGCGATAGAAGTCGTCCTTGCTGTATTTGGCGGCGTTGATATCGAGACTGTTGGGCACAAAAATCCAGGTATTCATCACGAAGTCGCAGTATTTCATTGGTTTTACGGCATTGTCCGTGTTGAATCCAACCTTAAACTCCAAGGTGAATTTGTCGTGGATTTTTGTGGTCAATTCAATCATTGTTCTGCGTTTCTGTATTGTTCGTCAAGGTTGAAGCCTTCTGGATGCTTGGCTTTGATGTCTTTGTAGTAGTCCCAAATGTCGGCCAAGTCTTTCTCGTAATCGCCGGTAGGATAGAAGTATTTTTCTATGCCACAACGTTTCTTCTGATAGTCGATGAAGCCGAGGATGATGGGGAGATTGGCTCCTTCTGCGATTACGTAGAAGCCTTTTTTCCAATGTTTTACGGCTTTCCTTGTGCCTTCTGGGCAGATAACGAGGTGGGTGTCCTGAACGCGACTGAACATATCGACCATCTGTTCCACCAAATGGTTCTGGTGTCCGCGGTTGACTGGTACGCCGCCGAGTTTTTTCAAAATCCATCCGAGGCCAGGCTTGAAGAACTCTTGCTTCATCATCACCTTGAAAGGAATTTCGTAATACCAATAATAAGCGAGGCCGATAAAGAAGTCTTCAATGGCGGTATGGGGTGCCATGATGCAGACGGCGTTGCCGAGGTCTGCAGGAGCCTCGTTGACGGTTGTCCAGCCACCCAACTTAAGGCCGATTTTACCTATGGTTTTCTTTAATCCCATTGCTATGAATGAAAAATTGTAGAGACGCAAGACCTTGCGTCTCTACAAAGTTATTGTTATGATTACCAGATAGCGGCACGCTCTTCGGGAGCAATGTACATCTTGTTTTCGGGTTGGATGTCGAAGGTCTCGTAGAAGTGCGGCATGGAGCCGAGGGTGCGGTTGACACGGGCTTCGGCAGGTGAGTGCACGTCGGTCTTCACTTGACGCTCGATGTATTTGTCGCGCGAGTTGTTGCGCCAGATGGTACCATAGCTGATGAAGAAGCGCTGGGCGGGCGTGAAGCCGTCGATGCTTTGGTTGGCCTTGGCTTCATCGGTCATCTGATAGGCGTCCCATGCGATGTTCAAGCCTCCGAGGTCGGCGATGTTTTCTCCGAGGGTGAGCTGGCCGTTGATTTGGTTGCCTCTCACTTGGAACTCGTCGAAGAGCTTCACAAGCTGTTGGGTACGCTCGCCGAACTTGGTGGCGTCTTCTTCGGTCCACCAGTTGTTGAGGTTTCCGTTTTCGTCGTATTTGCAGCCTTGGTCGTCGAAGCCGTGGGTCATCTCGTGGCCGATCACCACGCCGATGCCACCGTAGTTGACGGCGTCGTCAGCATCCATGTTAAAGAACGGGGGCTGAAGGATGGCGGCGGGGCACACGATTTCGTTCATCT
>Ga0247609_10006950_pt1 | contig 10837 bp, 12 predicted proteins | sample 172DNAGHGlowgp2_FD_193487 | JGI IMG/M metagenome (GOLD analysis project Ga0247609, IMG submission 193487) | Sheep rumen microbial communities from Palmerston North, Manawatu-Wanganui, New Zealand - 1728 DNA GHGlow gp2 | ecosystem: Host-associated > Mammals > Digestive system > Stomach > Rumen ...
ATCATCAGAATCAAAATACATTTTATTATCTAATTTAAACTTAAACATATTATATAGATTTTCATTTATTTAATAACCAAACTTATCATCATCATCTTCTGCTGCTTCTGGATCTGCATATCCAGCTTTCTTCCATTGATCATTTGTTTCAAACTTAAACTTTATTCCATCTGCTTCAAATTTATTGATAATTCTTTCAAGCATTTCTGCATTTAAGTTTTCATCTTCAAAACATGCTGCTATATTTTCTCTTGATACACCATATTTCTTGTTATTTCTTTGTGTATCTATTATGAATCCTTGTTTAATAGCCTTTCTAATAGCATCTTTAATTTCTTCTGGAATCATATTTATGTCTTTACCACTACCACCTGATCTACGACCACCTGTTTTTTCTTCCTTCTTATTTAATTTTGAATATATATCATCAGCAAGTTGTTTTACTTGTGCTTGTTCATGACGAGTCAATTCTTCTTTAACTAAACCTTCTAACATATCTAAATAGTCTTCTGTTTCATAATCTTCATATGAACCATTTTTCTTTAATTGATATACTACATCAATTACCTTTTCTTCTACTTCACGAGGATTTTCAAATAATGTTGCATTGTCTTCAAATAATTGAACAAAATCTTTTCCAATTTTATCGTCCCATTTTTTATGTAAATGACCAAATGCTGCTTTCCAATCTTCATCAGTACCTGTTGACCATTTAATAATTGGTTTGAAACGTGACTTAAGTGGACCAGAAAGTTGACTTATTCCAAGTTGGTTTTCTTCTTCAAGGTTACCAGCTGCACCAACAAAGAAATTATCAAATTTGACACCAGCAATTTCATGTTCTTGAACAATAGGCATAAGTGCATTCATAATACCTGGATCTGCCTGGTTCATTTCATCAAAGAAAAGTAAGAATTGTTGTTTTGGATTATCTTGCATAACCTTAGCCCAAGCAGGTAATGCCATTTCTTGTACAGCACCAGTCTTTCCTTTTGTAGGTACAGGAATACCACCAATATCTTCTTTCATGGCTTTATCAAGGTATACAGTAAGAACTCTTAAACCATATTTATCTGCTAAGCTTTTAATAATTGATGTCTTACCCCAACCTGCTCTACCTTCAATAAAGAAAGGTTTTTTAGTATCAAACTTCATTTTAAGATGTCTAATATTCTTAGTCATCTCTTCCTTAGGAATTTTTACTCTTTGTGCAGTATCATCCTTTGGTTCATCTACTGACCATTCAAGTTCAGAATTTCCATATTCATCTGGTTTCTTACCTTCAACGTCTTTAATGTTTACATCTTTATCAGCATTTTTTCTTGGTCTGCCACGTTGTTCTAATATATCAATAGCAAATTCAGTTAATTTTTTCATGTTATATTATTATATAGTTATTTTATTATATTATATTTTATTCTTTTGTATATATTCTGAAATTTGAGAAATAATCCTATCTTTATTTTCTTCATAATTAATAAACATATCTTCTCCAGGATCATAAGGAAGATAATCATTTTGTTCATTATTAGAAAAATATTTAGAAATTTCTAATATAATTTCTTTATCTAAATTATTGAAAATTGCAGTTAATTGTTCTTTAGAAACTTTTGTATCTTTAAACATTGATGAAAATATTTGTCCAATAAGGTCTTTTTGCTTATTAGACAAAGATTCATTAATAAAATTGCATAAAGATAACATTAAATAATTAACTATGTTTTATATAAAAATAAAAAAAAAACTAGAAATCTTATATAAGACTTCTAGTTTAAATTTATGATATATTCTAAATTATTATCCCATTATCAAATCTTCTGGGTTAGGAGAATTTGGTGACCAACGAGAACCATCAATATTATACTTTATTGTTGAGTCCTGAGTTGAAGAAATATTTGAGAACACTTTTACAAAAAGTTTATTGTTAGGAAGTGTACAAATAATCTTGGCCTTCTTACCTGACTTTGTCATAATTTTTGAACCATTAAGAGCTCTCATAAGATTAAACTTATTAGGATTCTCTAACTCAGCCTTAGCCTTGTAATAAGCCTCTGACTTTGAACAACCAGTCTCTTTACGAATTTTGTTTGCTAACTTAAATAACTCTGAATTATTCATACTTTTAAAATTTAATTAATTACATATTAAATATAGTAAATAATTCAAAAAATTCAAAATATAATTAAATAAATTACATCATTTGTACAACTTTTCCAATTCCTGATATATGCATATTCTCAATTGGTTTTTCAATTCTCATATCATTATTTATATTATTTCCACAATTTTCATAAATACGTTCTCTATTATTCTTCTTAATATAATCAAAATATGCTATATCTTGTTCTGACATTCCTCTTTTAAGTCTATCATCACTTAAAGATTCATTTAAGATATCTCCATAATTACAAGTATAGTTTTTGTCAGTCTTCAAAAATGAATTAAGTATACTAAAAAAATCCATATAAAATATTATTATTTATTTTAACCAGCTTTTAGGCCATTTAGACTTATCTCTTTCCATTGGGCATTTTCTTACCATATGTGATTGATCTGCATTTTTCTTGATATTCCAATTAGATAAATTTCCATTGAATTTAGAATAAGCAAACATATTTGAAAAGGTCATTACATTACTTACATCCCATTTTGATACATCTTGATTAAAATCAGAATTCTTGAACATACTTAGCATATATTTTACTTTTCTGGTATTCCAATTTGAAATGTCTCTATTAAATTTAGATCCATTGAACATGTCATCCATATTTTCAACATTACTTACATCCCATTCAGATATGTCTCCATTAAAATAAGAATCACCAAACATATCTCTCATATTTTTTACATTGCTTACATCCCATTTTGATATGTCTCCATTAAAACTTGATGCATAAAACAAATGAGACATATTTTCTATATTAGATACATCTATATCATTTAAATCAACATTATTTCCTCTTTCTTTAATAAGTTTTTTTACTAATTCTTCTAATTCATCTTTATCTTTAGGATGATAATTATATTTAGATATATTATTAGAATTAATTTTAAATTTCTCTAATATATAGTTATTTATATTCTTCATTTTTATCATATTTGGTATCCATCCATACCTAATATATTTCTTGCCGTATCATTTATTAAAAGAGTATTATTAGTTGGATACATTTGAAGTATTTCACTAATGTCATCATTATATGATTCATATACTTTAATGTTTGTTATTGCACCATAAAATCCAAATAATGTAATATCACTTTTTTGATTGATGTCTAATTCAATATTCCATTTATTTGAAACTGTTTTCTTATTATCAATATCATAATAATAGTTTCCTGGTTGAAGCTTATATACAGGAATATTATTTGGATAAGTATATATTGAAGAAGTAAATTCAATAATATTCAATTCTTTAGACCATCTTAAATATACAAAATATGTTATTCCTGGTCTTAATGTCAATTTCATTTTAGGATCAACATTTAATGTAAGTGTTGTCAATAATTTAGTTTGACTTACATTAATTTCAAAATTACCTATATTCAATAATAATCCTTTATGTTTTTCTACTGCTAATGGTTTTATAATGAAAGATATTGTTCCAGAATTTCCACAAAATCTCTTTTGATATATTATCTTTGTATTGATATTTATATTAGAGAAATAATAGAACTTATCTGAAATGATTGTTCCTTGATAATATGTTGATTCATCTTTAATGTCTATATAGTTACAACTTACATATTTACGTTGTGCATCAGATTTGTATATTGGATAAAGATTGTCTTGTGCACTTATAGGGGCACTTACAAATTCTTGACTACTTCCTTGTGTATCTTCATCATCTTCACCAAATAAGTCTTCATATTTGTTCTTTACCAATTCATTAACTAAACTTTCAGAATCACTTAAATCAACACTTCCTTTTTCTTGATATTTGACTAATGTTACTTTAAATGTTGTGGCAACCCACATAAATCCATCTCGTTTCTCTTCATATGCTTCATTAACCATCCACATACGTTTCATCATTGGAATATATATTAAGTCACCTTCAATTGGTTGTGCAGTCATACCAAATGCTGTAGCAAACATTGACTTTGAAATTTCAGTTACCCAATCACTATTGAAGTCCAATCCCCAATCATTAAATTCTGGACGTGATGATGGCATTTGACCATCTTGTACAATAAGCTTTATTTGCTTTACTGATTCAACATTCATAAGTGCATATTCTTTGAATGTTATGTCTTTACTACCTTTATTAGGAGTCAATTTAAAATAATAAATAGGAATACCTGTAATACATGCAACAGTATTTGAAAGGTTCTGATAAAGTTGTATTGCACAATCCATATTTGCATAAGGATTATATACATTACTTGATTCTGTATTATTACAATAAGTAAATGAAAAACTTGAATCTAATTGAGTAGAATAGTCATAAAATTGGCTTCCATTCAACATTATCTTTGCAATATCGCCCTGAACCTTTATACGAATATAATAATCTGTTCTTAATTCAATAGTGTTTGTTAAAAAATCATTATAATCAAGATAACATGACCAACAAATATTATCAATACTATATGCAAATTGTAAATTATTCAAATCATATACATTGCCACAACTATCATAAATCTCAATATCATTAATATTATTAAATGCCATATTAAGATTTATGATTTGTGCAGGTTTACATTCACATAAATTGATATTATTTAAATTCATATTATTTAATATATATTATTACTTACAATTTGTTCTGCTAAATATTGTGCAACAACATTTACTGTTATAGCTTCAGCATATCTTGTTGCTGAACCACCTCCATAACATCCCTTTATATTATTATAAATATAATCTGGATCCAATGAGAATATTTTTCCATTAGTTTGTTTCCAATATCTACTTCCTACTGCTGGTAAATGATGATAAATATATCCTAATACCAATAATTCATGATATCCAGCACCAGGAGAAGCGTTTTTTACATTTTTAAATGTTTTTGCAACCTCAAGTGCTTGTTTTTCTAATGGTGCACCATATCCAACACCATTTTTTGTTGACTGACCAAAATATCCACCATAACCTATACTATTTGATTTAGCATCAACAAATCCACTTTCAGATGCAGCAACTAATACAAAAAATCCAACAGGTACACCAGTTTGTTGAGAAACCTTTCTAATAGTATTTAAGAAATTTATTGGAATATTTTTCAAATTAAGTGTTCTAGCTTTCAAATTATTCTTTATATTACTCAAATAACCTCCACTTGCATATTTTCTAAATGCTTCAACATTTATATTATTAAATTGCCATAATGGAATAGCATTTGGTGAAGCACCACCTTCTATAAAACCTAAAGGACTTCCATATCCACCATCAGTCCAATACATACCTGTTTCAACCAATGATTCACTTAATGTTGATTCATCCATTGAAATTTCATTTTCATATAGCATATCATGTTTTAATGGCAATCCAAAATCTCCAATATTTTCAAATATTCCCAATATAATGTTTCGTCTAGCTTCAACTATATCTTTAATTAATTTATGATCTTCCTGCATATCTATAGGAACATTATATCTTAAACCAGTTGAATATACATCTTGATATGCATCTAATGTTGGATCTATTTCACCATTATATCTAAAAATATAACATAAACCATCTCCACCATATACCCACATATTATTTTGAATAAAATCACTTATCCAATTTTTACCATCATACATACATATATGACCATGCACGCCATGTTCCATTACTGCAATGTCACCAGGGCGTGCATTATTTTTTGTCCAATTTGTTTGGTTAGCCTTTCCAGTTATTTTACCAATAGCTTTAAAACCAATTGTTGGTAAGAAATCTTTATATTTATATGCAGATATTGGTCTTCCAGTAGTATTTATACCACCAGCTTCAATAGCTAACCTTACATATTTTGCACATTCATGTGGTTTTTGCGATTTAGGTTTAGCATGTTTTCTTAAATAGGTTATAGCACCACCTAAATTCCATACCATATCAATTCACCTCTATAATTATATTTTTATTGTTGTTACTATTAATTTCTTTCCTTTTTATTTAATTCTAATAATGTTCCAATTATTTTAGTTTCTACTTCAATGTCTGTAATATCTAAATCTTTAAAATCTAATTTATTATTGAAAGAATATTCAAGACTTAACATACCAACCAATTGATTTTCCTCATTCATAATTGGTGCACAAATCAAATCATTTATATGCATCTTATCAACACAAAAATTATATAATACTGATGATTGATCATAGAAACTTTCAATATCTTTATTATTGAATATTTTAGTAACACCATCTTGTATATGCATTATTATTGGTGATAAAATATTATAAGGCATATTTTTTGTTTCACCAGACACTGGGTGTATACCCTTTATTATGCTTTCATAAATCAAATCATACCATTTGAAAGGAAGTCCATTAAGATTTGACATTGAATTATGGAACTCAAATACACCAACACGACTAGCTCTATATAAGTCTTTTAAATGATTAATCTTATTTTGAATAGGAATTGATACTTTATCTCTAGTATCCAAATCTTCTTTATGCTTGTCATTACGTTGTTTAAGAAGAGTATTTACCAAATTAACCTGACTTTCTAATAGTTTATCTTGTGTTGTAGTAAGCTTATTAATCAATTCATCATTTTGTTTTTGTAATGCATTAGACAAATTTACTCCAAGCAGACCAAAATTATCAGTCATTTTCTTACTATGCTTATTTAACATAACAGGTATAGCAACACATATACCAACTAAGCATATTGCTACAATAAGTCCATAAATACCATAATTGTCAATCAAAACCTGGAATATCCCTTTAAAATCCATTTGAAATTTTCATTTTAACTTAATTTCTTATTTTTTAGATACTTTTTTATTTGATTAAAAATAAACTTAAATGTTTGCTAAATTAACTTTTAAAATGTCATCTTGAATATTTACAAGATCACCAAATGCATTCTTATGTTTCATATATTTTTGGACATCCACTAAGTTCATTGGCTTATATATTGTTCCATATCCTTTTGTATACATCTTTTCAATTGCAACAGCATCTCTTGGTCTTGCATGCTTTAATGTTACTGTAACTGCCAATTCTGTTGGAAAATCATCTAACCCTAATGGACCAGAATGCTCAATTTCGGCATTTTCAAGAATAAGATTACCAATTGACATTATTGGGTTTCTTGGATTTCCTATTGTCAAATGCCATAATCCAGTATCATCACCAGATATTAATGAATTGAACGCATATATTGATGGACGTCCTAATTGGTTTTTAAGCATACCTTTAAATGCATTTGTCCATCCATATTGTTTATTTAATGCCTGATATGTATCAATAACTTTATTTCCTGTTTTTTTATTATCAGGTACTTGTTCAGGTTTTTTATCCATATATTCTCCTGCTTGATTTGTAGCATCCTTTACAATTGCTTTAGCTTCTGATACACCATTATTGACTAAGTTTGTAACCCAGTTTTGTATGTTTGCAAATGTTTCTGGACCATCTTTACCAATAAGACTTCTAAATAATCCACCAATATAATTGAATGTACTATCAATAAATGCATTTCCTTTTTCATAAACTGAATTATTTGCTTGTGGTCCATAAATCATACTTTCACCAGCCCAATAAGTACCTCTTCTATATGTTACTTGCATAATATTACCTAAAAGATCCAACATTGCAGCACGTGGATTAATATTAGCATAACTTCTTAACTTATATCTAAATACCAATGTTATATTCTGATTAAATATAAGATCTCCATCATAAATATGTGTTGATGAAATTCTATTATGTGGTTCATAAACCTTATGTTGGTCATAATTTGTTAATGTCTCTAAACTATAATAAGGTGAACTTGCACGATCAGTCATATCAAGACCTATTAAATTTGTACCCCAACTAAATCCTTGTGATATTATACTACCATTACCAGAGAAACCTTCACCAATAAGTTTATTGTTTTGCGGACTTAAAAAGTTTGCTATCTTACTTAAAAGACCTTGATCTTGATCTTGTGATTCCTTTGGTTGTATTTCATTCTTAATTTCTTTCCAAGTTGCTTGATAATTATATTTGCAAATGTTTTCTAACTTGTTGTCATCATTATCAAACCATGTTATGAGACGTCCAACATCTGGAAATGACTTAAATATACTTGGCTTACCTTCATTATTTTTATAATTAGGATGGGCCATTTTAAATATATTGTCTCCAATAGGTGCAGGAAATTTTCTTAGTGTTATAAGCCTGTTATTAGGTATCTTTCCTAAATCTTTGCAAAACATAAAGTCTGCATATCTATATGTTGCCAATCCCAATTCAGACACATCTTTATTAGATAATTCAACCAATTTTTGAATTGAACAATCTGATATGTCTTCAATTTGAGCAGCTTCATTCCAAATATCTGATGTAATTGTTGCTTGTAATTCTTTATCTTTTCCTTCTTTAGTAAAACCAGCACTTTCTTCAATATCATCAATATCAACATCATCACCATATTTTCTATTTATTAAAGGTATGTTTTCTGTTATACCAGTTACATTAATACCATTGAATGGATTGAATAATGATGGTGAAACTACTCCTGTAAATAATGTCAATAATGTTTTACTATCATCAGCTGATTTTGCCATTTTTGAATGTATAGCTGGTAATGTATACTTATAAACATAACGATATGTATTAATGACACTAAATATAGATGATGATAATTTAAATGGATCTTCAAAACTAACACTATTATGACGTTTACCATCATTATTAATATTATCTTTAAGATCTATTAAACTATTATAATTATTCTCAATATCAATTATATTTTGATTATTCTCAACAAAATTTATATTATCAAACATTTCAGGTAAATCTGGTCTTCTATATCCTTCTTCAAATTTTGCCTGTGCACTACTATAGTCACCTTTATTATCTCCACCCAATATATTAGACATTGCTTTAGTTCCAATATTCTTAAAAGTATCGGATAATGTATTGCCTAAACCATTTTTAGTATTTTGTTGTCTAATTAATGAACTTGGAAAATTCTTCATATTAATACCATGAAATGTATTTGAATTTCTTAAGATGATCTATATATTTCAACATCATAATTATCTTCATATCTATCAATTGTAAAAATGTTACTAAAATATTATTTCCATTAAATAAGATTTTTGGAAGACATTTACGTAAAACACCTTCTTTAGCATAATCATACTTATTGAATCCTAATTTATTATATTTATTAATATCTTCATAAATTTCATATCTATAATTATTGCTTTGTTTAATGTCCATTTTACTTATTAGATAATATTTGTTTTATTATTTGTTTTTGTTTTATCAACTTATTATTTTCATTTTCAATTTGTTTTAGTTTTTCAATTTCCTTTTCTTTCTTAATTTTATAATAAAATATAATATTATAAATTTTCTTAAAAATATTCTTTAAAAAATTCTTACTATATTTATATATTCTTTTATATATTTTATTATTTTGATCTATTTTAATATTTGAATTATTATATTTTTCTAAGAAAGTAATAATACTTATAATCTTTTTATCAAGTTTACCAATTCTTATTTCTAATTTTGAAATATGTTGGTTAATATCATTTAATTGATTATTGAAATAACTTATATTATTGTTTAAAAGGTTAATATTATTATTAATAGCATAGGAAAATTGATCAACTTTGTCATTTATATCAAAACAACTATTATACATATAAGAAAATAATAATAATGTTCTCTTATCTTGTAATTGTATTTCGTTATTGATTGAATTTAATGAATTTGAAACATATGTATATATTTTTTCATCTCCCATATTAATTTGCCTCATATATATATCTTAATTAAAAATAATTTTAATTTATTATTAAATGTTTCTATTTTAAATTTATTATAATTAAAGACATTAAAAAAATATATTAAATTTTACTATGAAAAAACTAATGTTTTTTATGTTTAGTGCATTATTTTGCCTAATATTAGGATTTAGTTCTTGCACTGGATGTAAAGGTGATGCAACACAAAATGTAACATCTAATGATACTACTGAAGTTGTTGCTAAAGATTCAATACCTGCATTAAATGTTGAAGCTGCAATTGCTATGGATAGACAAGCAATGTATTTGAATAATGGTGAAGATTATCGTTGGTTTGAAACTGATATTCTTCTTCCAGAATTTATGGATTCAGATAGTGCAACAAGTGATCCAGAAATGGTTGTAAATATTTTACAAAGCATTGTTGAGAAAGGTAATGGAGCTGATGTATGGGTACATAAATTTCAACACTTTAAAGATGGAACAGTTGTACATGACTCTATTCAAGGTTTTTGGATTGAAAATTATGCATTAAATGATGAAGTAATTAAGCTTAAGTATACTGAAGCATGGGATAAAATGATGGCAGTTAATTTCTCTAAGCCTCATTCAAAACATGTTACTTTAAGAAATCCAATTGGTCCTGTAGGAGTTAATACTCAATGGATATTTGGTAATATTAATGAACAAATTTGGGTAGATGCTGTTACAGGAACATGTACAAATTCAAATCCAGCATTCCCAAAAGAAAAAGGATTTAAGATGCCATTAGGTGAATGGCCTTAAATAATAAATGTTTTTATTTGAGTTTGTTTCAAGCAACTCATAAGATTAAATCATTGTTTTAAATATGATCCACTTGCTTGTGAAAGTAGGTGGATTTTTTATTCTTAAATATTGAATATAATAAAACTATTACTATATTATAAATGT
>Ga0247609_10006951_pt1 | contig 10837 bp, 10 predicted proteins | sample 172DNAGHGlowgp2_FD_193487 | JGI IMG/M metagenome (GOLD analysis project Ga0247609, IMG submission 193487) | Sheep rumen microbial communities from Palmerston North, Manawatu-Wanganui, New Zealand - 1728 DNA GHGlow gp2 | ecosystem: Host-associated > Mammals > Digestive system > Stomach > Rumen ...
AGTGTTCATTGAATTGTGTATCAATGACTGTGGTGTAATTCGATTCAATGTCTGAGATGTTCTGTTATCGGATTGTAACTCTTGTTGTATTGTTATCGGCTGTTCGTTGATTTCAATCTTTGGAACTTTGGACTTGGTAATTACAATTTCAGGCTCATCCGATTCGTTTGATTTGGGAGAATCCTTGTGTTGTTCCATCAATTTAGAGACGTCAATGTTTTCACTGTCATCATCTTCATTATAGTCATCTAATGACCTTTTGGTGCTTTTAGTAATACCGGTAGTGCTAACTTCGTCTTCTACTGTAAAAAACGACATTTAAATTTAAATAGATATAAAAAAATTCATAAATAATAAATTCACTTAACATCAGTGTAGTTGTTTACCGTGATCTCAGTCTTTTTGTACTTGGAGACATCGTATTGTAAGAGATTGTTGGTAACACGGAATTCGATACAGTTCTCACTCTCATCCGTAAAGGTATTGGAAAAGTCTCCCACTGTGATGACATTTTTATTCACTTCAACAACATCGTCAATCTCTTCCATTTTGTAAAAATGAGTAATACACAGTTTTATCAGTTCGTTCGAAATAGTTATAACTCATACAGTGGTTATTTTTAGAAATAAATCATAACGTCATCACTTTTTAGTTGTTACTTTTACAAGTAACTAAAAATTACAAATGAAAAATAGAATGTCAGTTACAGTTCTAAATGACCAACCGGAAGATATGATCACTCATCCAGGTGATGACAACCGTGAAGATGAAAAAGGTAACAGTGAACGCGAACCCGTAACCAGCGAGTTAAATGAAATCGGTAAGAGTGAACCACCCAGAGTAGAACAGTCAAGTAGTAACTCCAACACGGACAATCAGGTAAGTGATAAAATGGAAGAAGTTCCTATCGATTTCGGTCGAGAAGATGAACAGGTTCAAGACATGTACAGTAATTCGTACGTATTAAACGGTAATCAAATCAACAGTGGAATTAATATAATTGATCCTGGAATATATTCACCAATGATCTACTTGTTTGATGATAACAAGATTATCTATTCCGACAACAACAGTAATTACGTTTATAACATCAACACTAAAGAGAAGAAGAATATACTTCCATATACATATGTCGGAAGAAACAGTGTAACTAAACCATTCTTTGATATAAAACAAAACAAATTGAAGTTGTACAACTACTGGATCACTACTACCGATGCCAAAAAAGTCCAAAATGACTTAATCAAGATGTTTGGTGCTGAGAACATTTTCATTACAAAATCGTTATTCTTCCGTAAGAAGAATAGTTACATGGGAGAGAAGGTGATTTTAATAAGTAAAATCCCACAAAAGCCTTACAAGTTCATCAATAGATTGAACAGGAGTATCTCAACTGATAAGAGGACTGTAAAGAGTGTATTAGGAGACTATATCATCTCTCCTGACTGTATATTTATAATATTATCTGAACGTTCAATCGATTACATATGCAACAACTACCTCAGATACCACAAAGAAGATTCGGTTAAAATAAGTGCATTAAATAAATCAATTAAATCGAAATTCACATTCCTAGATGATAATGAAACTGATAGTCTTAATTAAGTTTAAATACGAAGAATCTTTTAATCTTAGATGAACGCATAACATTTTTATTAAAAAATTTCAAAATTTTTTGTTTTTGGTTAAATTTAATATGATCGTAATACAATTTAAACAACCAACCATTACCTTCTCCAACTTTTAACAAGTAATCATCTACTGAGAATAACAATGAGGTGAACGCTTGTCTGGTCTCGTATTTTACTTCATTAACTTCTATTCCATTGGTCAGGATGAAGAAACTTACATTCATTGAGAAACTGTCACTTCCTGTAACGAACCCTGGATAGTACATTCCATAATAATTGTTGTTTTCATCGTAAAAGATGAAACACAGATGGTTCTTACCGAATAACTTCTCTTCCAATCCATTCTTTTCAGTAAAGTAACTATTGTAATAATCATCTTCATCTATACTGGATAATGAACTTGTATCTCCTGATAAATTGGAAGATGATGTAGTGTCTGTAACAGTGCTTAAAAGAGATTCAATCTCACTGTCATATAACAACTCTTGAATGTTCAAGTTGTACAGTCTTTTAATGTATGTTGAAAAGAAGATAAAGTTCATTCAATTTTTATTAAGTTGATAAAAAAATAAAATAATTAAATTGTTAATTAAACTTATACATGAACAACAAACCAGGTAAGTCGTATTCAGTCAATAAGTAAGTTTCCTTGTTGTAGTAATAAACTTGTCCATTTTCTCTTATGTAAAGATAACCTGTGTTTTCCACGTCATTTATAAAATAAATGATTTTGACTTCCTTCAACTCGATTCTTTTGCCGTTACTAAATCTGGACCTGTCGACTTTATTAATGTATTCAGGAGCATCGACATCAATGAATTTTCTTTGGCTAGTGAAGTAATTATCTATCGTAGCCTGCTTTAACGAACTGGTACCCTTTGGTTTCCTTCTACCTCTAGTGGGTTCAACTGTCTTGAGATTGGTGATGACACTCTTGGTATAGATTTTACGCTTTTCATCTTCCATCGGTTGGTATCGTTTCATGTTAATGATGTCGTTTTGCTTATCCAGGGGATTTGGAAGAGGTTTAACGATGGATGAATTAGTATTATCTTTAATTAACTTATCATTGATAAATGAATAAAACTCGGATTCACTGGCTGTAACATCCCTTTCATATTTATTATTGATCAAGAACATGTCAATCATTCTTTCAACATCTCTACCGCTATCATCAATCATTTGATGACGGAATGAAGATTCAATGCAAACGAACGTATCAACACTCGATAAACTACCGTAAAACTCCTTTAAATTGTCATAGTATTGATCTGTTTTACTATCAAAAGGTATGGTTTCTACATTGGGTGGAACTAGAATCTTGTTGCTGATCATAACCTTAAAGAAGTTACTACCTTCAACTCTAACGTGTTTAGTCAGTCTTTTGAACTTCTGAGCTTTTAAAACTTCTCTCCAATTCGATCCAGGTGCATTTACCATGTTCTTAAACACAACTTCAAACTCATTAATCAGGCTAATGTCTTTAGAATAATAACAGTCATTGTTTAATGGAACGGTTTTGATCACTTCGACGTTTTTGTAATTTTTTGTCTTATTGTCGAACACTTCTACTTTTACCGGGAACTGAACCGAATCTAAATCGTTTAAATTGGAAAGATAATCAATCTGACTCGTAATAAAATCTTTGGAATTGCCAACGTTATTCGTTAAAATTAAATTCTCGGTGAACGTATCAACCCTGAATCCCTTTTCAATTTCAACACTGTTGATGTTAAGGTTGTTCATGTTCAGATATCCATTGATGTCATCTTCGGTTAACTCAAGCTTTCCATTCACATCATCACTTGGAATTCTCTCCAAATCACGAAAACTCTTTAAAATGTTACTTCTATCAGTATTGAACTTTTTAATGTCAATCAAATCTTTACTATTAACCGATTTAAAGTTGTCTTTCTTATAGTCACCTTCATTTGAACTCATCAACTATAATTCCAAGTTCTATATTGTTTTTGTGGTTGAACGAGAAATTGTTACTACTTATCAGAACACACTTATCAGTGTAATACAACTTGTAGTGGAATAGCTTTATGAACGGTCTTTCAACTGTAGTTACTTTATCACTCTTGTAATTCAAGGAGTAGTAACAGACTATATTCGAAACTGATGGTGGAACTGGTTTCCTTATCAAAAAAGTCTTTTTGATGTCTTTCAAGTAATTCAAGTTAACATTGTTACAGTCAATGAATAGTTCTCGTTGTCTCTTGTACCACATTTCGATTCCATTGATTTCATTGGGAATGTTGAATACGATTCGATCTTTGATCAACTTGAACATGTTCTCATCCAGTTTAACGTTAAATATATTAAAGAACCTAATCACACCATTCTCTTCCGTTTTAACCGAACCGCTTCTGTCACATGTAATGCTACAATAAGATTGAAAACAGTCGTGAATCATTTGATTCGTCAGGTTACATGAAGTCACTACAAGTCTAACCGATTTCTTGGTTTCAATGTACCAGAACTTACAGTGATTGTTATTGAGTTGATGCAACCTCACATTAAATGGAATTTCATTCATCGGTCTAGTTAAAGTCCAGTACCACACATCATATTCAATCAGAGGATCATAGAATTCCATTACGAACAATGTAACATCAAGGTCATAGGTACTGAATGTAATGTGAACGGGTTTATCTAGTTCTATCAACAGTAATCCCAATTGAAATTCAGAAGTTATAGTAACTATATCCATTTAATTTTAAAAAGTTCTGTTTTTACAACAATTAAATTAAATCTACAAAAAGTACTCTTCCAAGTCAACCGTTATCCCCAATCTCAAGCATCTATCTTGAAACGCCGTAAAGAATGAATGGTAGAATTCGTTAATGTCTATATTACCGGTTAGATATTTCTTTATTTCATCGTTATTAAAGGTCATTTTAGCACGTTCAAAGTTACAGATGATCCCGAAATAAAGATTGTAAACATTGTTAACCCAATAGACTTTATATGACCTGTTCTTCGAATAAAAGATGTTGTTCAAAATTATGGTCAGTTCGGTTATAATCGTTAAATACAAAATTAAATCATTTTGTTTAGTTAGTTCATCTATTAATTCAGCTGTCTCACTTAACAACATCGAAATGTCTAAACTATCAACAGTGTTTAACCATGACTTGATTATAATGGTCTGACCTTTACTCTCGTAACAATCACAGTTGTTAATCTTTTCTAATACACTTCCAAGCATGTCAAGATTACTAATTATCTCATTTCGACAACATTCATAAAAACTTTGAAGATTGAGATTGAAATTCATTTTGTTTTATTATTTAGTTTCTCGTATTCAGTGTTTTGGAGAAGTGTTTCAATGTTCGGGGTCTCGTCATTAACATATCGTATCATACAGTAAAGTGTTCACTCTTTTCAATTCACAACACATCGCTTATTAATTAAGTGTCCATTCAACGTCGTTAACAATGTCTATGATTCGTATTGTATGTAATCTCGTATGATCCTCTTTTCATAAATTGGAGAAAGTGTTTGTGTCTTGGTTAGTCTATTCTAAAGCATTAACACTTCATTATTTGAACACATCTAAGTGTAAAAATGTTCACGTACTAACATTTCATTGGTAATCACTGTAAAGTGTAATCACTGCATGAACATCATCTCGACTGCATTGAACATTGAATTAAAGTCTCGTAATAACATCAACAAGTGTCCACTTAAAGTGTAAACACCAAACTGGCATTGAATATTAGAGTGTAAACATTTAACAGGTGTTGACAACATTAAAATTCATCAACATTGGATCATCTCTCCAATAGACCAGTTACAGCTAAAGTTTAAATACGGAAGTGTATTTACTCGAAACTTGAACTTTATCATTGTTGGAATTTGGAGAGTCTGTTGATATTTGTTGAATTCAACATAGTGTTTAAACATAAACGTCACAACTTGTAACTGTAATCACTGTTGTGATGTACACTCTCGAATGAAGTGACTGCCGTCAACTGAACACTAATTGGTTATAACACGTTAAGTAGTAACTGTTTAATTAACTGATTGTCAAGCATTTTAATCGGAATGGTTAAGTTATGGTAATTTGGAGAGATGGTTACTATGGCTGAGTACCGGTAATTACATTAAAGTATTAACACTTTTAACCGTAACAACTCATTTGATGTAAATAACGTGTTCAAATGTAAAGAGTACACACTTCTAACAATTAAAACACTTCGGATGATTACAAGTCTCGTAATTACGTTTAAAGAGTGTTTAATATTAATGCGTACACATCTAACTGTTATTAATTGCATTGTCGTTTACCTTTCAACGTTCAAAACATCGGTCACTCTTCCAATAGACTGGATTAGGTATCACATGATTTGAAATTTGAAATAAGTTAAACTGAAAATGTTGTATCACTACTGTTGTAATTTGGAGAGAGTGGTTGTAAACGTCGTGTTTAATGTTAACTGTATTAACTCGAAACTGTAACTATGATTAAAGTATTAACGGTTACATGTATCATGTCATGTGTTAACTACTCTGGTATGAACATTAACTATACGGTTATAGTAATTTTACTATTAATTTATTGCATTGATTTTTTTCCTAAAAAATATCAAACCCTCTCCATTTTACTTTTTAGTGGAACTAAAAAAACTCGTATTGGGGAGATATCACATGTAATAGGTACCTTCTCAATACTTTAGTAAAGATAATAAAAAATGAACATAAACTAATGATAAACTACAGCCATAACAATTACTTAAAGGAAGGATATATATATAAATAAATATATAAATAAATAAAAAAATTAATTCAATTCATTCTTCAAATATTCTATGCACCTTTTTTAACGCTTTAAACACTCTGTCATTGTTAATTAAAAGCATCTCTCTTAATACCCATTCATCTACTCTCAGGAATGAGTTTTGTAACGATATTTCATTGTACTTTTGATAGTCTTTTGAATTGATTAATCCTCTTTCAAGTAAAATGTTCACCGGAATTAACATTGATAGCTTCTCTAAGTACTCCTTATAACTTAACTGTTCATAACAAACTTCGTATTTATAGTACCTTTTGAAATCGTTCTCATTTAAGATGAGGTAGACACTTAGGAACTTTGGTAACTTCCTGAAATAACTGTTATGCAATTCAATCTTCTCTTTCGCTTCATAAAAACTGTTCATTTTATTTTAGAGTTTCTTTTTACGTTTAATCCTTTATTGATATGCATTGGAATTGGAGAGGTACTTAAAGTTGTCGAATTAAACTCACTTTAGTAAACACCGTTAACTGTACTCCGTTTTAACGTGGTTCATTAAGTGTATAAACTTTAAACGGTTTCATCATCCATGTATACACATCTAAGTGTTAACACCTCCACTTCTGGACTTGATCGGGGAATTGCTCACGTCATCAACTTTGATTTACTATTAATTTTAATAAAATAACTATTTTCACAGGAGTGTCAACTTTAAGGTGATTAACTTTAACGGGTAGTTTTCGTTCAGTGGTGTCATTCAAGCAGTAACATATAGGTAGTTATTTACATCAAGGTGTTCAATCGAAAACTATCACTTTTAATAAATTTATTATTTCATATTTTTGTATAGTTTCCGAATCCTGAAGTTGTCGGCAAGATTGCATAAGTCATCTCTTCCAATTTACTATAATTTTTAATAAAAATTAACTATTCGCATCTTGTATACACTTAGAAGTTGAATATGGCAAAACGTTGAGTCTCGTTAAGTGGCGACTATTGGAGAGATACTACAATTGTTCATTAAGTCGTATGGATTACTTCTCCGTTTCACTGTAACCGGTAACAGTATTGACAACTTAGGTGTTGACCACACACTGTATACACCAGCCAGTAAAGACTTTAATCCTATTTAATATGGTTCATTTTACCATCCTTTTTAATTTGTAAAAATAGACAACAAAGGTCTCGAAACATCACCTTTTTCACCTGAACTTGATCGATCACTTTGAAGCTTGACTTACTATACGGTTTAATAAAATTAACTATAATGAAAATGTTTACACTTAAACGTCTGTTGACATTTAGGAGTATTGACCGGTTGAGTTATCACTTGTAAAGTTGTTGACAGATTGTTTCGACCATAAAGTGTAAACTGGTATCTGTTGTGATTTGGAAAGGTGACACAATTTCTGTGTTATTGATTGCATTGGAATACTCTTCCGTTTTTTATAAAACTGAAAAATCAATGTTGAATATTTTCGATCCTTTGTTCAACTTGGAAGATAACGATTTCTTGTCAGTGAATAATGATGGTCCCTTATCTGATGGTAACATTGATAACACCATAAAAACAGGTGTTAGTAAAATAGCTGCTATTAACGGTTACACTACAGTACAGGATATAAGTTTCAACAATCACGCTGGAATGGATTATATATACGAAAATGACCGTTCATTTATAATTCCGATATTCTTCGAAAAACCAGTGAATGGTACACTCGGCAATTCATTGACAGATGCTAACGTATCTTACATGGTCATCACTTCATTATCAGGTACTATAAGTAAACCTTCAGTTACGATAAACGGCGAAACTACAATTCAGGATACTTATTCGGCTACCACTATTGATGGAACTAAGGTAAATACAGGTATTGATATTTTTAATGACATGTTAATAAATCTAAAATTTTACAGGTACATGAATACCAAACTAGATTACAATCCAATCACTTCTAATTTTATATCTAAATTTTATTATTATTATATATCTGTTGAAGGAGGAAGACAAGATTTGGGTTTATATACTAATTTATTCAATGTTTCATTTAAACAACAAATAATAGGTAACATTAACAGAAATTTCATTCCTAAAAATAAAGTTTGTACAGTTAAATGGTCAAATATAAAGGCTATTGGGAAAGATGATCCAGGTTTCATTGATATGAATGGTAATTATAGCTCTTATTTAAATTGTTGTCATTGCTACAATAAAATTTACATGGCTTACAATATTGAAAAATAATCGATTTTATTTGAACTTTTCTTATTTCTGTACATTGAATTTAAATTCGTAATGTTCATTTAATAATAGTTAATCTCATACATTAAATTACCTCTCCGTTTTAGTCGAATTAAATACGTAATCAATCGTGTCGTTGAAATTCAATTGTTCTCACTCATCTGAAAGCGTCACTGGTTAATAGTTTATTAAATACGTATAATAATCTAGTTTAAATGATAACATCTTGGAGTAACCATTGAAATGGAAGAGTGTGGTTGTATTTATCATTAAAAATTAAAAATTCACAACAAAGAAATTTAATTGGTTTTCATCTCGTCGAGGATGTAATAATTGTATGCAACACTTTGGACACCATATTGTGACTTTAATATACACGAATATAACAAATCAACAGAACCGGCAAAATTCCTAAAATGTACGGTTTCAGTGTTATTTAGTTTTACGATAATAAAGACATCATCAAAAGTTAAATTGTTATTATAATTCACACATTTATTCACATCAATTAACCTAATGACTGTAATCACCGGTTTACAAGCGATCAATTTATTAACATCGTTAATACCTTCAGTATCATTTACAAATGAACATAATATAAAGTATCCTCTCATGTTTGTAGTGAAATGCTTCGATCTGAATGAACCATCATCTGAAGTTGATATTCGGTATTTATCATAGGGTATGTCGTCCTTTCCGTTTTCATTGCTTCCATCACCGGTAGAACTCTTGTTGTAAACGTTAGTTGGATGTAATACATCATATTCAACTAAATTGTCACTGCCTTTAGTCTGATTGATGAACTTCTTAAAGTCACTAAACTTTACTCCTCCCTTAAAGTCGTATACCTTTCCGGTACAATCAATTATGGTCTGCATCAACGGTTCTTGTTCTCTTAATTCAATACCGACTTTACTTATGGTATCACCATTATCATCAACCGTCTCTTCTATAAGTATTCCCATATTTAAAGGGTATGCAACACCATCGTTTCCTCCAATCTGCCATGACAAAAATGTACCAGCTAAGTGACTACCGCTATCAGTAATGTAATAACCATCATCTGTATGTCCGGTTACGTAATTATCTCCTCCAGAAACCTTGAACACCTTCTCCGTTATAAACTTTCTGAACAAGTCACAAGACACGTTATATTTAGTTTTCACGTGTATCTTATTATATGCATAGTCACTGTTATACGACACGTCTGATAAAGGGTCTTCATTGATAAAGCTGTCAGTGTCACTTAACTTGTTTTCAACTTGCAAAAAATTCATTTGTTTTTTTTCAGATCTAAAAAAATATTAAAATGTCATTGGATTTCAGTTTAGAAAATTTCAAGGCTATTGGAAGAACCTTCTTCTGTACTATTGATCACATAAACGGAAATTATAATCCAGACAATTCAGGACTCAATGGAGAAACTTCAGCGCAATTAAAACAAGACTTGGCTGATTTTGAATTTGAAGATAGACTAACCAATAAAAACAAGTTACTTGTCTGCTGTCTTTGTAAAAACACGGAGAACCCCGACGACACGAAAAAAGGTGCGTTTCTTTTTACTATAAACAACTTTTGGATTAATACCGTATATTGCTATGACTACGAAAACCAATTTAATCTTTGTAATGCGCCAACGTTCAAATTTAAATACGGTACCAGAAAGATTGATTTGGATAATTTGGAATGTGTGATAATAGAAGACGAAAAGGAGTACAGTATTGATTTAGACAGTATTGCATGTATACTTAAAGATAACATTGAAGATTATCACTCTGACAACGCTGTTACCACAATTGTAAATTCAACTAAAAAACCGATTAGATTTTTAAATTCAAAAAAAGTAACTGGAACTACAGATGATGATCATGATTATACATTCGATGGTTTGGACATCAATAATGTTTATATTAGAAACAGTACGGTTACTTATTGCACCGAAAGTAGCTATATGACAGGTAATGAGATTTATCCGTTTGTTTTAACTCAAAATTTTTGTGGTGGGAGAAACTTTTATATCAACAAGGAAAATGTTTTAATTCTCAATGAAGCTGTTGTTATTGGAAGTGTTGATACAATAGCATTTGACGCGTATAACGGCGTGATTTCATCTGAAACCTCAAGTCCTTATGTAAGTTTGTTAGGCTTTACTTTCGATTACATGAAGATAGAAAACGGTGAAATCCCGTTAGGAAGACTGTTATATAACGGCGAAACGGA
>Ga0247609_10006952_pt1 | contig 10836 bp, 9 predicted proteins | sample 172DNAGHGlowgp2_FD_193487 | JGI IMG/M metagenome (GOLD analysis project Ga0247609, IMG submission 193487) | Sheep rumen microbial communities from Palmerston North, Manawatu-Wanganui, New Zealand - 1728 DNA GHGlow gp2 | ecosystem: Host-associated > Mammals > Digestive system > Stomach > Rumen ...
GCATTCCGCGTCTCAAAAGGCACGCTCGAGATGCGGCCGATGTTCCACTTCACACCCAGGCGCATCGAGGCGCACGTTTGCATCTGCTTCGTCGCCTATAAGGTTTATAAGGAGTTGGAACGACTCATCAAGGAGAACGGCATTCCTCATAGCGTTGACAAGGTCATCGACATCGCGAAAACCGTCATCACTGTCCGCATCAACATGCCCGAGAATGGCCAGGTGTTCACCAAGACCATGTTCCTGACCGACCGCCACAGGTCTATAGAACCGCTGTTCAATATCGGGAAAAAGTGAAATGCCACTTAGGGTGACGCATTGACGAAGTCAGGTGATGCTCTATGGTCACAAGCACACCCCGATGGCTACCGTCAGCGAGGAAGCTGCCGTCAAGGAGTTAAAGAATACTTGAACTCAACACCCTCAAGACAAAGGCTGTGCCATCATTCCAAGCCTGTAATGATACAGGAACGAATGATGGCACAGTCTTATTAGATAAAATGAGTATCTGTCTTTTAGTTTGATTGGGTGACACATTATCAGATGCCCGGCTTTTTCTTGCCCAGCATCCAAGGGAAATAGCGCTCAATGATCAAAGCAATCGGATAGAGGATAACCATCACGGCAAAGCCGACTGCAAATTTCCATAAAATGGTCTCATCCATGGCACCAGCGCCAAAAATTTTGGATACCAGTATCTTGAAGACACCGATGAGATAATTCTGAAGTCCAAGGAAGGTAATGCCGGTGATCGCAACATTACGGGCAACCTTACTAGGTCCATAACGGTTCTCAAGCCACTTACAAAGAGCGACATAGAGGGGGATGAACAGGATGGCAGCTTCGGGAGCAAGGACATAGGCTAAATCAGCATTCATCCTTACCGGGGCGATGATGAGGAATACCATGCCAACGACAGCACACACCAACATCAGCGCCACTGGGAGCGGGCGGCTCTTGTTATCCAAGCGCTCGGTTCTCGTGAAAGTAAAGCGGTCCACCAGTTCCTTGCAGCAGTTGCCAAAGGCATACAGCGGCATATAAAGCAGAGCGCGGTCAAAGTTCCAATAATGGAACACCTCCAAGTCGGGCAAAACGAGCAACGACAGGCACAACAATACCGACACGACAAGTGGCCAGTAGCCGCTCAAATAGCGGCGGATAGGATAGTAGATGATCTGCAACGTGAACATCGTCGCCAGGAACCAGAAGGGCGCCACAACGACATCGGGTTGGCCCGTGATAAACTGCTTCAACGGGATGAGAGGGTCAATGGCCATCTCCTCAGGTCCAGCCATGCGCCGCCCGACAATGAGCCACAGCGCATAAAAAACGATGAAGAATGTAGTGTAAGGAATCAGAATCTTACGTGCCCTGCGTTGGAGGAATGTGAAGAAATTCTGCTCCTTGGCCACCTTGAACAGGTATCCGGCTGCAAAGAAGAACATCGGCATGCCCACGTAAATAAGCCCAACCTCATGGGCTGGGTTATAGCGAGGCGGCGTGTGATGGAATACCACCAACGACATCGCGATAAACTTCATATAGTCAAGCCAGGCCTGTCGATTCATTCTAGGCTTTATGTTTTAGACTTTAGATTTTAGGTGCTAGGCGTCGGGTCACACTGTTCCTAACACCTAACACCTAATGCCTAAAGCCTATACGTTTCAGTCAATTATGTCGAAGCCCGTGTAACGCTGCAGGGCAGCAGGGATGCGGATGCCCTCGGGCGTCTGGTTGTTCTCCAGCAGAGCGGCAACGATGCGCGGCAATGCCAAAGCCGAACCGTTGAGAGTGTGGCACAGATGGGTCTTCTTGTCGTCACCACGATAGCGGCACTTGAGGCGGTTAGCCTGGTAGGTCTCGAAGTTGGAGACGCTGCTCACCTCGAGCCAGCGTTGCTGGGCGGCGGACCATACCTCAAAGTCAAAGGTGATGGCACTGGTGAAACTCATGTCACCACCACACAGGCGCAAGATGTGCCAGGGCAATTCCAGCTTCTCAAGCAACCCCTGGACATGGTCCTTCATCTCCTCGAGGGCAGCATAGGAATCCTCGGGACGCTCGATACGGACGATCTCCACCTTATCGAACTGATGCAAACGATTCAGACCACGCACGTCCTTGCCATAGGAGCCAGCCTCACGACGGAAACAAGCCGAGAAAGCACAGTTCTTCTTGGGCAGTTCATCCTGCGGGATGATGACGTCACGGTACATATTGGTCACGGGCACCTCGGCGGTGGGAATGAGGTAGAAGTTGTCCACTTGGCAGTGGTACATCTGGCCCTCCTTATCGGGCAACTGGCCTGTTCCCAGACCTGAAGCCTCATTGACCACAAAGGGTGGCTCAATCTCTACGTAGCCAGCCTTGCCAGCCTCGTCAAGGAAGAACTGGACCAGGGCACGCTGCAGGCGTGCGCCCTTACCCACATAGACGGGGAAACCTGCTCCGGTGATCTTCACACCCAGGTCAAAGTCAATGAGGTTATACTTCTTGGCCAGGTCCCAATGAGGCAGCGCATCCTCGGGCAGATCGGGCATCTTGCCACCCGTCTTCTCTACCACGTTGTCCTCGGCGGTCTTGCCCTCGGGGACACCGCTGTAAGGCACATTGGGAACGTTCAGCAAGATCTGGTTGATCTCGTCCTGTGCAGCACTCAGGTTATCGTCAATCGACTTGTTGGCGGTCTTGAGTTCAGCCACCTGGGCTTTCACATTCTCGGCCTCGTCACGGTTACCCTGTTTCATGAGGGCACCGATCTGTGCAGCCATCTTATTGAGTACAGCGGCGTTGTCGTCGCGTTGTTTCTGCAGTGCACGGCGCTGCTTGTCCAGTTCCACGATGCGCATGATGGGCTCGCGGCCATCAAACTGCTTGACGGCGAGGCGGCGAATCACATCCTCGGGATCCTGGTTGATAAGTTGTAATGTCAGCATTTTTAGTTTTTTAGTCCTTAGTCGCTAGTCATTAGTCACCAGTCGCTAGTTTTATACTCTGGTTGTTTTGTTATTTAGTTTGCGGATAACAATTCCTTGACTTTGGCACTGATGGCGCGTCCCTCGGCACGTCCGGCAAGCTGCTTGGTAGCGATGCCCATCACCTTGCCCATGTCCTTCATGCTGGTTGCGCCAGTCTGCTCAATCACCTGCTTGATGTGGGCCGTGAGCTCTTCATCAGTCATCTGCTTGGGCAGGAATTCCTCGATGACAGCAGCCTGCAGCAGTTCCACATCGGCCAGATCCTGACGGTTCTGGTCGATGTAAATCTGTGCACTCTCCTTGCGCTGCTTGGCCATACGGACGAGCACCTTCAAGGCATTCTCGTCGCTCACCTCGCCATTATTGCCAGGTGCTGTCTTGATGAGAAGGAACTCGGCCTTGATACCCCTGAGAGCCTCCAGGCGTCCCTTGTCATGAGCCTTCATGGCCTCCTTGATGCCATTGTTGACTTGATCAAAAATGCTCATGTCGGTATCCTCCCTGCTTATTCGCCAAAGTTGATGGTCTGCTGAGAGTCGCCAGTGCTGCGCTTGGTTGCAGCTTTGGGAACCTCAACGGGTTTCTCGTGGCTTGCTGCCTGCTGACGCTCCTTAACCTGGTTACGGAAATCAGGCTTGCGGCCAAAGGTGGGCGATTTCTCAATCATGTCAATGACATCGTCATCGTCCATCTGATCGGGCGATAGCACAAAGTAGCGTGCACTCAGCTGCTTGAGCGTCAGTTCGCTGATGGCTTTGTCACCATACTCTTGTTTAAGACGATCGGTTTCGGACATCTTAGGTTCTGCAGTCACGGGCTCACGCCTAGAAGTTGTCGGAATCCTCGACATCTCAGATTCCCTATCCAACGATACGTTGAATCCCGAAGCCAGCACGGTCACCTTGATCTGGTCCTCGAGCGAGTTGTCAAATGCCATACCCCAGATGACGTCAACCTCCTTGTCGAAGTTGGCCATGAACTCCTGAATCTCGTTCATCTCATCCATCAGCAAGGGAGCCTCGCTATTGGGATTATAATAGAAGTTCATCAATATCTTCTGTGAGCCATAGACGTCACGATTCTTGAGCAGCGGCGACTCCAAGGCATTCTCGATGGCCTTGGTCACACGACGCTCACCCGTGCCATAGCCTGAACTGATGATGGCAGCGCCACCCTCGCGCAATGTGGTATTCACATCGTTGAAGTCCAGGTTGATCTTACCCTTGACAGTGATCAGGTCGCTGATGCTGCGAGCTGCGATCGTGAGCGTGTCATCAGCCTTGCCGAATGCATTGGTGAAGTCCAAGTCCTTGTAGATCTCGGTCAGTCGCTGATTATTGATGATGAGCAACGCATCGACATACTTGCTCATCTCGTCGGCACCGGCAAGAGCCTTGAGAATCTTCCTTGGACCCTCAAAGAGGAAAGGAATTGTCACGATACCGATGGTGAGGACACCCTTCTGGTGGGCAATACGAGCCACAACCGGTGCAGCACCAGTACCAGTACCGCCACCCATACCAGCAGTAATGAAGACCATCTTGGTATCATCATCAAAGAGGGCTGCGATCTCATTCTCGCTTTCTTCTGCCGCCCGTCTTGCTATCTCGGGCACATTGCCTGCACCCAGTCCATGAGTTGTGTTCGGCCCCAGCAGCACACGGTTAGGAACCGGAGACTCGTTGAGCTGCTGTCGGTCGGTATTGAGTACCACAAACGAGACACCCTCGATGTTCTGCATATACATGTGGTTGATGGCATTGTTACCGCCACCACCGACACCCATCACCTTGATGATGGTCATCGGCTTGTCCTTGTCCTGGAAACCCGAGTTCTTGTCCAGCGTTGACAGGATGTCATTGCCTGTTGCGCGCGAACTCTGGTCATTCCCACTGAAATTGATTTTCTGATTCTCGTCCATATTGTGTTTATTTTATTTTAGTCTGGATAATTGAGTTCTTCACGCTATTTACTGGTCGTCATCATCCTCCTCGGCATCCTCAGAGATCAACGTAGTGAGACGACGCCTCCAGGCGGCCAACTTGCCCTCTTTCTTAGGTTGTTTTTCCCTACCAGGCTTCTTAGGCTGCTCGGGCTGCTCAGGAATATCCCTACTAGGCTGATGGTCCATAACGGGACCTACTGACATCGAATCAAGTTCCACACAGGTCTCGCCTTCACCGATACGCTCGGCTGCAGCAGCCAACAACGAGAAGATTTCAATATACTCCATGCGATTGATATCGCTATTGAGGATATTGAGGGTGAGCGGGTTCTGACCCAAACGCACATTGATCTTGAGCGTATCCTCAAGTTTCTGCTTGAGTCCACCCATGTGGGCACAACCACCGATCAGGACAATGCTCTTGATCTCATCGGACGACACACCAGCATCGGCAAGCTGCTGATTGATGTTGGCAATAATCTCGCCAGTGCGTGCGCTGATGTAGTTAGCAGCCTCGCGGGCAGAAACGCTCTCGATGACAACATCGCTCGCATTGACGGGGTCGAGAGGATTGTTGATATTCTTCTTGACGTTCTCGGCGGTCTCTTCCATCACATTAAGGCCGATCATCACGTCGCGCGTCAAGTTGCGACCACCCAGAGGTAGAGTGTTCAGGTAGACCAGCACCTTGTTCTTGTAGATAGCCACCGTTGTGGTCTCAGCGCCCATATCCACCAGCATACAGCCCAACTCACGGTCACTGACACTGAGAATCTGCTCTCCTACTGCCAGCGGGGTAACGATATAGTCCTTGACGGGAATGTTCATTGTCATCACACGATTGAGGTTCAGCTTCAATGAGGGCTTAGCCACAATCAGGTTCACCAATATCTTGATTGATGAGCCGAATTGCCCTACGGGGTTGGGGGTCATCACTTTGTCCACATAATAGGCACGGGGTACGATATCCACAGTATCAAGGTTGCGGATCGGGTTGCTTGTGGCATCCTTGATGATGCGGTCGATGAGCTCATGGGTAATGGCCTCGGTAGAACCGACGCTGCGGTTCACCTCACTCACGATACTGTGCAGCGACCTACCACTGACACCCAGATAAACCTGAGTAACGCGACCGTTAATCATGCCTTCAAGATTCTTGATGATACGCGTGCAGCTGTTCTTGATATTCTCGACATTCTGGACAATGCCGTAGCGCACACTGTTCAAGTGCTCTTCTTTCTGCAGGTACTTGACACTTATGTATCCAGCCGAGGTCTTCTCGGCGATAGCACCAACAATTTTAGAACTTCCGATTTCAAGTGCTACGATATATTGTTTCTTTTCCATAAAAATGACTGTTATGTTTTATTATTCTAGTTTTTAATTTTGATTATTTCCTGATTTCGCTTAGTTAGGTTTCTTGTTACTTCCGTTGTCAGGTTTTTTGTTATCAGCGCTTGGGGCTGTAGTGCCTGCATCGGGAGTGTCATCCTGTTTCTTGTTGTCTCCACTCGCTGGGTGAGACTTCAATGTCATGTCCATCGTCTGGACATCGGGAGCCTGCTCATCATCTTCGGGGTCATAGGGCATGGGCTGGGTGACAGCCTTGATGCGCCGGGTTGCCACAATCTGATGGTCCCATTTCACCGAGATGGTGTCAAAAGCATCCCATCCCCTCTTGGGCATCACTTCGCGATAGAACAGCTTGAGCTTAGCAAACTTGTTCTCAAAGTCCCTTACATTGCCCATATTGATGACATGACCGCTGATCTGGGGCACAATGATGATATTGTTAGTATCTCTCATGCAGTACATCGTCACCAATGAGTTAAGCACAGAGTCGGACGACACATAGTCGATGAGCGGCAACAGTCGTGTGGCAGGGTACTTGCGTGTGAAATGGCCCTGGACCACGGGGACATCACTATGATAGTAAAGCGATGCATCCATGTGCTTGCCTGCACGGTTGACGTAATAGGAATTATCACCGTCAAACACGCGCAACACAGGCAGCAGCTGGCTTACACGAATCAGCAGTCGTCCGTTCTGGCACTTCACGATGTCGGCAAACTCAAGGTATGGCGACTTGCTGAGTGCCTCCTCGACAGATGACGCATTGATCTGGGACATGGGCTTGCCCTTGAAGTTCAAGCCTTGATGCTCCAGGTCACTGAGCACACCTTGAGGAGTGACAAACGAGGTGCTGTCAGCATTGATGACCTGAACCTCAACCGAGGTGCAGAGCTCACCCTGTGACTTGTATCGCGCCCACAGGACACCTGCGGACAGCGCTACCGCCATCACGATGAGTATTGTATTTTGTATCAGTCGTTTCAACGCTTTTGCTTCTTGTATTCAACGCATATTTCAGGCAGCAGATTGGCGATGTCGCCGGCACCCGCTGTCAATAAGACGTCAAAATTACTCAATTTTATTGACTTAATCAAATTTTCTTTCGAGTAAATGCATTTTTTAGTACTTGTTACCTTTTCAAGCAGCATTTCGCTCGATACGCCGGGAATAGGTTCCTCACGTGCAGGGTAAATGGGCAGCAGGATGACCTCGTCGGCCAGCGACAACGCCTCGGCAAACCCTGCCGCGAAGTCACGGGTGCGGGTGTAAAGGTGGGGCTGGAAGATCACGGTCAACTGCCTGCCAGGATACAGGTCGCGCACCGATGAGATGCTTGCACGCAATTCACCAGGATGGTGGGCATAGTCATCGATCATCACCCTACCCTGTTCTCCCGGCTCCTTGAGCCAGAACTCGAAACGGCGCTTCGGACCCATGAACGAAGCCATGGCCTGGCGTATGGCCTCGAAGGGCACCTCGATCAACCGGCAAGCCGCCATAGCGGCAATGCCATTCTCGATATTGATGTCGACAGGGACACCGAGCGTGATGTCATTCACGGTTTCCCAGGGCGTAACCAGGTCAAAGGTGATTTCACCGTCACCCTTGCGAATGTTTGCAGCATGGAAGTCGCCCTCGTCACGGCCATAGGTATAAATCTTGACACCCTCCTGGACGCGAGGCTTCAACGCCAGCCCAGTGTGAATGATCAGCGAACCAGTGGGTTGGATCAGTTCAGTAAAATGGGCAAAGCCCTCCAGGTAATTCTCGGGCGTGCCATAGATGTCCAAGTGGTCGGGGTCGGTCGAGGTAATCACGGCAATATAGGGCCGCAAGTGGTGGAACGAACGGTCAAACTCATCGGCCTCAATGACCGAATAGGGGCTGGAATCCGACAGCAGGAAATTGCTGTTATAGTTGCGCAGCACACCGCCCAGGAAAGCGTTGCAGCCGATGCCCGAACTGTGCAGGATGTGGGCTGCCATGCTCGACGTCGTGGTCTTGCCGTGAGTTCCGGCAAAACACAATCCCTTGCTGTGCCTGGTCACAACACCTAACAACGCAGCACGCTTGACAACTTCAAAACCGTGTTCGCGGAAGTAGGTCAAACCCTTGTGCGTAGCGGGCACAGCAGGCGTATAGACCACAAGTGTACGCTCGGGGTCACGGCAATAGTCAGGGATCAAGTCCACATCCTCATCAAAGTCGATATGGACACCTTCCTGTTGCAGGGCATGGGTCAGGTCACTGGGAGTACGGTCATATCCCGCAATGCGTTTCCCCTGTGCGAGGAAATAGCGCTCTAGGGCAGCCATACCGATGCCACCTGCGCCCACGAAATATAGTGAATCAAACTCCTTCATTTTTTCCTATTAAATTTTGAATTATTAGTAACTAATTTATTGAATTATACGTTATCGTCCAATGATTTTTGCCACCTCGTCAACGATACGCTCGGCTGCATCATGCAGGGCCATCTTGGAGACATTCTCGCCCAACGTGGCAATGCGTTCACCATCAGTGATAGTGGCAAGCATCATGTCCACCAGTTGTGACGAGGCGTCGGCATCGCTCACCATCATGGCAGCATCACGGTTAACCAGGGCGAGGGCGTTCTTGGTCTGGTGGTCCTCGGCAACATTAGGTGAGGGCACCAGAATGGTCGCCTTACCCAGCAACTGCAACTCCGAGATGGAGCTGGCACCAGCACGCGACACGACCAGGTCGGCTGCACGGTAAGCCATATCCATATTGCTGATAAAGGGCATCTGAATCACATTCTTTACGCCCGACGCTTCAAGGGCTTCGCGGGTCTCACTGTCATAAAGTTTTCCCGTCTGCCAGATGACCTGGATGCCACTTGCCTTGCCAATCTTCTCCAAGCCGTCCATGATAGCATGATTGATGGTGCGGGCTCCCAAGCTGCCACCGATAATGAGGACCGTCTTCTTGTTGGGGTCAACACCCATCGCCTGACGAGCCTGTTCGGGCGAGGCAGCACATTCCAGCAGATTGCGCCTGACAGGATTACCCGTGAGCACAATCTTGTCTGCAGGGAAGAAACGCTCCATCCCCTCATAGGCGACACAGATGCAGTCGGCCTTGGCGGCAAGCAGTTTGTTGGTCACTCCAGCATAGGAGTTCTGCTCCTGCAACAAGGTGGGAATGCCCTGTTTCTGAGCCTCTTTGAGCATCGGTCCACTGGCATATCCACCCACGCCGATGGCGATAGCGGGCTTGAAATCCTTGAGGATTTTCTTGGCCAGTTTCATACTCTTGAACAAGCGGTACAGGACCTTGAAATTGCGCAACAGGTGACTACGGTCAAAGCCGCTCACAGGCAGCCCGACGATATTGTAACCGGCAGCAGGCACCTTCTCCATTTCCATACGGCCCTGGGCACCCACAAACAGGATATTGGCCTCGGGATAACGACGACGAATCTCGTTGGCGATGGATAATGCGGGGAAGATGTGTCCTCCCGTTCCGCCGCCACTGACGAGCACATTGAATAGTTGTTTATTTCCAGACATTTCTAGCAGGTATTTCGGTTGGATTAACGGCATCAAGGCCCTCGATAATGGGGGTCTCATCGGCCTTATTCTTCTTATTTCCTTGATTGGCGATGGTGCGGCTGACACTCAACATCACACCGAAGGCGATGCAGATAGCGAGCATTGACGAACCACCCTTAGAGATGAGCGGCAACGGCTGACCCGAAACGGGGAACAGCCCGACGTTGATGGCAATGTGGAACAGCGCCTGGAACGTGATGTAGGACGCCATACCGATAACCAACAACGAGGGCAGCACACGCTTGCTGCGCCGCACAATCATTGCTGCACGGCCCAGCAGCGACAGGTATAGCAGTAGCACAAACAGGCCGCCCAGAAAACCTGTTTCCTCGACGATAATCGAGAAAATATAGTCACTGAACGCCAGCGGCAGACGGCTGCACTCGCGGGAACGGCCGATGCCGACACCCAGCATTCCGCCATGAGCTTGAGCCATGCGGGAGAACATCTCCTGCTGGTTCTCGGCCGTAATGGGTTTATAAACCAGCGAGTCGCTATTCCACCATTTCATGAAACGACTCTTCCATGTACCGGTACGGTCAGTTCCATCGCCTTTCTTGTCGGCAACCGCCTCTTCCAGTTCTTGAGGAGACATCGCACCCGGAGTGCTGGCCTGCATCTCCTTGAAACTCTGCTCCTTTTCATCATTGTGGCTCTTGATAATAAAGAAACCTCCAGCCATCAGGATGAAACAAATGCCGACGATAAAAATCTTCTTAAACTTGGCGCCACCGATGAGCAGCATCGAGATACTGATGGCCATGAGCAGCAATGTATTGGTCAGGCCGCTCTTGACCATTAGTCCGCCAAATACCAGCACTACAAAGCCAGCCCATATCAAGCCCTTGTTGGATATGTCCCTATTCTTCTGAGTCTTGGCGAAGATATAGGACAATAGGGTGACAATGGAGAGTTTGGCAAACTCGGCAGGCTGAATCGAGAAAACACCAGGTATGATGGGCATCGAACGGCGAGCACCATT
>Ga0247609_10006953_pt1 | contig 10836 bp, 7 predicted proteins | sample 172DNAGHGlowgp2_FD_193487 | JGI IMG/M metagenome (GOLD analysis project Ga0247609, IMG submission 193487) | Sheep rumen microbial communities from Palmerston North, Manawatu-Wanganui, New Zealand - 1728 DNA GHGlow gp2 | ecosystem: Host-associated > Mammals > Digestive system > Stomach > Rumen ...
TGAACGGTCCGTAGTTCATGCCCACGACCACCAGATCGCCGACCGTGAAGACAAAGCGGTCACTACCCCACAGGTCATTGAAGGTCTTGCAGGCGCTCTGGCTCCAGTTGTTCTCGTGATTGCCAGGGATGATATAGAATGGGTGCGTGATATCGTCCAGAATGCCCTTGATGTTGAGTAGCTGCTCGTCGCTGCCTTCATTGGTGAGGTCGCCCGTGAGCATCACGGCATCGACATCGGCAGCGTTGATTTCGGCAACAGCCTCACGCAGCTTGCCCTCGTTGGCATTACCCGGAGTCACATGCACGTCACTGAGGATGGCCAGCCTGACCACCCCACCCTGCACAGCCAGCGACAACGTCAGCATCGCCGCCACACATATCAACAAACGCTTCATCATATATACTCTCTAGAATATCAAGTCATTTTGAAATCTTGAAGCCTAGCTTCATCATGAGCTTGAGCGTGCCCACTGCAGTGTCACGGTCATATTGTTTTTCCACCTCGGGCAGGTCTTCATAGGGCACCAGACAAGGGTGCGTCTTCAGTTCATCACTCCTCGCGGGGCCATATACCCAACCCTGTGCCAAACGAGATTGAGCCCACACTTCATGAACGTTGTGCGCAATCTCCTCGACCAGTTCCTCCATGTCTGGGGTGAGGTGGATCTCGCTCGTGTCAACGGGATGCGGAATGTAACCGTTGTTAGTCTTCATCTGTTTCATGCCTATAATTTTTCTACGACATCACTCTCGCCACTCGGCATAGTGATGATATCATTGTAGAGCGGGAAAGCTGCTTTCACACGATAGGTCTTGCGCTGCTCCGCCAGTGGGACAGAGAGGACGACAAGTCCATCCTTATCAGAGACTGCCGATTGGCCCGCTACTTCAACCTTTGAACCCGGGATGAACCTCTCGGTCTCAGGATCCCATAGACTGAACCTGACTTCACCGTACACCTTAGGGTCACGATAGAGGTTCAACGTCACATCACGCGTCAACAGCAGCGTCGTGTCGATGGGCAAGAAGTCGGGGCAGGTACAGGTCACATGCACCTGTTTGTCCAGGAAACGGTGCGGAATGTTGGTGAACGTGCCGCACTCATCAATCGTTGCAACAGTATCATCCTTGAGTTCGTTGTCAAGCGACAAGGTGATGACCGCATCATGCAAGGGAGGCAATTCCTCATTATGGACCGAAGCCTCGTTTAGGTTGACCCGAGCATCAAAAGGCTGATTAGTGACCCAAACCCAAATCAAAGCTCCAAGAACAGCAGTCACAGCAACTACCCAGGCAATCGCCTTCCTGATGAGCTGGCGCTTGTGTCGCTGCCAGATGGAATCAAACTCAACACCCAAGAGTTTGGAAACCAGTTGGACGTAGGCACGCTCCTTGTTCAGCCACGGCCAGCGGTAAACTTGCTCATGAATGTTTGCTCCCAGAATTTCGGGAAGTCCCAGCTTGTCGATGACAGGGTTAAAGCACTCGGTGTCGGGGTTGCCGCTATGAGGAGAGCCATCAACGATGAAAAAATGAATCTTATCGGTTCTCCCCAGCTGGTGGAAAAACTCGATTTCCTTGCCGACCCAATCAGACTTTGCCGAATTAGGCGAACAGATAACAATGAGGTTGCGTGAGGCCCTAAGCCTTTCCTGGAGCTCTTCACTCAACCCGCCGGGCTGGATATCGGTCGGTGCAAAGAAGACAGGCCGGATGGGGGTGCGCTTCCATCCACGCTCGCTGCACAACGTCGCCGGCATGCGGTAATGCTCCAGCTTGCGCTGTATCTTCTTGCCCCACTCGGTGTCCTTAGAGTTATAACTAATGAACGCAAAATATTTGAAATCTTGCTCGTTCATCATTGGTTCTACTGTTGTTGCTTCCATTGTTGATATGCTTGATTGATTTGTTGTTTCTCTTCTTTAGTGACCTGTTTCACGCCGAAGGTGATGCCCAACTTGTTCTCAAAATGATGACGGGAGACGACACCATCTTTCAAGACGACAATATCCTTGGGTGACTGCCTCAAAGCATCAGCCCTGTCAAACAATGAGATGTCGCTGTCCTGGTTCCAATCGGCAAACTCCAGCAGGACATATTCGCCTGCCATACCCTGGTCGGCTGCAGGATTGCTGCCGCCATTGACCGTACCGATGAAGCAGTGGTCAGCAAGGAACCCTTTCAGTTTGCCCTTGGACAGGGCCAGTTGATACTGCGTCTTGATCAGGTCCTTCTTCAAGCTCACCACAGTCCTGTCACTTTCGCCATTGAGGGGTGACAAGATATCAATGGTCTTCTGGTAGTACTCCAGAGCATGGGTGAAATCATTTAATCGGCCGTAAGCAGCGGCAATATTATGATAGGTCTGGGCTGTGGCTGGATGGGTCTTGCCCTGGATCTGCTCACGAATGGCAGCGCCCTTCAGCAGGTATTCCAGGGACTGGGCATATTCAGCTTTCCTATAAAGAGCAGTACCCATGTTATCACATGCCGCAGCCAGCCCTGCCTTGTCATCGCTATGAGCGGCTTCTCTAGCCTGCATTGCACGGGAGTAACAATCAAGCGCACTGGTATAATCCTTCAGGACGAAATGGATTCTGCCCATATTCTCTAGCGTGTTGATGGTAGAGGGGTGGGTCTCGCCCAATGATTTGTTCTTGACAGCTAATGACTTGCCGTACCATTCCAGTGCCCGAGCATAGTCTTTCTGATTCTCATAGACCATACCGATGTTATTGTAGGATATGGCAACATCAGGATGGTCGTTACCGAATACTTTCTCATTGATGGCCAACGAACGGGTAAACGATTCCAATGCCTGCTGGAAATTGCCCTGGCTTATGTAGGCCGAACCGATGTTGTTGAGCGTCACTGCCACATCGGGGTGAGTATCTCCAAGCACCTGCCTGCGAATCGCCAAAGCTCGGTTAAAGTAGTCCAGCGCACTTGCATTGTCGCCCCTGGCATGACATATCGAACCGATATTACTATAGGACATCGCCAAGTCGGGATGGTCGTTTCCAAGAACTTTTTCCCTGATTGCCAACGACTTGTTGAAATAGTCCATCGCACGGTCATAATCGCCAGTCGAGTAGTAGAGTGCGCCGACGTTATTATAGCAGGTCGCCGTGATGGGGTGATCGGTTCCCAGCACTTGTTCCTCGATAGCTACCGCCTTGAGATAATGCTCGAGTGCTTGAGTGGCATCACCCATCTTATCGAACAGCAGACCGATGTTGTTATGGGTCGCTGCTGTAATGTCGTTGTCCTCGGTAAAGGATTTCTCACACACGGCAATCGCCTTGCGGTAACAATCCATCGCCAGGTCATATTTTCCCTGCTTGCGATAAACCATGCCTAGGTTGTTATAGACCATAGCGGCCATGCCGTTCTCATTACCACCCTGCTCAAGGGCATGAGACAGTGCCTTGCCGAAATACTCGAGCGCCAAGGGATAGTTGGCAAGATAGCCCTCGGCAAACTCACCCGCCTCGTTCAACCAAGCGACATTGGTGGAGTCGAGCAAGACACGTTGCCCCAGGTAATAGGCGGCAGAGTCGTTGTTGTGTTCCAGCTTGAATTTCTCATAGAAGTGGTAACAGTCTTGAGCGATATCATTTTTAGTGGCCTGGGTGCCGGCTTTGCTCTGTTCCAAACGCTGCTGGCGCTCGGCAATTTCGGCGGCCTCGGCGGCCTCGATGGCTTCGGCCTGATGGACAGCCGCAATGCGATCGGTGATGTCGCCCTTGGAGCGCAGCAGTGAATCGGCCTCGGCAAGCCGTCCTTCCAGGATGCAGTCACTGATGCGCATGTTGAATTCATCCAACTGGTCATAGTCAATCTGGGAATACCGTTCGGCCATCTCACTGATGAGCTTCTCGTTGGTCTCCTGCTCGGCATAGAGTTGCTGCAAGGCCTTTTGGTACTCCTCGCGGTTCAGTTTGTTCTGCTCCTTGAGTTCCTCGATCTCATCCTCACGCTGCTGGAGCTGCCGTTGCAGGGTGCGCCGGATTTTGCGTTCCGAAGCCAACTTGTCATCGGTCTTCTGTTCGGGAGTCTCCATGACGAGAATCAGGGGGTTGGAAGAATAGATATACTGCTTGACCAACACATCCGGGTCATTGAGCACATAGCCCTGTTTCTTCACGTTCTGGATGAAGAATTTATTGGCAGGTATCGGGAAAGAAAACGTACCGTTAGACTGAGTCACAACAGCTGTGCGCCCCTTAACCTGTACCGTCACTCCATTGATGCGCGTGCCCGGGACAATGGCCCCGTTACTGTTCTTGCGCCCCTTGGTCTTGACATAGCCCTGCTGGGTCTGTGCCATCGAACAAAATGCCAGGAGCAAACTGATTGAGATCAACAAAAACCGTTTCATCTTTAGTGTCAATTATAGACCAACCATTACATAATACCGAGGGAGACATCCACGATGTTGTAATCATAGCTCTGGATGCCGGTCGTGAGGCTTTCCCAAGGCTTGAGACAACCATGCTTCAAGCGTGCCTCGTCCTTATCATTCTCGGTGCCGTAATCAATATAACCCAACAGCTCGTGCGATGCCATCCACCGCAAGTGCTCGGTACGTGCCAGGACGTCCAGTACCTGGACGACCTGATCATCGACACGATGGCCCTGCCAGGTATAGGTTATCTCATTCTCTTCGCGCTTGAGACAGCCACTCGACAACAACTGATATTTTTCTCCCAGTGCGACTTGAGTGAGTTTCTGCTTGGTGAGCTGGTGGAAACAATTCTGCAGATTCTGGTACTGCGTGCGCCTCAACCTCATAATGCCCGAATAGGTGGGAGAATAGCCCTGATAATCCTCGGTGAGCTGCATGAGTTCGTTTTGCTCCGTTTCCCAATCAGGGTTCGCTTTACCTGTCAATTTCTCAATAGATGCGTCATAGCGCTGCTTGAATGTCCTGGCCTGATTTTTCAGCCTGTCGCTGACAATATAGTCATAAGAGTAGATCTCATCGGCCTGGCCGAATAGCGTGATGGGGCCGCCGGGGCACTCGGTAGCTGTGACAGTCTTCTGGTGGGTGCGTTTCACCGGGTCCTCACTATGTTCCTCGGCAAGCCAGAGGCGGTTATAATGCTCGGCAATGCGCCTGATGTGTCCTTCCTTATCTTGCTTCACATGAACCATGATGCGGAAGTGCTTCATGTCCTTCCTGTACCTGACCGCAAGCCTGAAGATGCGTACGGCAAGCGAGATGTTCAGTTCATCATCTCCTTGAGCGACGACCACATAGTTAAGATCCTTGATGCCTGCTTCCAGCCGCTGATAGAACTCTACGCTCATGGCATCTATCTCATGCAGGTTAATCAACGCCCTCTCATGGGATGATACACTGGTCGCCACCGATGGGGCATTGGTCATAAACATACCTGCCTGATGGGACATGTCGGGATCCACTACATCACAATGGAATTCAGAGCGCTCAACAGGTCCTTGGCCATTGCCACTCTTGACAAAAGCTCCGAACTCATAGAGGAACCTGACCGTATCGACTCCCACCTCGTCAAAGCCGATCACCAGGGCGTTGAACGGTGACGACACTGTGGCGTCTGGATTGATGTCGACAAAGCTGACAGGGTGGAACTCCACATGCTGTTTCAATATGTCCACGCTGATGTGTGACGAGTCGATGACCTTCACCTCCAGACTATCGTGATGCTGCTCGTCCTCAATCACGCGGTGGATGCTGTTGTAACGGGCACGGCAATAGAGGGTAACCATGTGGCCCGGGCCATTGGCATATTCCAGAATCGTCTTGTCTCGCTTCAAGTTGCCCACACCCTGGATATTATCGCTTGTATTATCTCCCAAGAAGAATAAGTGAACATGGCCCTTGGATTTTTTCCTGATGATACGCGCCAGTTGCCTCAAGTCTAGGCGCTGCCTCAAGACGTCCTGTCCCATCTCAAGATCAATGTTGAGATGTGCCAGGTCGGCATAGGTGCTCGTGGTAAGGCAGTCCAGATCCTGCAGCCGTTCCAGGTCGTTGTTCTTGAGTGACAAGAAGTTGAACAGGCGTTCCATGCCGTTCTTCACGCTGGTATTCTTTTCATTGTTGGTCCGCACCATGATGATGCGGTAATCCTTGCTATTGCCATAATGCTGACGTATACTCTCGGCCAGCATACAAGAGGCATCATTCAGGCCCCATAAGATATAGGACTCTTTCTTGCGTCCCAGGAAGGCCTCAAATGCCATCCTGAACCCGGCAATGATATTGTATCCGAAGTGCTTGATGACAAATGCCAATGTAATGATGGCAGCCAGCATGTGAACCAGCGAAAACGCGGTCATGAAAGTCCAGTTGTCATGGAACTGGGTATGGATAGCGGCCACATCACTCTCCAACACGAACATCTCAAAGGCGTGAATGATAGCCATCGGCATATTGGTCAACAACGACCAGCGGCTGTGACCGATGTACATGCCGACGTCATAAATCACAAAACCGGCAAGCCACACGAGGACGAAGGAGCAGGTCAATACCCTACCCGAGATGCCATAGCGCCGACCTTTATTATTGCCACGCTTGTTGAGCAGATAAAGCACAAGCAGTGCCAGCAATGCCAGCACAATACCGATGACACTGCTCCACCCAGCCATGGAGTCAAGATAGCTGGTCACGTCATAATCGTGTTCATCGTAATTGGGTAGACCTTGAAATAAGTCCTGTATGTAGAATAATAGTAAGGATTGATTCATCTTTATCATATCTGATTTCGGCCTGAAAAAGCTTAGACCTAGTTGTAAAACGCAAAAATACACAAAAAAACGAAACAAACGCCGTAATCGGCCGAAAAATAACTACCTTTGCACCAAGAATGAATCACGAACTATACATAGCTCGGCGCATGACATTGAACGGTGAACGCCAGAAGGGGTCTCCCAGCCTGACGGTCGCTCTCGTGGGCATCGTGCTGGCTGTGGTGGTGATGATCCTGTCCATCGCCATCGTCATGGGGTTCAAAGGCGAGATTGCCGGCAAAATCATGCACCTCGATGCCCACCTGCGAGTAAGCAATGCTGCACTGGGCATTGACGACAACTATTCTACCGTCAATGGGCGGGAAGTGCGCGAGGCGATTGCTTCCAATGCCAATCTCTCGTCGAGTATCGAGAGCATCAGCCTCGTTGCTGACAAGAGTGCCATCCTGAAGACCGACCAGGACTTCATGGGCATCATCATGCGTGGTGTGGATGAAGGCTATGATTGGCGTTACCTTCAATCCCGTATGATTGAGGGCAAGGTGCCCGAGGTGAGTGACACCGCCTCGTCCAACGAGATTGCCATATCCAAGACAATTGCCGACCGCCTGCAACTCCATGCCGGCGACAAGGTGATGACCTATTTTATTGATGACAAAATCAAGGTGAGAAACCTCACCATAGCAGGTGTGTTCGGAACCGACCTCGAGGCATTTGACAATGCCTATATCGTGGGCGGCATCGGCATCGTGCAGGGCGTGAACGACTGGAACGGCGACACTGGCACACAGGTCGCCATCAACATGAAGAATACCAGTAACCTGGATGCCGATGCCTACGACCTCTACTCAATACTGGCCGAGAACACCGTTCAACACGAGAGCAAGAATTTGTTCTTTGTCTCTACGACCCACCAGAACAATCTGCCATTCTTCGCCTGGCTTGATATGCTGGACATGAACGTGGTGATTATTCTGACGCTGATGATGATTGTGGCAGCCTTCACCCTGATCTCGGCGATGTTGATGATCGTACTGGAGCGCATCCGTGTCATCGGCAACTTCAAGGCCCTGGGTGCTACCAACGGTAGCATCCGCCGCATCTTCATCTACCTGACCGGGAAACTCATCCTCAAGGCGCTGATCATCGGCAACATCATCGGCATCGGCCTGTGCCTGCTGCAGAAGTATGGTCACATCGTGCGCCTCGACCCGACGGCCTACTACATGCCCTATGTGCCCATCCAGCTGAGCATCCCAGCCCTGGTGCTGCTCAACGTGGGCATTATCGTCGTGTCCTACCTGACGCTACTCGGCGCCAGCCACATCATCTCGACCATCAAGCCCACGGCTACGATGCGCTTCGAGTAACTGCAATCTTACCGACCCATCCATTCGTCCACAGGGGCGGATGCCAACCAAATTCAAGAACCAAAGACTATCAACTAATAACTGAACAGATATGAAAAAGAGCCAACTGAACATCAAAGAAGAAGCAGCCCGTTGCCTACTGTGTGAAAATGCCCCTTGCAGCCGTGCCTGCGGCAAGGGAGACGTCGCTAGAGCCATCCGTGCCGTGCGCTTCGGCAACGAAGCCATCGCCCGCCAGTGGCTGGACGGATGTGACAACAACGATCTGGAGCAAGCCGAGCAGGCCTGCATCCACTACGACCGCCCCATCCGCATCCGGGAAATCGTGGACCTGCTGCCCGAACCCATACAAGCCGACCTACCGAGCCTGGCTATAGACTTTTGCGGAATACCCTGCGAGAATCCGTTCTTCCTTGCCTCCTCCTCAATATGCACCAACTATGAGATGGTGGCACGCGCCTTTGATGCCGGCTGGGCGGGCGTCTTCTACAAGACTATCTGCATGGATGACATCAATGAGGTGTCACCCCGATTTGACGTCTTGCACCGCGAAGGCGACAAGGGTGACTTCAACGCCCTGCGCAACATGGAACAGTTGAGCGAGAACCCAGCCGAAGTCGATTTTGACATCCTGCACCGCCTCAAGCAGAATTACCCCAACAAGATTGTGGTGGCCTCCATCATGGGCTCTACCGAGGAGCAATGGATTGAACTGGCCAAAATGGCAGAAGCAGCCGGAGTGGACGCCGTGGAACTGAATTTCTCATGTCCACAGATGCGACTAACCGGTATGGGCAGCGATGTGGGCCAGGATCCCGAGCTGGTAACTTTTTACACAGCCTATGTGAAGCATGCCGTCACGATTCCCGTGATTCCCAAGATGACGCCCAATATCACGTTGATGAGCAATCCCGCCATGGGTGCCTACTTCGCCGGCGCCGATGCCATCAGCGCCATCAACACCATCAAGAGCGTGACCATGGACGAGCGTGCCGAAGTATCGGGCCAGTGGACTGTCTCAGGCCTCTCGGGACGCGCTGTCAAGCCTATCGCCCTGCGCTTCATCCTCGAGATGGCCAAGAACCCCGTGATGAACAACCTAAAATTGAGCGGTATCGGCGGCATTGAGACCTGGCGAGACGCGCTTGAGTTTATCCAGCTGGGCTGCAGCAACCTGCAGGTATGCACCGCCGTGATGCAATTCGGCTATCGCATCATCGATGACCTCAAGTTGGGTCTTCAGCACTACATGGCCAGCCGCGGCATCACCAAACTGTCAACGCTCGTGGGTGAGCAGCTGCCCCACTTTGTTACGCCCAACGACCTGGACCGCGATACTGTAGTCTTCCCCATCTTCGACAGCGAGAAGTGCATTGGCTGCGGCAGGTGCTACATCTCCTGCATGGACGGCGGTCACCAGGCCATCACCTTCGGCGACGACCGCAAGCCGCACCTCGTGGGCTCCAAGTGCGTGGGCTGTCACCTGTGCCGCCTCGTCTGCCCCACCGGCGCCATTGGCGTCTCCAAGCGCGTTCCAAAACGTAAAGCGAAATAACAGACAGTTCATTTGATAGAGAAGAACCATCTCTTTTCACCTTATCAATAATAGATTGGATACACTGTGGAGTATCGGGGAAAGCTTGTTACGCTGGGGTACTTTGGTTTACTGCTCAGTGTTTCCAGCGGTTTCTCGCTCCTATAATAGCAAAAAGTATCCATGTCCCGTCGAGCAGAAATATCACGAGAATGGGCCTTATCAAGTCAACGTTCATTCAATGAATGGTATCCATGTGTTTGTACCTGATACAACACAAGACTCGCCGCTACCGACTGTTGTCATGGTCAACGGTACGGGCTTGAAGGCTCGGCATTACCATCCTGTGTTCAAACATCTGGCCTCATGGGGATTTGTTGTCATCGGCAATGATGACAATAACGCCTGGAACGGCCTATCTGCTTTGACCTCTCTTGATAAGGCGCTCTATCACAATGCAAAACACGGCAATCCTTTATATCGATGCATTGACATTGACAGGATTGGTATTGTCGGCCATTCCCAAGGAGCCATGGGTGCTATCAATGCGGCAAAACGCGATAGCCGTTTCAAGGTGCTGTATGCCGCCAGTTGCCCGCAAAAAAGCTTAGCAAAGAGACTAGGCTGGAAATTCACCATAAAGACTATCAGTGTCCCAACGATGCTGGTAGCTGGAACAAGATGGATTGATCGTCATATATCGCCACTCTCCTCATTGCTGAATCTGGAAAATGAACTCCCAGAAACCACCCCGATATTATTGGGCCGTCTCAGTGGCGTAGAACATCGTTATGTGCTCCATGAGGGTGACGCCTATATGACCGCATGGCTCCGTTGTTTTCTGGCAGATGATGCTTATGCAGCTAGCGCCTTTACTGGTGAGACTCCAGAGTTCCTTAACAATCCCCGTTGGCAAGATGCAAGAATTGGTATAATGAACGGAAAATAGAACTAGTTTTTTGATGGTATCCGTACTATAGAGTACGAGGACGATTTTAGGCAATATGCGATTGATAATTAACCACTTAGCGCCTTAGCACCTTAGCGAGGGGGCAAGTATCGCATGAGGTTGCAAAGAAAAAATTTTGAAAAAAAGTTGGATTTTTTCTTGGTGGTAACAAAAAAAGCAGTACCTTTGCAGTCGCAATTAGGAATTGTCCTGTGGTGTAATGGTAGCACATCGGATTCTGGTTCC
>Ga0247609_10006955_pt1 | contig 10833 bp, 8 predicted proteins | sample 172DNAGHGlowgp2_FD_193487 | JGI IMG/M metagenome (GOLD analysis project Ga0247609, IMG submission 193487) | Sheep rumen microbial communities from Palmerston North, Manawatu-Wanganui, New Zealand - 1728 DNA GHGlow gp2 | ecosystem: Host-associated > Mammals > Digestive system > Stomach > Rumen ...
CCGACCGGATGCCGAACCAGTCGGCGATGCGGAGGATGGTCCCGAGGTTGCCGGGGTCACGGATGGAGTCCAGCGCGAGATAGAGTCCCGGACCGACGGTGAACGAGCCGTCGTCGATGTCCGCAGGCTTGCGGACGACGGCGAGGACAGGGGAGGGACTCGAGAGCTGGCTGATGCGCGACATGGCCTCCTCGCCGATCTCGTCGCGGCGGTACACCGCCGTGACCTCGAAGCGCGAGTCCAGCGCCTCCTGCACCATCTTTTCACCTTCCACGACGAACAGACCGGTCTCGTCGCGGAATTTCTTGGAGGCAAGCGCCTTGATGGACTTGATGTCCCTGTTGGAAAGCTGGGCCATGTGCTGCGGCATACAATGTAACTATGCAAAGATAGCCAAGTTTATTCAGATTAATTACCGCTTTAAAAAAGAATTGTGCTAAATTTGTATGATTGGTGAAAAGATGAGAATGCATCCCTACAGACTGCTCCCGGCCCTCCTGGCCGTACTGATGCTCGCGGTGTCCTGCAGCACCACGCGGGTCATCCCCGAAGGGGAGTACCGCCTGGCCAAGAACGCCATCGAGATCACCAACTCCAAGAAATTCGACCCGAGCAGTCTCAACCAATACATCAAGCAGCAGCCCAATTCCACCCTTTTCGGCTGGAATCCCTTCATGAGCATCTACAACTGGGCTGACCCCGACAAGGACACCGGCATGGCCCGGATCCTGAGAAAGTTGGGCACGGCACCGGTCATTTACAGCCCCTATTCGGTGGAGTCCACCATCGAGAGCATCGAGAATCACCTCGAATACATCGGCTACTACAACTCCAAGGTCAGCAGCGACATACGCGTCAAGGGGCGCAAGGTCGCCGTCAACTACCTGGTCCATCTCGGCAAGCAGTATCCCATTGACAGTCTGAGCTATACGCTCCCCGAGCGGGGCACATTCGCGGAAGATTTCAGGGCGGATCTGCCCAATGTCAGCGTGAAGGCAGGGGATTACCTCTCCGAGTCCGCGCTCGAGGATGAGACCGTGCGCGGAGCCGCGCACTTCCGCGACCTCGGCTATTACGACTTCTCCAAAAACAACTACGTCTTCGAGGCCGACACCATCTCCGTGCCCGGAAAGCTCTTCCTGGACATGAAGGTGAACGAGCACTCGCGCAACGACTCCGAGGAGAACGCGCAGCCGCTCAGGAAGTTCTACATCGACAGCGTCTCCATCTCCCATTCTAAAGACCTGATTTTCAAGGATAAGATCCTGAAGGACCTGAACACCATCCACCCTGGTATGATGTACAGCGAGAGCGACATCCGTACCACATACACACGCCTCTCCGCCCTGAAGCTGTTCAGCAGCGTGGGCATCGAGGTAACCCCTACGGACTCCAATCTCGTCAACTGCGCGATCAACCTCACGCAATCCAAGCTTCAGGGCTTCAAGGCCAATCTCGAGGCCTCGACGAACTCCTCCGGCCTGATGGGTATCTCACCGCAGTTGAGCTTCTACCACAAGAACATCTTCCACGGGGGAGAATGGCTGAACCTGAGCTTCATGGGCAATTTCCAGTTCATGATCCACGACCCCATCCGCTCGAACGAGTTCGGTGTCTCGGCAGGACTGAGCTTCCCGAAATTCCTCGGGCTTCCGTATTCGTTCTTCAGCGGCCCCAACATCCCCCGCACGGAGATCAACCTATCCTACAACTATCAGGATCGTCCTGAGTACACCAGGAACATATTCTCCACATCCTTCGGCTATTCGGGTATCCTCCGCAAGCTGAGCTACCAGTTCTACCCCCTGCAGCTCAACGTCGTGCAGCTCAGCCACATGGATGAGATTTTCTACGAGACGCTGTCGCGCAATCCTTTCATGCGCTACGCCTATCAAGACCACTTCGATGCTGGCGTTGGAGGGACATTCTACCTGTCATCAAGTTCTGAGGCAATCCCTTCAGAATCATACCGTTACCTGCGCCTTACGACCGACCTTTCCGGTAATGTCATCGGGCTATTCAAGCCTATGATGAAGACGGACGACGAAGGCAGGGGACTGATCTTCGGCATCCCTTATTCGCAGTATGTCAGGGCTGAACTCACCCTCGGGCGGACATGGATGTTCGGCAGGGGAGACCGGCAGGCCATAGCCACGCGCCTGCTCGCCGGCGCCGGCCACTCCTACGGCAACTCATCGGTACTGCCCTTCGAGAAGCAGTTCTACGCCGGCGGCGCCAACAGCATGCGCGGCTGGCAGGCGCGCGCCCTCGGACCAGGCATGTCCCCGATGAACGAATCCTTCATCATCCCAAGCCAGACCGGCGACATGAAGCTGGAGGCCAATGTCGAATACCGTTTCCCTATGTTCTGGAAAGTGGAAGGCGCCCTCTTCGTGGATGCCGGAAACGTCTGGACTTTCAAACAGGACGACCCGAAGTCGAAATTCGACCTGGACACGCTGGGGGACAGCATCGCCATGGACTGGGGCCTCGGGCTCCGGGTCAATCTAAGCTTCCTCGTGCTGCGTCTGGATGCAGCAAAGAAACTCCACGATCCTGCCGTGCAGAAGTGGCTCGGGCCTGACGACTGGCAAAAGAAGGGATCGGGAGCGATCCACTTCGGCGTCGGCTATCCTTTCTGATCTTTCTTGGAATAATACTTTGGCCAGCAGCGCTCGAGGTAAGCCTTGAGCACGTCTTCGTGCTTGTTGTGCTGCGGCTCGTAGAAGACGGTTCCCTCGAGTCCCTTGGGCATGAATTCCTGGTCCACGAAGTTGCCAGGGTAATCGTGAGCGTACTTGTAACCATCCGAATAACCAAGCTCTTCCATAAGCTTGGTTGGAGCATTCCTTAAATGCAGCGGAACGGCTGCTGTCTTGTCATTCGCAGCCGCCGCCAAGGCCTTTTCCACCGCCATATAGGAGGCGTTACTCTTGGGGGACGAGGCGAGATAGACGGTCGTCTCCGCCAGCGGAATGCGCGCCTCCGGCATACCTATACTATTCACCACCTGGAAGCAGGCATTGGCCAGCAGCAGGGCATTGGGGTTGGCGAGGCCGACGTCCTCGGACGCCGACAGGCAAAGCCGGCGGGCGATGAACAGCGGGTCCTCGCCGCCGTCCAGCATGCGGGCGAGGTAATACACGGCGGCATTGGGATCGGAGCCGCGTATACTCTTGATAAAGGCGGAAATGATGTCGTAATGCATCTCGCCGTCCTTGTCGTAAATGGCGACATTCTCCTGCAGACAGGACGTGACGGTATGGTTGTCAATGACCGCCTCCGGCTGGCCGGCAAACGAATCAACGACAATCTCGAGGATATTGAGCAGTTTGCGCGCGTCTCCGCCACTCTGGCGGAACAGCGCGTCGGTCTCCACGACTCGAATATTCCTCTCTTTAAGTATGGTATCGGTCTTCAGGGCACGATCCAAGAGAATCTGTAAGTCAGCAGCCTCAAGCGACTTAAGCACAAAGACTTGGCAACGCGACAAAAGGGGAGTGATGACCTCGAAAGATGGGTTCTCGGTGGTGGCGCCGATGAGCACTATCGTGCCATCCTCGACCGCCCCGAGCAGAGCGTCCTGCTGTGCCTTGTTGAAGCGATGGATCTCGTCGATGAAGAGGATGGGGGAGAGGGCATGGGAAAAGAGAGAACGGCTGCGGGCGCGGTCGATGACATCGCGCACGTCCTTCACGCCAGCGCTTACAGCGGACAGCGTGAAGAACTCACGGTCGAGAGTCTCCGCGATGATATGGGCGAGAGTAGTCTTGCCGACACCGGGAGGCCCCCACAGGATGAACGAGGACAAAGCACCGTTCTCGATCATATTCCGGAGGATGCAACCGGGGCCGACAAGGTGCCTCTGGCCTACATAATCGTCCAGGGAACGGGGCCTCATACGCTCCGGAAGGGGAGGGAGCATGGCACTCCGGCCGATTTTATCCTCTTTTTCTACCATATTACTTTATTCACTATCAATCAACGCTTTAACAAAAGTGTTAAAAAGTATAACATTTTTGTTAACCCATATTTTCCACTCAATTGACCGCTTTTTTGTATACTCTGCGGCGCTTGCACTCCTTGACTTCGAGGTCGCCCCACTGGGAACGGATATCGAGGTTGGATTCGAGTTCCGCGTTGGACTCTCCGTACACGAAACCGCCCTTGAGGAGCTCCTTCATGAGGTCCACGAAGACGATGGAATTGACGCCTTTCTTCTGGTACTCCGGCTTGACTCCGATGAGGAGCATCTCGAAATTCTCCTCGTACTTCCAGTACATCGCGCGGAGGATGTAGAACCAGCCAAAGGGGAAGAGCTTGCCGTTGCATTTTTTGAGGGCGCGGGTGATGGAAGGCATCACGACGCCGAAGCCGACGATATTGTGGTCCTTGTCCTCGACGAGGGAGACGAACTTCAGATCCAGCACGCCAAGATAGAAGCCTACGTATTTGTCTACCATCTTCTTGGGCAGTACCGTGAAATTGTACAACGACGAATAAGTCTCGTTGATCAGGTCGAAGAGCTTGTAGCCGACGTCCGTCTTCCTGACCTCACGTTTGGTTATCTTCCTCAGTTTCAATCCGTAGCGCTCCTCGACAACCTTAGCCACGCGGATGTATTTGTCAGGGATAGTGTCACCTATATATATGCGGTACTCAAGCCAGTCGACATCCTTGGCGTAACCGAGGGCCTCCATGTGGTCCTTGTAATATGGCCAGTTGTGATGCAACGCCATGCTGCTGAGGTATTCGAAACCTTCGACGAGCATACCTTCCGGGTCAAAATCGGTAAAACCAAGGGGACCGAGGATCGTAGTCATGCCGCGCTCCCTGCCGAAGGCCTCTACGGCCTCCAGAAGCGCCTTGGAAACCTCCCGGTCGTCGATGAAGTCGAACCACCCGAAGCGGACCTCGTCATGGTTCCAGGCGGCGTTGGCCTTGCGGTTCACGATGGCGGCCACGCGGCCCGCCAACTTCCCGTCCTTGTACGCAAGGTACATGGCGGCATCGCAAAACTCGTATGCGGGATTCTTCTTGGGATCTAGGGTATCCGCATCATCCATGAGAAGGGGAGGGACGAATGTGGGCATATCCTTGTAAAGTGTCAGAGGGAAATGCAGGAATTCCTTGAAAGCACGCTTATTCTGTACACGCGTGACGGTTACGGACATAACTGTTGGTTTATGGTTTTCAGTGCTAAGATAAGGATAATTTGCGGTTTTATTGAAAGAAAATTCCTAACTTCGTAATGATATGACAGGCAGGACGCCCGCTGTTTCGCTGCTCATTGCGGCATTCCTCCTGCCGGCGCTTGCTTGGAAAGCACCGGCACAGGACGCCAAATCCCTAAGTATAGGTACGTTCCATTCGCCCAAGGGGCTCGGACTATGCATGGAAGTGTGGCAGGAGAATACTTCCTTCGATACTTTCGATATCATCGCGGATATGTTCGGTGTCCTGAACGGAAGCCATATCAAACCTGGCATCAAGGCCACTTACTGCCGGGACATCATCCTGAAGCATATCGAACACGACGAGTATGACCTCGACCTGTATGCCGGGCCGGGGGTCACGGCGGGCTATGTACGTGACATAAACGAGCCTTTGAGCCTGGTGGCCGGCATGACCGGATCGGCCGGATGCCGGCTGTATTTTGACAGCAGGCGAGTGGTCGTATGCCTCGAGCTGGGCATGGACCTCGCGGCCGAAGTCAACAGGAACAACCGTTTCAGAAATGTAGACCTAAATATCTATAAATCAGGCATTTTACACACATTCTACCCACAGGTGAGACTGCTTTGGAAGCTATGATGAGAAGGCATGTCCCGGCCATATTGGCAGCGCTCGCGCTGCTGCTGAGCTTCGCTCCGTTACGGGCCGTCAATCCGGCCCGCCGGGACGGCGGTTTCCGCGTCCTGTACGGGGTCGAATGGGGATATGACATGCAGCTGCTGAATGCCTACCATCACAATTATACGGATGAAAGCGACGGTTTCAGGGTCGACGAGAAGAAGGTAAAGCCGACGCTTTATTCGAACGGGCATGCAGCCGCACATGTGACAGCCGAGTTCGCAGACAAGTTCGCATTAGGCTTCCATGCCGGATACGCAGGTATCCAGCAGCGGACGAGGTTTTTTCCGATGTCGCTGAGATTCGCGTATTTCATGGATTCCTATACGGCTGACGGGAATTTCGTATTCCTGGAAGGAGGAGCGGGGATACACGAACAGCGCAGAACGGTTTCGCCGTTCGCCCGTACGGGATACGGACACAGGATCAGGCTGACAAGACGGGCAAGCATGGATTTCTCAGCGTCGCTGAGATGCACGGGAGATCATCCGCCGATCTACGATGCATCCATACCTGGATATGTCGATGAAAAGAACGTCAGACGGAGCGACGCGTTGTACGGAGCGCTCATTTTCTCGATTTCACTCAATTTCTGAAAAATGACATATAAACAGCCATGGAGCACTGAAAGGGGACACATTACTTAACATAATATAAATTGTGTAACAAAAGTCCTTCCATAAAAACGAGGTTGTAATTTAGGCCCAAGATTGGTATATTTGTACGTTCGAATGTATTTGTAAGTAAATATGGCCAGAAAGAAACTCGATCTTGTCCTCGAGGACATCACGATTGAATCCGTCGCCGCCGAAGGCAAGGCGCTCGCGCATTATGACGGAGCCGTGGTATTCGTCGAATCAGCCGTTCCCGGAGATGTCGTCGACATCCGTATCATCAAGAAGAAACCCAACTACATGGAGGGTTTCGTCGTCAAGATGAAAAAGCCCTCAGAGCATCGTCTGAAGCCGTTTTGCGAGCATTTCGGCTTCTGCGGAGGCTGCAAATGGCAGCCGCTCCCGTACGAAATGCAGCTTCAGGCCAAGCAGCAGCAGGTCTGGGACCAGCTCGTCCGCCTGGGGCATCTCGATATTCCCCCGATCTCCCCTATCCTGGGCTCGGAAAACACCCGTTTCTACCGCAACAAACTCGAATTCACGTTCTCCTCGCGCAGGTGGTTCATGAAGGACGAGGATCCTTCCACGCTAAGTCCCGAGGAATGCTGCGGACTCGGCTTCCACGTCGGTAAATTCTTTGATAAAGTGCTGGATATCAAGCGTTGCTGGCTTCAGCGCGACCCTTCCAACGACATCCGCAACTTCATTCGCGAGTATACTTTGAAGCATGGTTTCGAGTATTTCGACATCAGGGCGAATACCGGCTTCATCCGCAATATGTTCATTCGCACTACCGAAGCCGGCGACGTCATGCTGATCGTATGCTTCTTCCATGACGACCCTTCCAGGCGCGAGGGCCTCTTCGATGCTGTCCTGGAGGCATTCCCCCAGATCAAGTCGCTCTACTATGTGATCAATCCCAAGCTGAACGACTCCATCGGCGACCAGGAATGCATCTTGTACAAGGGAGAGGACGCCATTTATGAGCAGATGGAGGGGCTCAAGTTCAAGATCGGTCCGAAATCCTTTTACCAGACCAACAGTCCGCAGGCTTACCGCCTGTATTCGGTGGCTCGCGAGCTCGCCTGCCTGACCGGCAACGAGGTCGTGTACGACCTCTACACAGGCATTGGCACCATTGCTCAGTTCGTCTCCGGACAGGCTTCCAAAGTCATTGGTATAGAGTATGTTCCGGAAGCCATTGAAGACGCTGTGGCCAACGCGGCAGCCAACGGCATCACCAACTGCGAGTTCTTTGCCGGCGACATGAAAGACATCCTGACGCCAGATTTTGTTGCGGAGCACGGCCGGCCGGATGTCATCATCCTGGACCCGCCCCGCGCCGGCATACACCCGGACGTGGCCGAGGTCATACTCGGCGCGGAGCCGGACCGGATCGTTTATGTAAGCTGCAATCCAGCCTCGCAGGCCCGCGACCTTGCCATCCTCAGAAGGAAATATACGATAACCGCCGTGCAACCCGTAGACATGTTCCCGCACACTCAACATGTCGAAAATGTCTGTGCGCTGAAACTTAAAAACGAATCTTTTAATTAAATTTGCAGTATGGCCATCCAATTGCTGATACTCGTAGTCGGACTTGCGCTGATCGTTTTCGGCGCTGACTGGCTTGTCGACGGAGCTTCCGGAATAGCCCGCAAGGCTGGTATCAGTGAATTCGTCATAGGACTGACCATCGTCGGCTTCGGCACTTCGTGCCCCGAACTCGTCGTCAGCCTCACCGGAGCCATTGCCGGCAAGTCCGATATTTCGGCCGGCAACGTCATCGGCTCCAACATCTTCAATACCCTGCTCATACTCGGTCTTACAGCCGTCATCTCCCCTATCGCCATCACACATGAGAACAAGCGGAGAGACATCCCGATGACCATAGCTGTCACGCTTCTTTTCATCCTCTGCGGCATGAGCGTATCGCTTTTCGGGCTGGGAGACCACGATGGCATCAGCCGTACCGAAGGTGCTCTGTTCCTGATACTTTTCGCATTTTATATTTACCGTTGCTTCAAGACTGGTTCCGCTCCCGGGACCAATGAAGTAGAGGAAAAGCAGCTACGCCTCGCCGCAGCTATAGCACTCGTGGCAGCCGGACTTGCAGGACTGATTGTCGGAGGAAAACTCTTTGTCAACTCGGCTACTGAGATCGCCCGCATGGCGGGCGTCTCCGACAAATTCATCGCCGTCACCATCCTTGCCGGCGGCACTTCCCTGCCGGAGCTGGCCACCTGCGTGGTGGCCGCCGCCAAGAAGAAAGGGCAGTTGGCCCTCGGCAACATCCTCGGATCTAACGTATTCAACATACTTCTGGTCCTCGGATGCTCCGCCGCAGTGCATCCCCTCCATTTCGGGCACATCAACCTCGTGGACGCAGGTGTGCTCATGCTGAGCGCCCTGCTTGTGTTCACAAGCGCCTATACAGGCAAGAAGAACATGCTCGACCGCCTGGACGGCAGCATCATGCTGCTGTGCGAGGCCGCATACATGACCTGGCTCATAATCAATCTCTGACAACTAAAACCATCCGGATATGAAATTTGAACCGACCCGCTACCAACTGATGAACGTTGGAACCGGAAGAATCTTCGAAGACGGCGAATGGACCCTCGCCGATCCGCAGGCCCCCTCCCCTTCCCTCGTGAGGGCCGTTTACGAGAACAAGCAGTTCACCCCGAGGAAGGATCTCGACGGACTGTACAGGTACGCTGAATGGCTGCCTATCAAGAGGACGCTGAAGAACTCTTGCGCTCCCGTCACTTACAAGAGCCGCGGACTTGCCAGGGAACTGGGTCTTAAGCACTTATATATCACTTTCTCCGGCTATCACCCCAAGATCGGGGCCAAGATGACCACCTGCTCCTTCAAGGAGACCGAGGCCTTCTCGGTATGCGCGCGCATCCCCAAGGGAGAGAAGAGGATCCTGGCCGTCCAGTCCGCAGGCAACACCGCCCGCGCCTTCGCCAAGGTCTGTTCTGACAACAATATCCCCATCGTCATCTGCATCCCCGTGGACAATGTCCACGACATGTGGTTCCCGAAGAAGCTGAAGGACTGCGTCAAGGTAGTCGCCGCCCCCCGTGGCTCCGACTATTTCGACGCCATCGCCCTCGGCGAGAAGATCTGCACCGATCCCGTTTTCTTCGCCGAAGGAGGCGCCAAGAACGTCGCCAGGCGCGACGGCATGGGCACCACGGTGCTGAGCGCCGTCGAGGCCATCGGCCGCATCCCTGACGCGTATTTCCAGGCAGTGGGCAGCGGCACCGGAGCCATCGCGGCATGGGAGAACAACCTCCGCCTCATCGAGGATGGCCGCTTCGGCACCAACAAGATGAAGATTTTCGTATCGCAGAACTCCCCGTTCACGCTCATGCACGACACTTGGAAGGCTGGCTCGCGTGCCCTGCTGGACATCACCCCCGAGCAGTCCCGCCATGCCTCCGAAGTCATCCTAGCCAAGGTGCTCTCCAACCGCAAGCCGCCGTTCAGCCTCGCCGGAGGCCTGTTCGACGCGCTCAGCGACACCGGCGGCGACATGTTCACCGTCACCAACGATGAGATCGTCCAGTGGATCGTGCGGTTCATGAAGGCGGAAGGTTACGACATCCTGCCTGCCGCGGCCACGGCTGTCTGCAGTGTCGCCAAGGCTCTCGAGGAGGGCAAGATCACCAAAGACGACTATGTCATGCTGAACGTCACCGGAGGTGGCCTGATCGAAGCCAAGAAAGGCGGTTATGTCGAGAAGGAGCCCGATCTGGTGCTCGACCCCGATCTCCCTGCCGAGGAGATCACGGAGCAGGTCAAGAAACTGTTCAAGAAGCTTCGTTAAAGAAAAAGCGGGACCCGTCAGGGTTCCGCTTTGAATTTCTCCTTGGTTATCACAGGGTTGGCATATATCCTCAGGAATATGTCCTTCAGAGCCTCACGGTCGAGGCCCCTCTCCGCCCGGCGCAGTTTGTGCGCCGTGTAATCCTTGAAAGCCTCGACATCCTCGGGGCTGTAGAAATCCGAGTACTTCGTCGTTCCTTCGACCAGGTCGTAAGCTATGTAGTTGGTCTTCCAAAGGTGATAGCCTTCGACGACCCTGATGTCGACCGCATGGCGTATCGACTGGTAACGGTCGTTCTTGTCGCAATGCGACGCAGCCTCGATCTCTTCCGGAGTCAGCGGAGCGCCAATGTTGAGATGGACGTTGCCCTTCTGCTGGCGGATGCCGGTCATGATGCTATGCATGTCCTCGGTAGGCCCCTTGACGTACTTCTGCGTACGGGAAATGAGCATCTCACGCGCCTTGCGGAAGTCGCAGGGCTCATATTCGTAAGAGATGCTGAGGGGGACGATGTTCAGCTCCTGG
>Ga0247609_10006956_pt1 | contig 10831 bp, 8 predicted proteins | sample 172DNAGHGlowgp2_FD_193487 | JGI IMG/M metagenome (GOLD analysis project Ga0247609, IMG submission 193487) | Sheep rumen microbial communities from Palmerston North, Manawatu-Wanganui, New Zealand - 1728 DNA GHGlow gp2 | ecosystem: Host-associated > Mammals > Digestive system > Stomach > Rumen ...
CAGCAGACACAGGTCTCGACCATAAAGGATTATTTTGTCCGCTGGATGGAACGTTTTCCTGACATAGAGACGCTAGCAAAGACAAGCGAAGAAGAAGTATTCCGATACTGGCAGGGGCTTGGCTACTACAGCCGTGCACGGAACATATTGAAGACAGCCAGAATTGTCGCCAAGGCCGGAGGGAAATTCCCGCAAACCCGCAAGGAACTCGAATCGCTACCGGGAATAGGCGCATATACCGCAGGAGCAATCCTCAGCCTCGCATTACACAAGAGAGAAGCGATTCTGGACGGGAACCTGGTACGCATCTTTTCGCGGTTCTACGCCCTCGACTTTTTACCCGTCGGTAAAGCTGCGGAAACTTACTGGGAATATGCCCGCATGGTTGCGGATAGCCCGAAAGCCTACATGCACAACGAGGCCCTGATGGAACTCGGGCGCACCATCTGCAAGTCAAAGGTTCCTGAATGCAAGGCTTGCCCGCTGGCCAGCGGGTGCCGTGCATACAGCGACGAGCGAACCGAAGATTTCCCGCCCAAAAAAACGCGCGTGCAAAAAGAGTGGCACGGCACGGCGCTTGTCATTGAAAGCGCCGACGGCAAAATCCTTGCCGTCTCCACCGGCCAAGCGTTCCTCCGCGGGCAACTCGCCCTACCCCATTTCGAGACACAAAAAAATGCAACGGCGGGCATTCCCCCGCAGGCAGAACGATATATCGACAGCGACAGAGTCGCCTCCGTAAAAGATTGTGGAGCTTTCCGGCACGGGATTACCGTCCATAAAATCGAATGCAGAGTCCTGCACATCAAACTCAAATACAAAGCGACAAAAAGCCGCTTTACATGGGTTTCCAAGGATGTCGCAAGAGATGTTTTCGCCAACAGTTTCAGCCTCAAGGCATTGAAACTGGCACTAGATTAGGTCGAAAAAAAAGAACAAACAAAAATTACAATGGCACAACAGCAGGCCAGATGCATCAGCATTCGAGGAATCAGATGATTCACGTAAAAACTCCTTTATTCACCAACGGTCCAAAAAACCCTGTTCCTTTTCAGGAACAGGGGATAATATAGCAAACTTTTTTTTCTGTCAAGGCCAATTTTGGCGTTTAAAGGATAATTTTTACTTACAAACTAGAATTTTTTCCGCACCGTGCAGACAAAGCGAATCCTATCGTAATCCGCCCCGGGAACCTGAACGACTTCGTCCGCCAGCACGTGAATTAATGACCCGGCAAGAGAAAGACCATACTTGGGGAACATCTGCTCAAAAGTGGCATCCCAGTACCAGTCACCCTTCACGATAAGTGGATCACTGCTACGCAGGTTCCACTGGGCATCGCTCCTGTAGCGCAGAGAATGCGATACGCGGAAGGACTTGCGGATAAGCCAGTCTCCCGTAAACGCGACGAAGAACTCCGATGGCGTTACCTCGAATCGCCTATCGTCGCCGTCAATTCTCTCGAAACCGGCCAGGGCGCGGAACTTGAACATTTCACCAAGCCAGGCATCGAGCCAGAGTTCACCCGTTATGCCCTTTATCCACGAATTGATTCGAGAGACATCGCCATAGCGGAACTCGTACCCGCCATCTTCCACATAGCCGTCCACATCAAACGTCTCCGCTCCGCGTTCCGCCCAGAATGAAGCCCTGCCACCAAGCGACACAGATGCGATTGTATCGGCAAAGGCGAGATACCCTTCAAGCAGAGTCATCGCACCGCCTGGCGAGAGTTCAATCACACTCTCCACATCACCCATGTCGAAGAATTCCTTGTCATCGGCGAGCGGATTCAGGCGCGTACCCGAAATATTCTTAACGCCAAGCGTCACACCGAGATTCTTCACCTCCACCGGAAGCGACATCTCGATGCTATCTTGCACGAGCCAGTCCACGTCATTCATGCCGAACATGACGTCGGCCTTGAGCCAGCGCAGCGGAGCAATCCGCAACTGCATAAACGGCCAGAACACATGGTCGTCGTTGAGCCCGGTATAAACCGTACCCTCGTCATCGACAACACGGAAAGCTAGCCCCGCAGAAATCTGGAACACGCCCTTCTGGCAAGCCTCCCCGCACTTGTAAAGCACAGAGCCATTCACTTCCTTGCGTTCGCCAGATTCCTTTCTCTTCGCATTCTGGTATTCCGCATCTTCAAATGCTGCGGTAATTTCAAAATTCAAGAAGTCGGCACGCGCTTCTATTCGCGGCTTCATGAACACAGGAATCCAGCGGGAAGATTCCGTGTATTCCCAGAGGTATTCCTCGCCCACAAGCAGCGATGCGTTTATAAAGTCATTCGTATAGCCGAGGCCCGCATAGCCCGAACTGAACATCGGATAGTTTTCACCAAAAAGGGAAAACTCGTCCGAGACCATCTTCTTGCGGTAACTCGCAGTGCGGGATGAATAATGGTCATCTTGGAATCCACGGGCCGTCGCCCAGAAACCCTTGTAGGACGGAGTCCTGAAGCCACCTTCCAGAATCGGCGTGCGATTCGTAGGTCTATCATTCTCGGTTATCACATCCTGATATATCATGTCACCGAGTTCGTTACCAGTCTTTACCCATACCGATGGCTCGTAGGGGTTCCACGACGGTAAGACGGACATGCGGTTGAATAGCAGACGGTGTCTCAGTTTTTGTGGAGTCCAAAGTTCGCTTTCACTATGAATACCACCCGCACCGAGAATGCGGTCAAACTGGTAAGTAGGCCCACCGACAAGGAAGGTTCCATCATCGCGACTAACCGCCTCCATACCTTCCATTTCGGCATCGATTGCAGCATGAGTAATTCCGCAGAAAGGAACTATCGCCAAAAAAGCCATGCAGAAAAGAGAATTCTTCATTACCAGATTCTCCTTTCGATATAGAAGCCGATAGTCAACATGTTAGAACGCTCCGGCAAGGTCCAGAGTTGTTCCCACAAGGCATTCAGACCCGCAGTAAATTCCTTGAAATACAGGAACGGCATGTTGATGCGGGCAAACCACCCGAATTCAGTCTCATTGTCGACAAGCATTCCCCCACGACCGGTAAAGTAGTTTTCATCGCCATCGTAGTCGGCGCGAGTCCAGTTACAGGTAAAGCCAGCTCCAATCGCCAGCGGTCGCAACAATTTCCAGTGCCAATCCAGCCCCAACCTGCCCACGAACTGGTGAACGCCCGGGAACGGAATACCGTCGGCAAGCACCTTCACGTAAGCATAGTTGAAATGCACGAATCCATCAAAGTCGGGCCAGTAACTGTAACGGAAACCGACTCCACCATAGAAGGCATTTTCCACGGCATCCTGAAGGTCACCAAACGGATACATCTCGCCGCCCTCGATGGAGATGTAGCCCTTGTGGAAAGCGTACGCGAGCGTATCCACTGGCGCGGCTTCTTGCGCCCACGCCACCGCGGCAAGTAAAAGCGCGGCAAAAAATGTTCTTGTCAGTTTCATGATTTTTTCCGCTCCAGTGCCTGTGCAAAAAATCCATCCAGGCGGGCATCCCTGCTACCGGGCAGCATCGGGTCCCCGACCTTCACAAATTCAGGATGAGCCTTGACAAACCTGTTAATGACCTGCGTCGTTTCTGCCGGATCGGGGCTGCACGTGGCATACACCAGGCGGCCATCAGGCTTAAGCATTACCGAGGCGCGTTCGAGAATTTCGTACTGCAGTTTCGAAAGTTCCGCAATCGATTCGGGCGTCAGGCGGTAAACCGATTCGGGCCTACGCGCAATCACGCCCATGTTGCTGCAGGGAACGTCGAGGAGTATTCTATCGAAGGTTTCTCCGACAACAGTGCCTGCCGCGTTCAATACGTCAATGTGCGAAAGTTTCACATTCGTAAGACCAAGGCGGCTTATCAAGTCCTGCATTTTCTCAAGGCGGAATTCCGACGAATCGCTCGCATGGATATCAAGCGTCGGGTCCATTTCCGCAAGCAGCGCCGTCTTCCCGCCGGGAGCGGCACAGGCATCCCACACTTTCATTCCCGGCTTTGCATCCAGGAGCTTCACGACATCGTATGCAGAAGGATTCTGGAACGAGAACATGCCTGCAGAAAATTCCGGCAAGGCAAGCAAGACCTTCACGCCCACGTCGCGAGGAATTTCGATAAAGCGGTCATACAGGATGCTCGCGCCCGTAATGCCTATTTTTTCGGCAAGCACCGGGGCACTTGTCTTCTGGAGGTTCACGCGAATCCATTCCACAGGGCGTTCCAAGGTAGCATGCGCAATGCTTTCGGCTCGGTCACCACCATAAACGTCGAACCAGCGGCGCACCAGCCATTCGGGAATAGAATTCTCGATACTCACGCGGCGCACGCGCTGAGACGGGAGTTTAGGCATGCCGGTCCTACGTGCAGAACGCAACACCGCATTAGTAAGGCGCACTGTTCCTTCGCCCAGGTTAGCAGACTTCGCAAGTTCCACACAGGAATCGATAGCGGCATAGTCCGGCACATCCATGAAGAACATCTGGAAGAGCCCCATCTCCAGTATGGTGCAGGCCTCCACCGAGGGCATTTTCTTCACGAGCGACTTGATGAAATACTGCAAGTACAAGTGGCGGCGGCACACGCCAAGCGCCACTTCCATCGCAAACGGAGGAATACCGCTTTCCTTGATGAAAGTTCCTTCCTTCTGCCAAAGCAGAAGAACGCGGTAAGCCTCTTCACGTTCCGTCAGCAAAATGCAAGTCCTTCGCGCTTCTGGAGTCCGCGCATAAAGTCGGCGACAGGCATCGGCTTCTTGCCTTCGGCCTGGATTTCAATAACTTCAAGCAGGCCATCGCCGGTACCGACAAACAGGCGATTGTCCTTAAATTCTATGGAGCCCGGAGCAACGTTCGATACGCCCTGAGCGGCCTTGCAATCGCCTACGCCGACAACGTCCGTCTTGCGCAGGTAAACCGTACGGCCCGAAAGGGTCGCGTATCCGCCCGGCCACGGATTGAAGGCGCGGATGCGGTTATGGATAACGATTGCCGGCAAGTTGAAATCAATACGGCCTTCTTCTTTCTTGAGCTTGGGGGCACCGGAAGCCTGCGCATGGTCCTGCGTCAAGTCCTTCTCGCAACCGCCTTTGAGCTGCGCAATCGCCTCGTCGAGCGCCTCGCAACCGGGGGCAACCATTTTCTCGAGCAGGCTCGCTGTTGTATCCTGATGGTCGATTTTCACGACCTTCTGCGAAAGGATCGGGCCATGGTCCATCTTCTCGTCAAGGCGGAAAACCGTAACGCCCGTCTCGGGAAGGCCATCGGCAATCGCACGTTGCACCGGAGCTGCACCACGGTACTTGGGCAGCATGCTCCCGTGCACGTTCACTGCACCGAACTTCGCAACCGCGAGAATGTTCTTCGGCAAAATGGAATATGCGACAACGACAAAAAGGTCGGCGCCGAACGCGCGCAAATCCGCCTCGAATTCCGGAGCCTTCAAATCGAGCGGCTGCAAAACAGGGAGGCCGTATTCAAGCGCAAGCTGCTTTACCGGCGGCGGAGTCAGCACGCGTCCGCGCCCTGCGGGCCTATCGGGCTGGGTGACAACGCCCACCACGTCAATACCATCAGATTCCTTAAGATGCTTCAAGAAGCAGGCCGCAAATTCCGGCGTTCCCATAAAAACTACTTTCATGGTTTACAATATAGAAAGAAATGGCGACCGACACCTTCAAGGGCCACAAAGCATCTTTACGAAAGAAAGATTCCCCTACGATGCGACTTCGAGTACGTGCTTACGCCATTTGCCGCTTTTCCAGCGCCACCAGAAAATAAGCGGCGCCGTGCTATAAACGGCAACAACCGCAATCCAGGCATGGTGTGCAGGCAAATCGAATACGTAGGCAGAAACATAGAGCGCAAGGGCGACAAACCAGTTCATCAAGGCGCTCGCGACCATTACCCAGAACGTATCGCCCGCACCGCGCAACGCTCCCGCATATATTACAAGGAGGACCTCCACAAAGATGTAGAGCGCGGCAAAACGCAGCATGAACATGCCCATCGGGCGGGCCTCCGCAAAAATCTCGAGCGCTTCTGCCGAAGCCCCTGCAACGTCGGGCCGAAACACGTCCGTAAGCACTCCCGGCAAAAAGATAAACAGCACGCCGATAATTAAAGAATAGCCCCATCCCAGGCGGAGCCCCGAATAGGTAGACCTGTTAGCGGCCGCGCCGTCCTTCGCGCCCACGTAACGCCCCACGAGGCTAGTGGACGCGACTTCGAGCCCCATCAATGGCACATACGCCACCATGTCCCAATTGAACATCACCGAAGAGGCCGTCGCCGCCGCAGGCCCGAGCGCATGGAACATCAGGATAAGCAACTGGAACGCCGACATGTTCAAGAACATCTCGACACCCGAAGGTATGCCCTTCCGCAGCAGTTCACGGCAAAGCGGCCAACTGAAGGCAAATGCGTAGCGCGTGCGGAAGCGCCTGTGGCACGAATTTCCGAAGAACTTTGCAAACAAGATAATGGTCGATACCGCATTCCCGATAAGCGTTCCGTAGGCCGCACCCGCTACGCCAAGCGCCGGTATCGGGCCCATACCGAAAATCAGCACAAAATTACAGACGACGTTCACAATCATGCCGACGAACGCCGCCTGCATCACGACTTTCGTCTCGCCAATTCCGCTAAAGAAGCACGGCGCCGCATTACGCACCAGCGTAATTGCGCCACCGAACATCAAGATGTTAAAATACGTCTTCTGGTATTCCAGCTGGTCTGCCGGCAAATGCTCCAGCCCGAAAGCGAAATGCCCCACCGGAATCGTCAGGTACAAAAGCGGCACACATACCAGCGAGAGGTAAACCGCCTGCATAAATACGCGCGAGCAGTCCCAGCGCTTTTTCGCCCCCAGACGTTGCGCCACCATTGCCGTCGTGTAACTGATAGCCCCCGTAAAGAACATCGTAAGCGCAAGCTGCACGGCACCCGCACCCAGCGCCGCATTCATTTCGGCAGGTCCGAGTTTAGAAAGGAAGAGTCGGTCGATAAACGTCATGAACGTATCGAAGGACATCGATAAAAGCATCGGGAGTGCAACTACGAGCACATCCCGAATACCGCCTTTTTTTCTAGGCACAATAGAATTATTCGTCATCCGAATCACGTTCGATTTCGGCAGCTCCATTACCGCGCAGGGCCACAAGCCGCACGCCGTTCAGGGTCAAATAAGGGTCATATGTATCAATAACCTTGCTGTGGCCCATGACCATCTGGCCCCAGCCACCTGTCGCAAACACGGGAACCTTTTTGCGCCCCATTTCGGCCTTGATCTTTTCGACCAGCGATTCGAGTTCCGCCATGAACCCGTACAAAAGACCTGCACGGATGGCATCGTCGGTATTATTCGCAATCACATGGTCGGGCCATTCGATGCTCACCGGCATCAAGCGGGCCGCCTTCTCGGTCAACACATCCAAACTGGCGCTGATACCCGGAATGATGATACCGCCGGCAAAACCGCCGTCCTTCATCACATCGAAAGTCGTCGCCGTGCCCATGTCCACCACTATAGCATCCTTGTAGCCGCGGTCGCGCAGAGCAATTACGTTGCAAAGGCGGTCAGACCCCAAAGAGGCCGGGTTCGGGTAAGCAATCGGGCAATCCAGGCAGTTCTTGGAACTCACCACCTGCACCGGGCGCTTCAGCAAAGTCTGCAAGGCCTTGATCCACGGGCGTTCCAATGCGGGCACCACAGTCGAAAGGCCAACGTGTGTAATCGCCGCAGGCTTAATCTTGGAAAAGCGCACAAGGCCACCAATGCGGTTCATCACTTCGTCGCTCGTAGTCTCCTTGCGAGTCGTGAGCCTCCAGTGGTCAACAACCTTGTCGCCCTTAAAAATGCCTAAAACCGTGTGGGAGTTTCCCACATCTACCACGAAACTGAAAGGTTCGCTTTTCTTCTTGGCTTTCACAGCCCCATTCAAATTCTTCTTCATGCGCAAATCACTATTTTGCGGCAAAAGATAGAAATTTGAGAACGCCAATGATTGCTATATATGCTTCTATGGCTAATTTAGGCTATACATTCCTGCTCATCCTGACAGCCGCAATCTGGGGTTCGGGCTTTGTCGCCCAAATCGAAGGGAACGCATTCGGGCCATTCGCTTTCTCGTGCATCCGCTGCTTTATCGCCGCAGGATTCCTAGCCTTAGTCTTCAAGATTCTCGATGCTTTCGGCAAAAGCCCCCGCAGGCCGCGCAACCGCAAAGAAGTTGCACTTCACTGGAAAGCGGGATTCTTTTGCGGACTTGCCCTCTGCACCGCAATGAACTTGCAACAACTCGGGATGTTCCTCGGGACTCCCGCCGGAAAATCCGGATTCCTGACCGCATGCTATATAGTACTTGTGCCTGTCGTAAGTTTATTCCTAGGCAAACGCACTTCCATCAAGACCTGGATCTGCATCGCCATCACGACGGCAGGGCTTTACCTGCTCTGCGTCAAGGACGGCTTTTCAATCGAACTTTCGGACAGCGTTTCGCTCCTATGCGCACTCGCCTTCTCTTTCCACATCCTCGTCATCGACAAGTTCGTAAATCACGTAGACCCCATTCGCGTCTCTGCAATACAGTTCCTGACCATCGGCGTATTGACTTCCCCGCTGATGATTGCATTCGACCTGAAATTCCCGGCAATGGATTTCGGCACCGTCATTGCGGCATTTGGCAATCCGTATGCCATAGCAGGCCTTGCATTTGCAGCCCTTTGTTCCAGCGGTATCGCCTACACATTGCAGATTGTCGCTCAGGACAAAATCAACCCCACCATCGCCTCGCTCACGATGAGCCTGGAATCGGTATTCGCCGTCCTTGCAGGCTGGGCAATCCTGGGGGAACAGCTTTCAGCCCGCGAGATTTGCGGCTGTGCGATTATGATGGTCGCCATCGTGATGGCGCAAATTAAGATTTCGCCTGCATCTTCTTGATGAGCAAGGCTCCACCGACAATCAGCGCAAGGCCTATCGCAAACGAAAGAAGCGCGCTCCTCGTGAATCCCGCTACGATATAGCAGACAAAACTCACACCCGCAACAGAAAGCGCATAAGGCAACTGCGTATTCACGTGGTTCACATGGTTACAGTCCGCACCGGCACTCGCCATAATCGTCGTATCGGAAATTGGCGATATATGGTCGCCACAGACGGCGCCCGCCATGCACGCCGAAATAGAAATAATCATCAAGTTCGGATCGACGCTCGAGAAAGCCGCCACCACAATAGGAATCAAGATGCCGAACGTTCCCCACGAAGTACCCGTCGAGAAAGCAAGGCCCACACCGACAAGGAAGATAATCGCCGGCATCAAGTTCATAAGTCCAGCGGCGCTCCCCGAAATGAGGCCTGCCACAAAATCCTTTGCGCCAAGCGTATCGGTAACGCCCTTCAGGCTCCAGGCAAGCACAAGAATCAATATCGCCGGGACCATCGCCTTGAAACCTTCGGGCAGGCATTCCAGGCACTTGCGCAACTTCAAAACGCGACGGCCCAAATACCAAATCACCGTCACGATAAGCGCACCAAAGCTACCGATTACGAGGCCAACTGAAGCGTCACTTGCACCGAACGCATCGACGAATCCCTTATGCGCTTCTCCGCTCGAGAAGAATCCGCCCGTGTAAATCAATCCGGTCACGGAGAATACAATCAATATGGCAATCGGGAAAATCAAATCCGCGACAGTCCCCCGGGAGTCTTCGCGCTTCAGGGACTCCGTCTGCGCTTCCAGTTTTTCAGCCGCAGCCTCGTACTTTTTCATCGGGCCAAAATCTACCTTCAAAAGAATTACCGCAAAGAGGGCCACGATAGTCAGCAAGGCATAAAAATTATAGGGAATCGATTTCACGAACAGCCCCAGGCCATCTTCACCTTCGACAAAGCCGGTCACCGCCGCCGCCCACGAACTGATGGGAGCGATAATGCATATCGGAGCTGCCGTAGCATCTATCAAGTACGCCAACTTTTCGTGGCTAAGTTTAAACTTGTCTGTAACAGGGCGCATCACGGAACCCACCGTGAGGCAGTTAAAATAGTCGTCCACGAAAATCATGATGCCCAGGATAACTGTCGCAAGTTGTGCGCCGACCTTGGACTTGATGTGCTGTTTAGCCCACTCACCGAAAGCGGCCGCCCCTCCAGACTTGTTCATCAAGGCAACCATCGTCCCAAGAATGACAAGGAAAAAGAGGATGCCCACATTCCACGGGTCCGACACCTGCTTGACCATGCCATCCTTAAATACGGCATCCAGAAAATGCGGGAAGTTTCCTTCGCTAATGAAAAGCCCGCCCATCAACACGCCCACAAAAAGGGACGAGTAGGCCTCCTTGGTAATAAGGGCAAGGACGATAGCCACTATCGAGGGCACCAGGGCCCAGAACGTTCCGTGAAAAAAGGATACAACTTCAACAGCCTGTTGTTCCATAAAATACTCCTTGGGTTTCCAAGGAATATAAAAAAACAAGCCTTTTGTGGTTTTGCCCTACTAGATTCGCATCGAGATATCGAGTGCCTTAACGCTATGCGTAAGCGCACCGACAGAGATGTAGTCCAGGCCGAGCGTCGCGATTTCCTTCGCGCGTTCGAGCGTCATGTTGCCGGAGCCTTCTACCAGGCACTTGTCGCCGCTTTCCTTGATAATCTTCAAGGCCTCGGCCATCATCTCGTTGCTCATGTTGTCGAGCATGATGACGTCTACGCCCTTGTTAAGGAGAGCGCGCAGCTGGTCGAAGTTTTCGACTTCCATTTCAACCATCAGATTCTGCGTATTGTTTTTCTTCACGACTTCGAGCGCCTGGAGCACGCCACCCGCAGCAGCGATGTGGTTGTCC
>Ga0247609_10006960_pt1 | contig 10826 bp, 5 predicted proteins | sample 172DNAGHGlowgp2_FD_193487 | JGI IMG/M metagenome (GOLD analysis project Ga0247609, IMG submission 193487) | Sheep rumen microbial communities from Palmerston North, Manawatu-Wanganui, New Zealand - 1728 DNA GHGlow gp2 | ecosystem: Host-associated > Mammals > Digestive system > Stomach > Rumen ...
AGCATATAATCATATAGCCAAACAGGAATGTCCTCAGTATGTGTAAACATAGAAGATAAAGATGTGAATGAATTATTTTCATTCTTGAAAATAGACCATTCTTTTAAGGTCTCAGGCCCTACTTTATAAAGTTTTGCACAATTTATAAATAGATTTAATCTCTCTTCGAATGTTAAATTTGAAATGTCACTTTTTAAAATAGCATCAAATACATCTTTTTCTTCTTGATTTTGTATATAATCTTTCAGCGGATGATTATCTATAGATTCAGATGAAATTTGAAAGCCAAGTTTAATTAACTCTTTTTTTATTGGTAAAATATTCTCAGTGGATATAATCCTTTTATCGTCTAATGATATTTCTGACAAAGACAATCTTTGATTATCGAACAAAAAAATTGGAACTTCGTCAAATAAAACGTTGTCAACTTCTTCCTTTACTAACCATTCATAAAACAATTTTCTTTCATCATCGTTTAACGTCTCTATCCATTCTTTTAAAACACCATTATTAAAATGCAAAATGGTTGAAATGTCTGATGAAGAATATTGTTCAATATTAAAAATTGGCTTGGATAAATTTTTAGTATTAATATTTGAATGAGGTAATCTTTTTGAAGTGTTTATAAAACGACAAAACCAATCATGATCCATAATCTCGGATAATCCGGAATTATCTAATACAATAGAATCTGTACCTACTAATTCACCAATATCATTGAGTATAAACTTGGTTTCAGACAAAGCTGATGTATATCCGCGATTAAAAGATTCTGCCAAAAGAGAAGTATCTTGAGACGTATATTCAAGTTCCTCTGTTGGAAGTAAATTTAGGTAATAAACATTTTCAACAGAAGCCATACCTGCAACCATGGAAACAAGATTTCTTCCGATAATATAGAACAAATAATAGTTCCATGGATTGTCACTTTGAACTCCTTCTCTATCAGATTTAGGTATAAAATCAGCATTTATATAAAAAGGGAATTTAAACCTATGCTCATTCATTGGCAAATAAGCATAAAGAGATAATTCATTCTTATCTAAAGGCGCAACATATCCATTGTCATCTAGGTGAATGGCAAAAGATATAGAAGTTTCTGTTGAAGATGCAATCCTATCAGGAATACCGTTTATTTCATTTTGTGCATTACCATCATTGTCTATGCGTACAAAAAAATCTTCCTTGTCACCTCTATTATTTATACGTTCTTCTTTCTTGACCAATACACCTGCATTTGCAAAAGCTTCATCATTGACAGGTATTTCGTCAATAGTATATATTCTATATTTATCAGTTCTATTTTTTTTATCAAACGAGTTTTCTAAAGAGATTATATTATTATCTTTATTATTAATATCTTTTTGAATTGTATAACACTCATTGTCTTTAAATAATTGAACACGATTGGTGTTTCTCAAGAAAAGCATAAACCGAGGTTCTGAAAAAACTTCTTGTAGAGCAATGCTATATTCATTCAAAGTTTCAATGTCCATCTTTAGAGCTATAGCAACATTTTCATTTTTATTAAAAATTGCTTCTTTGGGCTCTAAAGACATATCCTTGTACCAGACAGGAAGAAGTTGCCAAGGTATATCTTTAACACAATTAAATTCTCGTTGAAATTTTGAATACTTTTCTAAAAATTCTTTTTGTTTTTTTTCATCATCAACAATATCGTTAACGAAAAAATAAAAAGTTTCAAAATCGTTATATATAGGGAGGTTCTTGTCAAAAGCGAAATTATATCCTCCACTTTTGATTAATACTGTTTCAGAATTTGTAAAAACTGATTTAAATCCAATACCTTTATATCCTGTTTTTTTCTTATTTGTACTCTTAGTACTTTTTGCAGCAGAAGTGATTGATTCAAAGTCATGCTTGTCAAATGCATATCCATCATGTGTTAAAAAGAAATACTGTCCAATAATTTGTATTTTAACTTTTACACCATTTTCAGAAGATGAGTCGTCTGCATTTTGAAGAAGTTCAAAAAACATTCTTTTTTTGCTAGTATAAAGGTTTTGACCAACTTCTTCAAGCAAATTCGCCACACTTGTATTTGTATTTGGACTTGTATGCTGTTTAAAAGAAAGTAATACTGATTTTTCATATGGATTTTCAACTGGTGAATTGTTAATTGAAGATACTGAAAAAAGATATGGAGTTCCTTGTTTTTGCCGATATTTTTTTGAAACTAAAAAATCATTGACAACACTATTTAAAGATGATGTTCTTTGTTTCTGTTTATTGGGAGAAGTTGCCAATTCAATTGAGAATTCATAGTATTTATCTTCTTCGATAGAATCATAAATATTCTCATCAATAAAAACAATAACATTCTTTCCTGTTTGAGGATCTATTAATAACTTTCCATTCTCCTCTGAATCATTATCCGAAACACTCATTACATCTACGAAGAATGGGAATCCTCCAATCTTTTTAACTTTTCCAACAAAAAAATGAGATTTTATTCCCATTTCACAAAGTAATTCATCCAATGATAATTCATATAAATTTTCATCATATTTGTCATCAACAATATATTTCCGAGAAAATTGCATTTTGCCTTTTTTTGTTCCACTATAAACTACTGATAAAATTTGTCCTTTAAAAACTTCATCCGTAGCATCAATGGTTTTATTAGGAGAAAGTTCTTTCTTGGAAATATTAAAAGTCAAATCAGTACCAATAATGTGGATTTTAGCATTACCCTTACTAACATCTATAACTTCTGCTTCGACTACTGCTCCAATCTCCAATTGGCTTTTTAATTCTTCTTGTTTTTCAGCAAGTTGTTCCTCTTTAATAGGTATTTGTGATAATGCTATTTTTCGATTAGTTGAAGAAAAATTTGTATAAACAAGTTCTATGTCTTCTCCATTAATTATATCATCATTATGAACTTTTGATTTAAATGGTTCTATTAATCTTTTCTCTGGTACACCAAAAATAATGTTGTTATATTTTACAACTAACACTTTTGAATTATCATTTTTATTATTAGCAATACGTTCAACAGAACAAAGTATATGTTCGCCTAATGTGTGAGTCTCAGCAAAAATCTCGTATAATTTTGTTATACTTAGTAATATTTCATATCTGTGTTTTTCTTCATTAAAGATGTTTTGAATAACCACAAATGTCAGCTTTTCTCCTTCTGAAAATTCAATATTTGGCAATTCGCTTTGGTGCGCTAATGCGGTACAGTCACCTAATGAAACTAAAATACCATAATTTTCTACAGATTTTACCGAACATTCGATAATATCTCCTTCAGATAATGATGATGGATTAGGCAACAACCTTCTACGACTTAAATTAAGTTTACCATCTGGTAATTCTGATATAACTAATGCTTGGAATATATCTCCAATAGACATCTCATTTAATACACGTTTTTTATTTACCCATGCAATCTCTTCAAGTCGAATTAATGCTGAAACACCATTAGGCATACGCACAAAAGCACCATATTCTTGAACATTAGATACAACAACAGAAATTTCATCACCAACGGATATAATATGAGTTTGATCCATTTTCATTAATAAATTAGTTATTATCTTTAAATAAAAAATTAGTTTAGAAATAAATCAATATTGATAAGATGACATCTACATAAATATAATAAGTGATTCGTGTCTCACTTTTTAATTATAACATTTATCTTCTTCCAAGATAAATTTTTCTTTGTTCTGACGGCAAGGACATAATCACTGCAAAAACTCTGTTCCCGCTATCGTTTTCAAATATATAGTCGTAAGATTGATCCACTAACTGCTCCAATATGGGATTCCTACCATATGGCTGTTCAGACGTATTGTCCAACCATCTGTTATACATGTCGATAAGATAATCTTTGTCGATAGAATATTTGCTGATAGATTTCCTTAGTTTTGAAACTTGTCTTGGATTAACACCATCTCGAATAGTCAAAAATCTAAATGTCAGCCATTTGTTTAACTTGTCTTCATTTTGCAGATAACGAGTTTCTGGTTCATGTTCAAAACGGAATCTAAAATTTTTCAAATAGAATTCTACATTCCATGTTTTGGTTTCGCCATTTTTTTCTTTCCAAACACTTACCTTCTTGCCATCAAAGCACAATGCACTTTTATTATTTTTTGAGAATTCCGATTCTAACAAAGACAATGAATAATCATCACGTTTAATAAGGAAATCATTTAGTTGATTTAATGCCGTGAAAAGCTCTAATGCTCTTGCTTTCTCGAATTTGAGTTCTGAAATTGTCTCTATAAGAAAGACTTCTTCATCTCCTTCTGTAAGGTCTCTTTCTCTTCTTCTTTTGTCATATTATATAAATCCACAATAGCATCAAAGGTGTCTAACTGCTACTATTTATTATGAGGATCCTAAGATAAGGTTATGCACAAATTAATAGTATAAGCCAACTAAACGATAAAAACGATTATATTTAACTGCTTATAAGAAATAAATCTAAAACTCTTCATATTTATAGTTATTTTTTATAATCCAGCCAATATCAGCTGTATTGCAAAGTTAAGAATTAATTAAAAAATAGAAAAAAATATTATCAGGAATGTATATAAAAAAGACAGAATTATAAACATCTGTTAAATCAAGTAATAAAGTAATAATTGCTGACTAAAGCGTCTTTATTGAGACGATAAAATTCTTACAATAATAAAATCAAAAAATCAGGTCCCATCCATAACACCAGTTTTTTATACGCATAATCGTTTTATTATCTGTCAGATAATCAAAATGATTAGGAAGTGGTAATATATTAATAGTACTCTTATTCGCTTTGCTAAAAAAATGACTTGCACATTGATATTCAACATTAGGAGTTGGAATCAACACCATAATCTGATAATAATTAATACTTTTCAATGTATATATGATTAAAAAACCTCTGTATCGATTGTCTGTTGTTAGATAAATACCGTCATAAAATAGGTTGTTTGAACATGAGCACAATTGATATGGTAAAATAATTGAGTTGGGGTTTAATATTTGAGTTCGCAGTCTATCATAATACTTGTCCATAAGGAAAGTATATCCAAAATATGAAAAAAGAATCAAATAAGCGTTTTTAAGAAGCGCTATATAAAACATACGATGGTTGAGGGAAAGATTTTTGTTTTGAACATTAATTATAGAATCTTTCAACAAAATATCTTCCTGAAAATATTTTAAAACATTAGGATTATTGTTTTTATCAGATACAAATAATTCAATATCATTGGATTCTTTGATTTTAATAGATGCATTTAAATGTTTTTGTCCATGTAGTATGTATACATTTCTGTCAGTTCCATGTTTAAATGTTTTTTGTTCAATGGCTTTTATAGTATTAAGTAAATAAAAATCAATACTAGAACCACATGAGTTATTGCAGTTTTTACAGGTAAGAGTAACGCTTTTTCCTCCGAGAGAAACTTGAGGAACGTGTTCTTCTGTTAGTTGGGATTTTGCATTATTGTCCTGAATGGCATTAAAACATAGAGGACAAATATATTGGTTATTAACAGAATGCCCTTTTGGGGTCATTGATATTGAAAGATTATTCTTTATATTCTTAAAATGTTGATATTTATCCATAATAACAAACGAAGATTAACGACTAAACACAAAATCCTTTTCAATAATCTTGCATATTACATTGTCAAAGATTTTGTTTAGTTCTTCAATTGTGATACTTGATTCTTCGCCATGATGTGCTGTAGTTTTATTTCTTTCATTTCTTAACTTTAGGACTAAGTTACAATCAAATTCGTTAATATCATAATGATAATATAATGCAATTAAAATCAATGCCAAATATCCGGATTTTCTTTCATCCAAATATTCTTCGTCATTATTTTTTAATTTTATTAAATCGCAATCTTGATTAAATTTTACATATGATAAATTATGACCAAAATGTATGGTTTTTGAATTATAATGTGCACACGTCTCAAATATATCATGGTTCTGTTTTTTATATTGCAATTTCCCTGATTCTATTCTGAAATTAGTATCTAAATAACTTTCCAAAAAAACACTTATATTCAAGACGTTTGCTTTAATAGTTTTAGTTTCATCAAGAAGGGACAAGTCTATATAATTATTCAGCGCATTCCAATGATTTGGGTTCATGTTTTTGCATTTTTCCAATAAAGATACATATTGTGCTATATAGGATTTATTAACGGCTTTTTTTATTACTTTGGAGAAGTTTACAAAGTTCTTATAGCTTTCATATCTGTTAAAATTGTATTCGGGAGATTCTTTTAAAGCATACCCTAAAGCTCCAACTTTGTGCATTACTGCTTCATAATTCCACATTTTATTTGAGGCAGTAAACATTACGATTTGATTTCCTTTGTTTTTCTTTTTTATATACTCAGCAATTTTAAAACCGGTCAATTGGTTATAATCATCTTCTTTAAAATCGTCATCGTGTAATCGCAGGTCAATAAGGAAGCAGTCGGCAGCATTGCTGTCAATGAAAGTCTTAATATCTGTAATCAAATCACATTTTTTTATCCCCGGTTGAAATGGGTAAATGATTAATACGGCCTTAGAATTATCAGAAATTTTATTTAAAAGATCATTCCATCCTTTATGTCCATCATCATCTATATAAACAATTCGTTTTCCTTCTATGCCTTTAATTACTGGAGAAATTGAATTGTTTTTTTTCCATTTCTTTGTATATTGCTGTCTTAGTCCTTCCTTATTTGCAACTTTTGCATTAAGGCATTTAAAATATAGCGAATCAAGAATGTGCTTATTAATAATCTCGGGAGGGTCTTCTTTCCAATCAAACATGTCTAACCATCGAACCACAGCCCATTCATTTGCAATAGAATGATGTGTGTCATAATTTGCTGGTGGCGATATGTATAATGTTGTTAGTAAATCATGATATTGAATAGAATTAATATATTTGTCATCGTCATTACCTGGATATTTTTCTGTGATTTTTCGTATTTCATACATCAAATCTTCCTTTTCTTTGGTGTTTGTTATGAAAACATGATATGAGTTTATAATATTGCCAATCTTAGACAGTTTCATAACATCGTCACAGGAGTCTGGTCCAACGAAAAGAATGGGAGTGGTGAGCTTTTTCCAACTTAACGTCATTCGTATATGAGCAGCTACCCGAACACCCGTGTATTCAAGATAATTGTCTTCGCTTAATGTGAAAGGAAGCAATATAATATCATAGTTTTTGTCCTTTAGAAAAGACAGTTGTTCAGAAACATATGTGTCAAAACTTTTTGATGTTGAAGATGTTGTATAGTTTAAATACACGGCATCTATTGTCGCATCATCTAATGTGAATTTCTCAGCAATACGTAAATATAAAGGTAGGTTGTTGTTATGAATTACTAGAATATTCATGAATTAGCCCTCCTTTCTTTTTCCTGTTCAATTTCTTTATTAATACCATCTAATGATTTAGTATAACACTCTCCCCATAAAGCTGTCTGAAGTTTTTCCGCGAGATTAGCGTCTTTTTTGTCGTCTATGTCATCAACGTCGTCATAGTTCCAGATTAAATATCGATATTGAAGCAAAAGTGTTAATCTCCAGGAATTTCCATATAGTAACTCAAGAAGTGGGGACTGCATATCGTTGCTACAGAAATACTTTATAAAATAAGAGAGCTTAGGTGTATAAAAATCTTTGGAATTTATATTTAACTGATGGCCTTTACATAACATTGTGTTTTGTGAAATACCACCACTAAAAACTATTAAATACTTGTTATGCTTATTTATAAAATCTGTTACATCGTTAAAAATACCATTATTCGTTAGATATGATCTATGTACGGCTATTAAATCATATCCCATTAATTCGTTATGTAAATTGTCAATAGATTCACTGATTTCAACAGATATTGTTAGCATTCCATTTTCTACTAATCCGTATAATTCATCAAGTGATTCTTCAGAAAGATGTCTCCTTTTTCTATCTTGTCTATCGTCTATTATTATTACTTTTTTCATTTGAAGTCAGTATAAAAAGTTAGAATATATTTAAAGCCACTACAATCTTCTTCTAAAATTTCATAAATACCCTTTTCTGAAGGATTGCTAACTAAATAGTTTATACGTAAAGGTTTTTGCTTGTTTTTTACCCTAAAAGTACTTTCGACGGAAAAATCACATAGATTTCTAAGGATATTTTTAATAGTTGCCATTGCTCCGTTTTTATCTTCGGCAGTAATTCTGGGGTCATTAATATCTTTATTTGAATAGGAATCAATATGTAAGAATTCTATGATTATCTTATTGTTGTCTTTTTCTTGAATGAATTGATAATTAACTCTGACGTTTGATGAATTTCCATGTTGTGATATGTTACCTGCAATAATCTTAATAGCTTTTTCTACAAGCTCTGTGTCAGTATAAAAGTTTCTACCTTGTAAACACTTTAGATTTGATTTGTCAAAAACCAAATTACAATTCTTAAATATCCCCCAAACCATGTAGTACAAATCATCATCTCTAAACTCTATACATCTCTTAAACACATCAACAATCTCTTGAAATGAACTGACACTTCTTTTATCGATGAGCCCTGGGCGCATTTCAACAGGAAATGCAGAAAGGGGCATGTTCAAAGGTTCTTCACCAGGGTGTTCTTCCATCCATTTTCTCACATATTTGTTGTATCCAATCCTTATGCCGTGTTCGCTCCATTCATTCCCGTCATCTTCTTCTAACGCAAAAAAATTAGAAATCAAATCCCATAATGATGGACATTTGTTGGAAACGTTATCTTTCCATTGTAATAAAACTTCGCAGTATTGTTTTTTGAAATCATCAAAACTTTCATATTGTGATTGACTTAAATCTGTCGTTTTATCCCAAAAGTGTGTTGTGAATTTTAATGCGTCTTTTTTTGCAAATTGTTGCAAGAAAGTAGATATAATTTTTGTGTCAGCAGTTTCTGGTTTTAATGAAGTGAGTTTTGAATAATCTTTTGAGTTTTGCTTTTTTTTGTCAAAAAAATATAATAGTAATAGAATTAAGAAACATGAAAAAAATGTAATAAACAATAATGTCATCCACAAAGGTATTCGGGAATTTGAATGTTTTGTTTTATTAAGATTTTTTTCTTGAATAAATGAATCATTCCATGATAAATTATTCATTTTACTATTATTAATATCATCAAATGTATAACAAACTAAACATGGGGTTCTTCCCATTTTTTTGGCTTCTTTTCGTGTTATTCTTTTTATTTCGTTTCCATTTGCAGATTTCAAGCCACGACAATTTTTAATCATATGATATCTCTTTGCAAGTGGCTTATTATTAATATATACAAAATGGTTTGAATTATCATTATCTTGTATTTCTATAGGCTTTTCAGCCATTTTAAGTCCTTCTTTACATTTAATACATTCTTTTAATTTGTTTTGAATAGCATTGTCATATAATAATAAAGAATAATTCCCGTTGTCTTTCTTTAAATTACAATTTGAGTCGTAGTGAAAATAATTATCAATAATATAATCACATGAATATACATATTCACATTCGTTTATATTAAAAATATTATTAATACTTTGCGGCCATTCTGCTAGAGAATATGTTGATTCGATTTTGTTTTCTGTAGAATCTGGTAATGTTGAGAAAAAATCCAAACCTGTAATTTCCTCTATTTGATCAACATTTGTGGCAATTTCATTGATGTTTTTTTTCTCACCATTGTTATAAATTTTAAATCCAATTGTTTTAGGCGAACTGTCGTGTAATGATAATACGACTTTAAAAAATGCATCAGGAATATATATGTTTGTGTCTTCACTTATTTTAATAGTTGGTTTATCAAAAAATATTGGACCTGCTACAATGAATATATCGTCTTCTTGATAGGCCCAATTATTGCATAAATTCTCTAATCCTTTCCATATCCCATTATTTACACTTTCCTTTTGTGGACAAATATTCGACATTAGCATACAATCTTGTTTCGCTTTTCTATTCCAACTCATGTTGGAAATTGGACACATGTGTGCCATACTATAGCCAATGTTGGGATAGTCTTTTGGGCTTACTTGATTTGGATAAGGTAATTGATTGTCTGCCTGATATTCTCCTTGCCGAATATTTGATAGAAGTAACGGCTTTTTTATTTCCCAAGAAACCCAATTGGGTTGATTTGTTTTTTTGTTGAATGATACAACAAATCCCTCTTTTTGCAAAATGATTTCAGAGGATTCCAAGTATTTGGATTTAACCCAATTTAGTTTTGTTGTGTCTAAATTAATAGGCTGTGTTTGGAAATGAAATGATTTGTTACTTGAGCTTTCGTTCTCAGTTTCAATACAAGAACTGAGTGCAAATGTGATAATAATTATAGTAATATATATATTATATTTCATGTAAATATGGTATTATGAATTTCAATTTGCAAATTTAACAACATTTAGTTCAATTTAACTGAACCTGTTGATAATTTTGTAAATTTTTCTCAATTCTTTGGGATATTTCTTGTCTAAGACTGTCTGGAGAGAGAACTGTAACGTGTTCACCAAATGAAAGCAACAATTGGGTTAATTCATAGTTTGGTATTACCTTTATTGAGATAATCGCTGAACCATCTTCTAACTTTTCAATCAGTTTTTGAGAATTGTGCAATGGCTTTGACAAGGTATATGGCAATTGATTCTTGTCAACTGAAATTTTTATTGTTTCAGGAGCAACGTCTTGAATATAACTTACACCAATAATATCTTTGAAGTATTTCTCAAAACTAATCGATTCATTGGGGATGTATTTCACATCAGACTCTTGAATGTATTGTATTCTGTCAAGAGCAAAAATGGATAT
>Ga0247609_10006961_pt1 | contig 10825 bp, 18 predicted proteins | sample 172DNAGHGlowgp2_FD_193487 | JGI IMG/M metagenome (GOLD analysis project Ga0247609, IMG submission 193487) | Sheep rumen microbial communities from Palmerston North, Manawatu-Wanganui, New Zealand - 1728 DNA GHGlow gp2 | ecosystem: Host-associated > Mammals > Digestive system > Stomach > Rumen ...
TAAATGTGTTAGAATTGCAGTTACTTCCAAAGACATTATCGTTACAATTATTTCTAAATTGATTATTGTAACAATCATTATCAAACTTATTTCTTCTTATTCCGGCAAAATATCCGTTGCTATCATAGGCATCAGAAACAAAGATTATTTCATTTAACATTTGTGTAAATAATTCAGAATCAGGGTCAGAAGCATAATCATGAGCATAACAAGGTTTAATTACATTGTCATACACGCCAACCACTGATTGTTCTTCTCTTATAGTTGGGGCAACAATTGATGCATCTTCTATATCATCTTCACCATTTACCCAAGTAAATGTATAATAATAGTCAGTTCTTACACTACCGTTAATAGTAATATTAGCGTTAAACATTATATTTTTAAAGTCATATGGGCATTCGTTATTATATTCATCTTTCATATAATATATAACACCTTTACCCGTAGGAGTGGTATCTTTTAAAGATTGTACTGTTCCCCAAGGAGTTTGTAAAACGTAGTCATCCCAAATATCACTACCAACTTCAGGATTCCTGTCATCTGTATATACTTCAGTTTCTCCATCTATAGATTTCCATACATACCCATAACCATTAGAACTATCATAAACAAACTCTATTTCATCACTATTATGAACCCCTATAAATGAAATCACAGTATCGGTATCATCTGCCCAAGCAAATCTATTAGTATCGTTGTCAATACAATATTTAATATCCCAAGCATTTAAATTACTTTCATCAAAGTAATCATCATGGCTACCTTCTCCTGTAATTGGATCAACTTTAATTCCTGTCTAAATAGCCTTAGCATGTTCATCCAAAGTTTTGTTATTTAATGCCGTAACAATAATATCAAATGGGTGTCCAGCACTTTGAGTTTCAGGAGTGGAAGTAGTAGTAATATAATCTACAATTCTATAGGAAACTCCTGGAACCAATTGTTCTGAATTTCTTAATATAACTAATTCAGAATAAGTTGTAGAAATATATGAATTATCATCTTTAAATAAAGATTTAATTCTCAAAGGTGCCGTATCCCATGTGTAGGAAGCGTCTAGAGTGTAAGGATCATCAGAGGCACTATCAGTATCTCTAGAGAAATCTCTAATAGATCCCTGACTATTTTTAAATACCATGTGCCAGTAGTCGTGATTATCCCCTTCTTCTATATAGGTAATATACCCTGCTACAGGCTCACCTGCCCACATAAACACTCTTCCATCTATATTAGTATATGACTAGACAGAACTAACATCTACTACTAAATTATTCAACCATTCGACTATTTCAGCAGTAATACCACTGTTAATTGCAGCCCATTGTGCTGCCGTAAAGTTAGAATTGTTTAGAGTATATTCGTACATCCAACCACGACTTCCCCACTTATACCTATCATACTAAGTGTTTCCTACAGCGTCAGTAAGTTTAACATAAGCATAATCATTTAAATCCGCATCAGTTTCAGCCTCTTCTAATTCTTCAACAGAATTATAGACGCCTCTGAAAGTAGCAGTACTTGTCGCAATACTAGAATTTACATATTCTTTATCAGCCAACTTATTAGAAGGAGATGCTTGAGATGGTATTTTATCATCTATCTCAATAATTCTAGTATTAAGATTATTTAAAGCTGTGGCAGTAACTTTTTCATTTTCCTCTATTGTCTTTAAAATAGGTACTTCTCCTCCTGAAGATCTTTTTAATATGAGATCATTAGAAGGACTTTTAATATAATCAGTAGTAATTTCCTAAGCAGTTATAAATTTAGTTCTTATAGGAACATCTATTTTAACCTATTTATACTCATGTATATATAAAGCACTGTTACTTGATTCAATTATTCCGCCATCTTCTGTTCCATCCGCATTTGGAACACTTATTTTAAACCCATCAGTATTAAGTCTAAATTTAGCTTCTTTTTCAGAGTCATTAGTATCAATTTCTACTAAACCCTCTGTAACCTTTATTTTAGAGAAAGGAGCTACCAATTCAATATTGGGACTTTCTAATCCTATTCTATTAATAACAGCTTCATTTTCTGTATATTCCGAACCAGTACTTATTTCAACATTATGTTCCCCAAATAAATGAACAGAGCTTTCACTAGAATTTAAATCAAGATTATTTTTAGTGTTAAAATGGGCACTTCCTGAATATGTAGAAACTTTATCATGTCCGACTAAATCTACTTTATCTTTTGTTAAATGTATTTGTGACCCAGGTTCACTTATAATGTCACCTACAGACTATTTTGAATCAACTGCTTTTCTATCATCTTTTCCAGCTAAAAAATAAATTTGTTCGGGAGAATAATGGACACGAGTTTTTTGTGCTTCAGTTTTATTGTATTTCCAATCTGTTTTTAAATTTTTTCGTATCTTAATTTGGGACTTGTTTTCTTTCTATACAATAGTAGGTAAAATATCATAATCACTATCTTTAGATACTTCTATTATATCTGGATAAGCTGATATATACTTCATCTACTCTCCATCCCATTTAAATAATCTATTATCATCATTTCTTATATAAAGAGAATTTTGTGGAATAGGATTAACTGGATTTGCAATCAATCTTATTAATTCCCCTGACTATTCTTTTTGAAATTGATACAAAGTATTAGTGTCTGTTTTAAAAAAATAATCTCCTTCTTTTGGGGGATTATCCGTATCCGCTAAAATTTCCTCAGGAGTTTTATCGCTCCAATACTTAACAAAAAGATTTTTCTAATCAATTCTCTTTTTAATATTTCTATGATAATAATCAAATCCTAGTAAATCTAAATATTTATTCATAGACTTAAATCTTTAATTATGCTTCTAAAGTAGTAACTCGCTCTTCTAATTCTTCAATTCTTGTGTTTAAATCGTTTAAAGCTTGAGCAATTACATAATCTGTTTTATCAAGTTGGGCCGACAAATTATTATGATAAAGTATTAAGTTGTCTAAATTAATATATGTTTTCTTTGCCATAATTTTTAATTTTTAATTATTTAGAAAATACTAAATAACAAATTTACCATTTTTAATCTCTTTATATACATCCACTGCTGTTATTTCGTTTAGCAGGAATTTCAAATCTGGCATAGTTCCGTGCTCTAATTTAACTAATATGTTTTCAAATTCGCAAGTAATTTTCTATTTTAGAGCATCAATATCTGTTTCTGGAACAGGGGGAATAAGATTCCCCTCTTCTCCAGAAATAAATATATCATTAGTAATCTCAGTTTCCAAAACTGGATCTATTGGTCTACATCCGCATCCGTACATTATTTACACCCACAACCTCTTGTTCCAGTATCTTCTGATTTACATAAACCACAATCAAAAGTTAATCTTTCTAATAATCTTTGTGCTTCAGCATATTGTCCGGAATCTATATAATATTGAATAGAGTTAAGAGCTGCCCAAACTAAATCTCGTTTATATACTAATTCAGAATCATTTGTTTTTGTAAAACATCTAGTAAAAGCAGTATCATCAAATACTTTTTTACACAGAGATGCGTAGCACTTTCTTAAATGGCACATAGAGAAAAAGTTCTAAACTTCTACATATATTCCGTATTGTCTAACAAGTTGAATATTTCCTTCAGAAGCTAGTTCAATAAATTCTTCTAAATTAACTTTTTCTATCTCTCCGTTGTCTTTTAAAGTATAAAGATATGTTCCGTCTGTAAAATACCTTCCAACATATATTGTTCTCTATTCAAGATCTCCCGTTTCTCCTAATACTTGATCAATCTACTCGTCAGAAATGAAATCTTTTATTTCTAAAAATCTTTTAGCATCACAAGCTTTTTCTACTTTAGGAAGAACAATATGCATGATTGTAAACCATCCTCCATCCTACTGATCCACATCTAAATTTATAACATAGGGTTCTCCAGATGGAAGTTCTCCAGTTGAATTTACATGGGGAACCAATTTATCATATATTCTCTTAGAACTTCCATTAGCAAAATTCTACTATACGATATATAAAGAAGCTGTTTCATTATAATTAAATGTTCCCTATAGTTCATTATAAGGAGGGTCCCCAGGTACGAGTCGATATATCTTAATAGGATACTAAGTATCGTCAATAATTACGAGATTGCAATTATTATTTGTATTTATTCTCATATGTTTTTCACTTCATCATTATAAGGATTTCCGTCATATATCTACATAAGTTCAATTTCGGTGCGTTTACTATCATTGGCTGCTGTAGCTTCCTTATAAGTTCTATCAGTTTTAGCTTTAAACATTTCTACTTCATTTTGAAGTTTAAGTTTAGCCTACTCTAATTGCATTTTAGCCTCATTAAGACTTTCAATTTTAGCCTACGCTTGTTGTAACTGTTGTGTAGTTTGTTGAAGATTTCCTTGTAGTTGCTCTAATTGTTGAGTGAGTTGTTGGATCTAATTATTTTCAGCTTTCTATTTTCTAATGCCTAATTTAACCATCGTCTTCATATCCGTAAGACTTTTAGCAGTCATAATATCCATTAGAATGTCTGCTGGAACAATTCCTCCTTTTATAAAATCAGGAAGAACTTGTTTTATCTATTCCATCTCCTTTATTATCTCCGTAGAGGTAATAATGTGTATATCGTGATCGGTAACAGTAAAATATTTAGGTAAAGCAGTAAAAGTTTTCTGTAATTTATTTCCTAATATAAGGACTCCAGTTAAACCTTTATCATATACTACTTTAGCACAATTTAATGAATCTAAAAGTATTTCGCGTGTTACAAGACTCATCTAGAAATGCCATTGCTTAGTTATAGTAAAAGAATTGTTAATTCCTACCTAAACATTTGTTACTGCATCCCTCTATTGTATTCCGTTTAACCTTTCTCTAAAAACTCCAGTAATTGAAGAAGTGGTCTGTTCAATAGATTCAATAGCTAATTGAATTGCTTGAATAGCCTATACTTTAACAGTATCATCAAACCCATTAAACATTGTATTAATAGGAGCCTACCCAGTATTAAGTTGACCTTCCTAAGAAGTGTCCAAAAGTTTCATACCTTGTTTAGCATAAGCCTTCCATTTCATTAAACGTTCTGCTAAATTTTTTCCTAAAATAGTTGGAAGAGTAGGCAGATTCACAAAATCTCCTACAGAACCTGAATTAGCTATTAAATTATCTCTGTAGAAATGAAGCAAATCATATTTCGTTATCTTCGAATAGGGTCGTTAATCCTATTCCGCTTTACAGCTGCTCTAGTTTTCGCTAGAAGTCGAGACTATATCTTGTTCTTTTTTAATTTTATTTAAAATTGTTGGAAGTATTTCGTTATTAAAACATTCTGTAGTATTATTATTAGCCCAATTTTTTGGCATATAAATACTATTTTTAATTATTTTTTTTAATTTTGTTTCAAATTCCCTACATTCAACGAAATCTTCAAATTCTATTAATTTTAAAACTTCAATATTATAATTTAATTTTTTATATTCTCTAAATCTTTTAACATTTTTAGTAACACTATCTATATAAGATATTCCAAGTTTATAAAATTCTTCTGTATTGTTAAAAAGCTTTATTAAATAAAAAACATTACTTCTTGTCCATCCAGTGTTACATTCGGGACACCCATGTCCTAAAAATATTCCATCGGTATCTACCCACTGTTCTCCGTGAATAGGACATATTAGTTTGACTCTTCCTTTGTGTCTATCAGTAGAAGATATTTCAAACTTATAATTTTTTCCTTCATATAAATATTCTAATTGATTTTTAAAATATTCCTTTCTATTTACAGCACTTCTAATATTTGGCATGTGTCCTGCCATTAACGCATCTGGGTTCACAGCCACAACTCCAAATTTTGTGTTAAATAGCATTTTCTTTTTCATTGCTTTATACTCTGACTATGGATTTAGAGATTCAGCAATTTCTGGATATTTTTCAGACAACATAGCCATAAAATATTCAGTTTTATTTAAAGCACATTTTATAGTTGGCTTTATTTTTTTATCATATAATTGTCGTGCTGTTGGATATTGACATATTCCATATTTAGTTTTAAATATAATAGGTTTTGTAGTACCTTTAAATCTTCCGATTACTTCAATATCGTTCCCATGAACGGTCTTTACTTTTTCCAAAAATTGTTCTTCAGTAAACATATTACTTACTTTTAAAATTTAAATAAAATTATCTTAGAACTCGCGCACTTCGATTCACTTGAACCTACATAATAGTCGTTGATCCTTCCCATTAAACAATAGGCTTGGATGCTGATTGTCCAATCTAACTAATTTTTAAAACATTCACACTTATCGTTTCCAATTATGTTGTAGTTTAGTTAGCTCTAAGGAGTTTCCAGCAGTTCACGCGATTTACCCAGGACTCATATTTAATCCTGCAATACCATACAGTTAATAACCATAGAATAAGGTTGAGATCCTCTATTGCTAAAATATACGCCATTAACTGTTAAGAAAGCTTTTTCTGGAGCATCCTAGCTTCTCATTACATTTTCATCTTTTCCATGAACAATATAAATTTCCTATCCAATACGAACAGTAGAATATCTCTATTCTATGAAGTTCTTATCGGTTTCAATCCATTCTACTTCGTATACTGGAATCTTCTTGTTATTATAATATTGATGTTCTGGAAATCCTGGAGTTATTTCTTCTCCAGCCCTGATTCCGTCAGTGGCTGGAGTGCCCATAGCCGTAGCAACTCCTCTAACATAAACAGATCCGGCAATATCTAAATATTCCTCCCATAGATCTTTTATCTTTTTAATATCTTCTTTAGAAAGATCTTTGCCGTACTTAGTTAGAATTTCATTTCTAGTCATAAATTTTCTGACCACAACTTTTCTAGCCCTGTTTATATAAGGAGAATCTATATGATATTCTGGAAAAACATCTAATGGGTTAAGACATTCAATTTGAATATTATGTCCAGAAGGAGAAGGTAATACTCTATAAAAAGTATAACCAGTAACTAATAAGTCTACTAACAGCTATCTCAATTTAGTAATTAAATCAATATTCCTAGATTGGATTATATATTCTACAATATTCTAAGCTGCTATCTCATATTCTGAAACAAAATTCTCATTGACTTCTTCTACTACTTTATCTAACTGTTCTTTTATATTTAAATCTTGCATATCTTTACTGCCAAGGATTCGTAAGAGATTATTTTGTAAATTGGATTGTAAGAGATTAAAACATTCAGCAGCAATCTTTAGCTATTTTTCTCTAAATATATTATTAACAGTCTTTGTATCTTTACAAGAAACTTTAGGAAGAATTGGAACATCTAAATATTCTCCAACTAGGGCATCAACATGCTTTCTAATTAAAGGAATAAACTCTACGGCTGTGGGCTATCCAATTCCATAATTTTCTTCTAAGTATTTAAACTAATCCTTGTCTCGAATACAGTTATAATAATTATAAGCTTTTCTTAAAGCTTCTTTGTCACGGACAAGTTCATTAATTGCCCTATTTGTTTTTGCAACAAGTTCCTCGTGTGTCATCTTCATATTCAGTTTTAATACCTGTAAAGAATTGAACAGAGTGTAATTGTCGATCAACTAACTCTTGTTCAATATATTTTATAAAATCTTCTGCATTTAAATCCGCAGATATTTGTACCATTTTTTTATCAGGAACTCCTAAATTTAATGCTAATTTGTATCCTCCTGATGCAAGTTGTGTTACTTTAATTCCTCCAGTGTATCTCCGTTTATAACGTTTTTCTATAATTTCTAAAATTTTTCTTTCTAAATCATTCATCGATACCTTGGATCACTTGTTATATTATATCCTGCTACATATTCTCTATCTATAGTAGCATTTACATTAGACTACCGTTTATTAGGAATAATTCCAAATCGTTTATGTCCATTTTCATCTATATAGTATCCTATATCTTGGAAATCATCTGATACTACTTCTACCTTTTTAGGAATAATATCATGTAATTCTTCGTCTCCTACTTCTGCCATACCCATAGCTGCAACAATATCAAACTTTCCTTTATTTTCATCAGTATAGAGATTTAATTGTTCCAAAAATGGAAGAAACCAAATATTTGAACAATAATCCTCAACATAATCTCTGATTAAATCTGTTTGATGGTCTATCATAGTTGTAGTCGCAGTAGTTCCATACTAATTATTATTCCGTCTTCTATTATTAATATCTCCACTACATACTCTAGGACGACGCATAAAATACTACATAAATTTATTATCTCTAGCATACGTTAAAACAGACATACGAGTTGCTTCAAGATTTGCCTAACAATTATACCACATTAAGAGTCCAATTGTTTGAATATAAGCATCCCTAATTTCATTAGGTCTGTCTAGATAATATGCTACATAAGTAGGTTCTTTTAATCCATATAATCTTCGTTTAATTACGGTGCAGAACTTAGAAGGATTTTTAGTACTTGTTGAAGTTTCTAATGCTCCAATATCAATACCGTCAATTCCTCCTACATATAGATTGCTTATTTTTTTAGAATACTCTAAACTTTCTTCTAATTTCTTTCGTTCTTTATATTCTTCTTCGGATTCTCCTGGTTCTTTATCTTCTGTGATTTCCCATAGGGGAGGCTAAATAATATGTACCGGACCTCCTGGACTCGGAATAAAGTTTACTCCTGTAATATTTTTAGGTTCTCTACTAGCACCCGCTCTATAAGTAAACTACATATAGCCATCCTAGATTTTAGGTTTATCTTTCATGACACGAAGTCTAATAATCTAATCAGCTATTTTAATTTTATTAAATTTATTAACACCTTCAGCAGCAAAAGCTTCTTCGGCTGTAAAACATTGTTCGGCTTTATGCTTTAATAAAGTTTCTGGATCAGAAATACTTGCACGTCTATTTAAATAATACTCTTTTTGTTTTTCAAGTAAATATTCTCCTCTTTCTCCCACATAGTCCTACTTATTCATAGTAATGTATGCAGGCATAAAATATGCAGTTTCTACCCATTCCCCTGTTTCTGTGTAATTATGATAAAAAGGTAAAACAAGAAAATCACTAGGATGATAATATACTTTATTTAACCCCTAAAGAGCAGGACCGGAATCTCCTCCTGTACCTGCAGCTACTATTACTCCAATTTTATTACCGCCAACAGTTACCAACTCTTCTGCTTTTATAAAAGAAGTTTCAAGAATAGGATTAGAACCAGCTTCTTCCAAAAATAGCATACTAACACGGTCTCCTCTCATCTTTCTATCTTTATCTACAATAATTCCTTCAATTTGTGAACCAAATCCTGTTTCAATTTTTTGTCCATTGACAACTTTATAAAAGGTTGAACGTTTCTTAGTAGCTGTATTAATAACCTATCTAAGTTTTAACATTCCACCATTAGTATTATCATCAGTAAAAGATATCCCATTCCAAATTTTATCAAGAGTTTTGGTTACATAATTTCCATCAAAGGCAGTTAATAAACATATACTATTTTTAAAACAATTAAAGAAGCAATCAAATATAGAAGCATTCATTTCCGATGCACCACATCCTCTATTTTTCATTAAAGCTACATTTCTTCTTAATGTTCTGCATAATTCAAAATAGTGGAAGAATTCATATTGATATGCGAAAAATTTTGGAAAGATAACATTTCTACTATCACCTGCTTTAGCTTGTTCGGTACTAGGTAATTGATAATAGTTTAGAAAGTAATAATTGAATCCTGTAATAGTATACCCATTTATAGTCAGTCCATTCTTACATCTATCATATTCTTTATTCCAAAAATCTCTATACATTTTTGAACCTGGATAATAAGAACAATACTATCCAGTTTTTAAATAAGTATCCCTAGCTTCTGTAAACCAACTTGGATTAAAATCTAATCCCTAAGTTTCAGTAATAGGCCGATATCCAGTAAGTTCATAAGAAAGTCGTTTATCAAAACGTTCAATAGGTTCTCCTATTTCAACATCCCATTGACCTTCTTTAGGTTTCTAGATAGGAGTATTATCTTCATCTTCTGTAATAGTTTCTTTGATTTCCTACTATTTTTTCTCAACTTCTTCTATTAAAGAATTAATTTCTTCAGGTAAAGGAGTTTTCCTAGGTCTTCCCCTTTTCTTTTTAACTTCTTCCATAATTAATCATCAGGCATAAATCCTTCTACAGCACCACCTCTAATTTGACTTTGTTCAGTAAGTTCTTTCTTAACTAATGCTTCAATTTGTTTTAAGCTTTCAATCTATTTTACAGATTGATCCATAGCTTTTTGAATATCAGTAATTTTGATAAGAGGTTTTCCTTGTTCATCTGTAGCAGTCAAATCTATATTTTCAAAATAATCTATAATTTTATCTGTTACTTCTTGAGAAGCTTGTAGTAATCGTACATACCTATTAGAATTCTATAAAGCTACATACTTTCTACAAGCTGCTCTGAAGTCTGCATCTTCCCACTCTTCTTCAGTAATATGTGCATCATTCAAAGCTGCCTCATGTTTCTCCTAATTAGAGAATCCTGAATAGGGAGATTTCCAATCAATAGCTAAATAGATGTAAGTAAATTCTCTATCAGCTCTTAAATGATTTAATCCAGAAGAGTCTTCTTTACATTTATTTCTTTCTGGATTTAATAATTTTTTAAATTCATCAATGAGAACCAGATCAGCAGTAACAAGTACTGCTCTTCCAGTTTTCTAATCATAATCCCATACGTTCATATTTACATTATTAACTTTTATTTATCATTTAATAATAATAAGTACTATTAAAGGCATCTAACTCTTCCTAATTTATAAAAGGATTCTTTAACCACTGTTCTCCCTCACGTGTTGCTTTTTCTAATTCATTCTAAATTCCCA
>Ga0247609_10006962_pt1 | contig 10824 bp, 8 predicted proteins | sample 172DNAGHGlowgp2_FD_193487 | JGI IMG/M metagenome (GOLD analysis project Ga0247609, IMG submission 193487) | Sheep rumen microbial communities from Palmerston North, Manawatu-Wanganui, New Zealand - 1728 DNA GHGlow gp2 | ecosystem: Host-associated > Mammals > Digestive system > Stomach > Rumen ...
TAAGAAGCCGGCTGCCAAGAAGCCCGCTGCTAAGAAGCCGGCCGCCAAGAAGCCCGCTGCCAAGAAGCCGGCTGCTAAGAAGCCCGCTGCTAAGAAGCCGGCTGCCAAGAAGTAATTCTTCTTTGAAGCTCTCTTTTGGGAAAGGACCTGCGCAAGCAGGCCCTTTCTTTTTGCACCTGTCAGTAATTGCTATCTTTTTAACATGATTTCAGAAAAAGATTTCGCCGAATCACAGAACATTCCCTACGAAGAACGCATTGTCCGCGTCGAAAAGATGCTCGAAGGCAAGGAAACGCCGCGCGCATTTGAGCTAGGATTGCTACTCGCCCTCAAGATGGGGCAAGAGATCCGCGAGAAAAAACCGCTCGGCAGCGAATCCGGCGACCTTGTCGCCAGCTGGAACGGCAAATATCCTGAATCCGTCATCGAGGAAGCCATCGCGAGCGCGAAGGAATTCCTGATGCACCCGGCAAAGATTGCCGAGAAGATCAAGGCGGGATTCACGAAAAAAGCAGACGAAGAACAAGAAGACAACGGTTCTAGCGAGGCCGAAAATGGATAACAGGCTCCAGGCGACAATCGATATCGGCAGCCACAGCTGCATCATGCTCATCGCCGCATTTGAAGACGCGCCCCCGACGGCCGAACCGCGCCAGATTCTCGTTCCCAAACTCCAGAAGGTGGAAGTCTGCCGCCTGGGCGAAGACATTTATGAATGCGGGCACATTACCGAAGCCCGCATCGCCGAACTCGTGCGCATCATGACCAAGTTCCGCATGGATTTGCACGCCCTCGGTGCCGACCTCAAGGCTGTAGCTATGACCGAGGCCATGCGCAAGGCCGAAAACCAGGAAGAAGTCATCGACGCCGTCGAAAAGGCGCTCTGGTTCCGCCCGCGAATCATCACCGGCGAAGAAGAAGGCAAGCTCACCTACCGTTCCGTACGTGAATGGCACGGCGAGGGCATCGTCACCATCGACATCGGCGGCGGTTCCACCGAGCTCAGCAACGGCGAAACCACGTTTTCTATTCCCGTGGGCGCGCTCAAGATGTTCAAGTCGATGGGCCCGATTCCCGGCCCCGAATACAAGAAGTTCGTGAAGGAAACCTTCAAGGAAGTGAGCTTCAAGGGCATGACCAAGAAGCCCGTCTACCTTATCGGCGGCACGGGCACCGCACTCGCGATGGTCTACCTCGACAAGCCGCAGTTCGACTACAAGGCCATCGAAGGTCTCGAGATGAGCATCAACGACCTCGACGCGGTCACCACGCGCATATCGAACCTCTCGAAGGAACTGCGCGCGATGCTTCCCGGCCTCGAGAACGGACGTAGCGACATCATCATCTGCGGACTTTTCTGGCTCAAGTCGCTTTTGGAAAAACTGCGCGTGGAAAGTTTCAAGATAAGCACCGCCGGACTGCGGTTCGGACTGCTCTACCCGCCGGAACCCGAGCCCGAAGCAAAGCCGAAGGCAAAACGCGTCCCGCCCTGGATGAAGAAGAAGGAAGAAGAGAATCCCGCCGTTGAAGGTGAGGAAGGCTCAGACCAGTAATGTCATCCCCGCGAAACAGTAACGTCATCCCCGCGTAGGCGGGGATCTTTTTACAATTCCACGAGAGTCGCGACGAGGCAAGAATCCTTCGTAGCGCCGCTTCCCGCAAAATCGATATCCTGCCCGCGCTTCCAAGCAATGCGGGCTTCTTTATGGACCGACTTGACGGCATCGAGGACATCGCGCGCAAAAAAGTCGAGCGCGAACTCGCTGTAATTGGAACTCACCATGATAAACCCGTGCGGGTTCAATATCTGCGCACATTCCGCAACAAGCGGCATCAGGTGCTCGCGCACATTGAAGTTCAGCCCCTTGAAGCGCGCGAAACTCGGCGGGTCGAGCACGATTCCATCGAACTTGAGGCCCTTCTTTGCGGCCCAGCGCACGTATTCGACAGCGTTCCCGCGGAAAAATTCGCCCGGGCGCAAGTCGAGGCCGTTCAGCGCGTAGTTTTCGCGGCCCTTGTCGAGAATCTTGCCGCTGATGTCGGCGTTCGTGGCGATTGCGGCTCCACCGAGGCGCGCGTGTACCGAGAAACTGCACGTGTAGCTGAAGAGGTTCAGGAAGCGCGGGCCTTCGGACGTCGCGGGCATCGCGCGGAAACGTTCCTCCACCTCGAGGCGCACGTGCCGCATGTCCAGGAACAACCCCGGGTTCACCGTGTCGAGCAGGTCCACATGGAATTTCGCGTTCCCCTCGCGTACCGTACCCGCGGCATCTTCGCGTGACCCGTAGGCAACTTCCATCGGCGCGTTCTCGAGCGACTTGCCCGAGCGCGAGAGGCGTTCCTTCACCACGACGCATACCGGATTGAACGTCTCCACCACCGCATCTACAAGTTCGCGGCGACGCGGCAGCATTTCCAGCCCGAAGTACTGTATCTGATAGCAGTCGCCAAAGCGGTCGAGCGTAAGCCCCGGAAACCCGTCGGCGGCACCGTTCACAATGCGGAAAGCGTCTGTCACATCGAACAGCGACGAACGTTTTTCAAATGCTTTTTCTAGGAGATGACGCATGGTACACGTCACGTCTAAGTTTTGTCCAGCGTCTTGATCTGGTCCACGAACTCACCGACTTCTTTGAACTCGCGGTAGATAGACGCGAAGCGCACGTAGGCGACCGGGTCCAATTTCTTGAGTTCCTGCATCACGAGGTTCCCGATGGTATCGTAGCCCACCTCGGAATTGTCGTTCGCCTGCAGAGCGTTCTCCACGCGTGTCGCCAGTTCTTCGATATCCTCGGTCGAAAGCGGGCGCTTCTTGCAAGAGTTCATGATGCCGCGGATAAGCTTTTCGCGCTGGAACGGCTGTTTTTCGCCACTCCGCTTGATAACCGTCAACGGCTGGAGTTCGATATACTCGCGAGTAGTGAACCTGCGGCCACACGCCAGGCATTCACGCCGTCTGCGTATGGCGGTTCCGCTCACGCGGCTATCGACCACCTTGTCGTTGTCTTGCTTGCAAAAAGGACAAATCATGGCTAGAATATAGGTTATTTCGCCAAAAAAAGCAAACTAATCCTTGATGCAGCGGACGCTGAGCCACGTATCCTTGGGGAATGCGCCCGATTCCACGGATTCCTTCTCGTAATGCATCACGAACATGAGCGCCCTCGCGTCGTTTTTCTCCGTGGCGGTCCAGAAGAAGGCCCCGTTGTTGCTGAAGCTGCGCACGCCGTTCGTGTTGACATGCGAAACGGCCGCAGGCAAGGCAGCAAACCCGTAGTCATCCGTACCGACGACATAGTCCTTCTTGTCCTTGTCCCAATCGCGAGCAGCCTTGAGTTTCGTACCCGCGGTTGCCGAATCGCCCACGGCAGCAACCAGGTCGTTCCAGTCGTCTTCGCCCGGCAGGCGCCAACCGGAAGGGCAAGCCTTCATGGCATCGTCCCAGGTGTAGAGCAGCCCGTACTTCTCGCGGGACTTGCCGTTGTATTCGGGGACAAGGACGCTGGTCGAAGTCTCGTAGTTCAGGTTCTCGGCCATCCATACCTGGCCACCGATATTGACGGTAGCGTAAGTCTGGCCATCGCGCAAATCCTTGACCGTTCCCGCATCGGGATTGTATTCGCTGCCCTTGTCGCCGGAACCGCCACCGCCTACGGACGAGGAGCTGTCGTCACCGCAGGCGGTAAACAAGAACGTCAATGCCAAAATGCAAATCAAAGAAAAACGTTTCATAGTACCCCAAATCATTTATCAGAAATATAGGAAACAAAAAGCCGCTCCCATGCGAGGAGCGGCCCTTCTAATATTTGTCCTTGAAATTAGGCGTTTGCCTTCTTGAAGTCGGCGACGTTCTGGGCAAACTCGGCGAGGTATTCCTTGGCCTTCGCGGCCACGGCCTCGGGCACGTAGCCGAATTCCTTCTCGAGCACGCCAGCCGGAGCGGAAGCGCCGAAGCGTTCCAGACCGCAAGCCTTGCCGAACCCGCCAACCACGCGGTCGAAGAGGACCGGGAGGCCGCTGGAGAGAGCAAACACCGGAGTCCAGGGCACGAGCACCTGGTCGCGGTAAGCTTTTTCCTGCTTGAGGAAGAGAGCCGGGCTGATCATGGAGACCACGCGCACGGCCTTGCCTTCGGCACGGAGGAGTTCGGCGGCCTGGTGTTCCAGGAGCACGTCGGAACCGTTCGCGACGAGAGTGAGGTCCGGGTGGGTGCCAGCGGCGGTATTGTCGCTCACGATGTAGGCGCCCTTGCGGCAAGCCTTCGCGGCTTCGTAGCGCTTGTCGCCGGGGAGCGTGTTCACCACCTGGCGCGTGAGGATGAGAGCCGTCGGGCTGTCGTTGTTTTCGAAAGCCATTTCCCAGGCGGCGAGAGTCTCGAACGCGTCTGCCGGACGGAGCACGAGCATTTCGGCCTTGCCGTTTTCCTTCGTGAGGTCTTCGAGCAGGCGGATCTGCGTTTCGTGTTCGATGGGCTGGTGCGTCGGGCCGTCTTCGCCCACGCGGAAGCTGTCGTGCGTGAACACGTACTTAACCGGCAAGCCCATGAGGGCGGCCATGCGGATAGCGGGCTTCATGAAGTCGCTGAACACGAAGAACGTGGCGCAAATCGGGAACAGGCCCTTCTGCAACGCGATACCGTTCATGATGGCGCCCATCGTAAGTTCTGCAACGCCCACCTGCACGAACGCGCCCTTGAAGTCGTTAGCGCGGAAGATGCCCGTCTTGTTGAGGAACGCCTGCGTGTTGTCGGAGTTGGAGAGGTCGGCGGAACTGCAGATGATGTTGTGGAAGTTTTCGGCGAGGTAGCCGAGCACCGTACCGCTCGTAACGCGGGTAGCGACACCTTCCTTGATGGGGAGGCTGGAGAGGTTGAGCACCGGAGCCTTGCCGGAGAGCCATTCATTGAGGGTCGCGGACTTCTCGGCATTAGCCTTGTCCCAAGCGGCCTTGGCCTTCTTCCATTCGGCAACAACCTTGCGGAGTTCGTTCGCACGAGCCTCGAAGCCCGCCTTCACGTCGTCGAACACCTGGAACGGGTCGTCCGGGTTACCACCGAGGTTCTTGACCGTAGCGGTTGTGGAAGCACCGGCAGCGTTGAGCGGCTGCCCGTGCGTAGAAACTTCGCCTTCGTAGCTCTTGCCATCTTCGGCGACAGCGCCCTTCGCCATCGTGGTGTGGCCGTACACGAGCGTCGGCTTTTCCTTTTCGGCCCAAGCTTCCTTGAAAGCCTTGCGCAGTTCGGCAATGTTGGAACCATCGCATTCGATAACGCGGAAACCCCATGCCTTGTACTGGCCGACGAAGTCGTGGCTCATCACGTCTTCGGTCTTGCAACTGAGCTGCACCTGGTTCGCGTCGTAGAAGAAGATGAGGTTCGAAAGCTTGAGGTGGCCAGCGATACGGCCAACACCGTAAGCAATTTCTTCTTCGAGGCCGCCGTCAGAAACGAGACAGACCGTCTTGTGCTCGAGGATGGAACCGAAGCGTTCCACCATGAAGCGTTCGGCGATGGCGGCGCCAAGAGCGATGCCGTGGCCGATACCGAGCGGGCCCGAGGAGTTCTCGATGCCGAGCATCACGTCCAGTTCGGGGTGACCCGGAGTGCGGCTGCCGAGCTGGCGGAAGTCCTTCACATCGTCAAGAGTGAGGCGGCCAGTGAGCACGAGCTCGGAGTAGAGGAGCGGGCTCATGTGGCCCGGGTCCATGAAGAAGCGGTCGCGGCCCATCCATTCCGGATTGTCCGGATCGAAGCGCAAAAATTCCGCAAACAAAAGCGTCGTGGCGTCGGCGGCACCCATCGCACCACCCGGATGTCCGGACTTCGCCTTTTGCACCATTGCGGCAGAAAGGATTCGGACGTTGTCGGCGGCTTTTGTAACTAGAGCATCTTGCACGGTAAAACCTCTCTCGATGTTGTTTTTTACGCGCCAAATGTAGTTTTTTTTACGCATTATCTCAAGGCATCCGCGCCAAGTTAAAGCACGATAACATAAAAAGTTATATTTTTGCCTACGCACAAAACCCGATACAAGGTATCGCCAAATGAAGATCAAAGACTCTATTTTATTGTTGCTCAAGAACTTACTACATCCCGTCGGCATTGCAGGCCTAGTAATAGCCCTCGCCATACCCTTCCTTATTTATCTTGCCGGCGACCCCAGCGGCAGCCACAAGGAAATCATCCGCCAGCTTGACCTGAAACTGCCCCTCTGGCTGTTCATTGTCCAGCTACTAGCCGGCATCGCCCTCCTTTGCTCCCTCCACAAGGATTTCGGCAAATGGTTCAAGGGAATTCTCCCCGAAAAGTCGTTCTGCATTGTCTCCGTAATCTTCGCCACAGCCATAGCCATCTTCGCCGGCACGCAAATCGAGGCTCGTCACCGCGTGCAAAGCGACGAGAGCGTGTTCATGGCCGTCGCCCAGAACATGTACTACAACAACGAGTCGGGCACGTGCAACCAGGGCATATTCACAGACCACACCCTCACCTGCACATCCAAGTCCAATAGTTTCAAGACAAAGGGACTAGCCTTCCTCTACTACCTCGGCATGCCCGTGTTCGGCAAGGACCTCCACTGGATTTTCAATGCCGAACTCATGATGCTCCCGCTCGCGTTCCTGCTGATGTTCCTCGCGATTGTCGCCTGGACTAGGCAGCCGCTACTCGCCTTCCTCGCTTCACTCCTCATGGCACTGCAGCCCACTGTGCTGTTCCAGTTCCGTGCCATGTCGGTCGAACCGCTCTACATTTTCCTCTCCGCGCTCTCCCTGTTCTTCTTCAAGTGGGCCTACGACCGCAACACCGTCAAGCACTGGACTCTGCTCGCACTTACGCTCGCCTTCTTCGCGCAGACCCGTCAGGAAACCGCCTTCTGCCTTTTCGCTTTCATCTTCTTCGCACTTCCGAAACTGCTCGACAGGAGGGATTTCAAGGCCCCCTCTTTCTTCGTGACACTCTCGCTATTCTCGGTACCGGCACTCCTTACCATCAGCTACTTCCAGGGATTCGGATTCCAGGGCGGTGAATTCGAGGCACACGGGCATTTCTTCGAAGATCTAGCCAAGAACTGGACCGAAATGACCCGCCCGCTCAAGGAAAACGGCGAACTCGAGAACCCATTCCTCACCTACTTCAACTACCTGTTCGCCATCGGAGCCATCTACCTCGTATTCCGTGCCATCTACGACGCCAGGAAGGGCGACAAGTTCTACCTGTGGACACTCGTGTTCCTGGTCCTCTACCACGTCCAGACCTACATGATCCTCGAGAACGTCTCGGGAGACTTTTCTATCCAGATTAACCAGCGCTACAGCCTAGTGATGCTACCCAGCATGGCCTTCGTCGGGGCGCTCCCCATCGCGCATGCCATCGAGTACTTTGCAGATAGCATAGACAACAAGAACCGCGCAAAAATCGCCTTCGCCGGAATGCTCATCGCCGCAATAGTCTTCAGCGGCTGGACGTTCCACTACAAGGAAGACTTCAACAAGAATATCATGTACAACCGTAACCACCTGACCACCGAAGAGTACGAGATTCTCGGGTGGCTCAAGGAACAGCCCGCAAAGGACCGCTTCTTCATTTACGGCAGGCCGTGGCACTTCGTGGGTTACGGGATTTCGTCCATCCATTACGACAGGGCGCGCCAGATGTCCACCGCGGAACTGGATGAACTCGTCGAAAAGTACAAGGGCGAAGTCTACTACATTCGCGGTCTGGACTGCTGGGACAGCCACACCTATCACAAGAAGGCCGTGGAGCACCGCATTCCCACTACCTGCGACGTTTTCGAACGCGAAATGGACCTCGTGGGCGTGAAGAACATCCTCATCACCAATAATTACTGGGTACAAATAGCGAAATTCAACGGACGCAAGACATACAACCCGGAAAAAATCATCGTCGTAAAGGACATCGAGCCTGTCCTCGACAGCCTGGGCGTCAGCTTGAAAATTCTGCTCAAGGAAACCTCCGAGGCAAGCAAGAACTGGAACTACACGGCAACCCTCAACGGGAAAATCATAGGTGCCGCTCCGTACCAGGAAGGGTTCTACGAAATCTGGAATGCGGCCGACAGCCTGCAGCAGGGCTACAACCAGTTCCGAGTCGTCGTCATGGACACGGAAAAGCACACGAAGCTCGCCGACATTTCCAAGTACTACTTCAACAATGCCGGCGGCGCCATGCCGCTTCCACAATCAATGCTCGCAGAAAACCGCCAGGACTGGGGCAAGCTTCACTGGGGCAAGAGCATCGAGGACCACGAGATGGTACTTGATGGACAGCACTTCACCACGGGTTTCTCGACCCACGCCTCATCCGAAACGACCTTCAATCTCGAGGGCAAGTACCGCGCATTCCGCATTTCCTTCGGGCTGGATGACGAAAGCCTCTGCAGCGAGGGCGTATCCGTCCAGATTCTCGGTGACGGCAACGTGCTCGCCACAAGCCCCGTATTCCAGAATGGCGTGATACACACCCTTTCCGCAAATACGGAAGGCATCCAGAAACTCACCCTCAAGACCGTGCCCAAGGGGAGCATCGACTGTAGCCACGTCGACTTCGTGCACCCCTTCCTGATACCTTAATTGCTATATTAATCGCATGTTGTTATCCGTAATCATTCCCGTCTTCAACGAAGAAGAAATCGTCGCAGAAACCTACCGCGTCCTGGAAGAAGAACTCAAGGACGTGGAGCACGAACTCATATTCGTGAACGACGGCTCGAAGGACAAGACGCGCGAAATCGTCGAGGGCCTGCTTCCCAGCAACCCGAACAACAAGATTATCAATTTCAGCAGGAATTTCGGGCACCAGGCCGCATTCAGCGCCGGCCTCGACCACGCCATCGGCGATGCAGTGGTCATCATTGACGGGGACCTGCAGGATCCGCCCAGCCTCATTCACGAAATGCTCGAGAAATGGCGCGAAGGCTACCAGGTCGTCTATGCGCAGCGCAACAAGCGCAAGGGCGAAACCATCTTCAAGCGCTTTACCGCGTTCTGCTTCTACCGCCTTATCGGCAAGCTCACGAATATCGAGATTCCACCCGACACCGGCGACTTCCGCCTGATGGACCGCTGCGTGGTGAACCAGCTCAAGAACCTCCCCGAAAGGAGCCGTTTCTTGCGCGGGCTCGTCTGCTGGGTCGGCTTCAAGAAAATCGGTGTCAAGTACGACCGCGCCGAGCGCACCGCAGGCAAGTCCAAGTACCCGCTCAAGAAGATGGTGCACCTCGCCTTCGACGGCATTACCGGCTTCAGTTCCGCACCGCTCAAGGTCAGTTTCTACATGGGTGTTTTCGCGACCATCGTGGGCCTCGGCGTACTCGTCTGGTCCATTCTGGAGAAGTTCCTCAGCCCCGCAACGACCGTTCCCGGCTGGGCATCGCTCATGACCGCCATCGTGTTCTTTGCCGGCGTACAGCTCATGACCATCGGCATTCTCGGCGAATACATCGGCCGCATCTACGACGAAGTCAAGCAGCGCCCGCTCTATATCGAAGACAAGGGACAAGACCGGAAAGCCTCGTAATAGCAGATTTTCCATGGCCCGCGCACGCAAGACAATCACCCCCGACCCGTATGCGAAACCGATAGCGAAACCGCTACCGCCCGAGAAGAGCCTACCCGGAAAACTGCAACAGTTCCAGTCACCGACACGCGCGAACTTTGAACTCGTCAGCCCTTACGGGGCAGCAGGCGACCAGCCGAAAGCGATTGAGGAACTCACCGAAGGTTTCAAGAATGGCGAGCAATTTCAGACGCTCCTCGGCGTGACCGGTTCTGGCAAGACCTTCACAATGGCGAACGTCATCAAGAACGTGGGCAAGCCGACACTAATCCTCACGCACAACAAGACGCTCGCGGCCCAGCTCTATCAGGAATTTAAGGCGTTCTTCCCGCATAACGCGGTGGAATATTTCGTCAGCTATTACGACTACTTTCAGCCCGAAGCGTACATCCCGCACACGGACACCTTCATCGAGAAGGACGCAAGCATAAACGACGAGATTGACAAGTTGCGCCTGCGCGCGACCGCGAACTTGCTCACCCGCCGCGACGTGATTATCGTCGCCTCCGTGAGTTGCATTTACGGTTTGGGTAGCCCCAGCGAATATTTCGACCTGATGGTGCGAATCAAGAAGGGTGACGTTTACGACCGCGACAAGATTCTGCACGACCTTGTACGCATTCAATATACAAGGAACGATTTTAGCCTGGAACGCGGTTCCTTCCGCGTGCACGGCGACGTGATTGAAATTCACCCGAGCTACGACGAAGAAGGCCTGCGCATAGAACTTTTCGGCGACGAAGTAGACAGGCTCGTGCGCTTCAACATCATTACCGGCGAAGTTACGCAGGAAATGGACGAGATGACCATCGCTCCGGCGAAGCACTTCGTGACTAAGGAAGAGGGCCGCGCGGGAATTCTGCAGCGCATGCAGGTGGAACTCACCGAGCGCCTTGCGGAACTCGACAAGGAAGGCAAGGTTCTTGAATCGGCCCGCCTCAGCAGCCGTACCCGCTACGACATGGAAATGATCCGCGAAACGGGCCAATGCAGCGGCATCGAGAACTACTCCCGCATTATCGAAAACCGCGCCCCGGGCACACGCCCCTTCACGCTCATCGACTACTTCGGCGACGACTGGCTCCTGATGATTGACGAATCGCACGTGAGCATCCCGCAGGTGGGCGGCATGGCCGAAGGCGACAAATCCCGCAAGACGACCCTTGTGCAGTACGGATTCCGCCTCCCCTGCGCGCTGGACAACCGCCCGATGAACTTTGCCGAATTCGAGTACATGTACCCGAAGCAGG